>SAMEA3663297__coassemble_643_pt1 | contig 17096 bp, 8 predicted proteins | sample SAMEA3663297__metabat2_low_PE_003 | metagenome-assembled genome bin SAMEA3663297 (sample SAMEA3663297) | pig gut metagenome | biome: pig gut; feature: pig-associated habitat; material: faeces | place: China | collected 2013
GAGGTCAAGTAAATTCCAACGACAGGTTTCTTTGCCCTGGGCCGGCCAGCCCATGCCCGGCAATACGAGGATGGTGAAGAGCGTCAGCTGCCAGCTGGTCAGTATCAGGGTGGTGAAGTAGAAGAGTATCAGGATGGGATTCTTGAGCAACATGTCGAGCGAACTGGTGATGGAGTTCTCTATCTCGCTCACGTCACCGCTCATGCGGGCGATGATGTCGCCCTTCTTCTCCTCGGAAAAGAAGCCTAACGGCAGCTGGGTCACCTTGGCGTAGACCTGCACCCGGATGTCGCGCACCACGCCGGTGCGCAACGGTATCATCACAGCTGAGGAGCCGAAGTAGCACGAGGTCTTCAGCATGGTCATGAAGGCCAGAAACAGACCTAAAAAGAGCAGGGTAGTGGAGGGACCGTAGCAATCGATGAGGCGGGTGACGTAATAGTAGAAGTTGTTGACGGCCACCTCTTTGAGACCCGCACTGCCCCATTCCATGTAGTGATAGACCACATCGTGGGCACCCGTCTTGAAGAGGATGTTCAAGATGGGGATGAGCAGCGTGAATGAAAAGACGTTGAACACCGCGGACAATACATTGAGCACGATGGCCCAGCCGATATACTTCTTGTAGGGCGACACGAAGCGCCGCATCAGTTGCAGAAATTCTTTCATGAGTCGTTTGCTTATTAGAGGTGCAAAAGTAGCAATAAATCTGCAAATCACGCTATGTGTGGCGATATTTGTGGACGGAGCGGCTTCCTATCCTACTTGCATATGTCACAAGATATCATTACTTTTGCAGGCATATTTGAAAAGACACTTTTAATTCATAATAGGAGAGTATCTCGATGAAAAGAAGATTTGTTCCGTCCGGCCATCCGGCCACCGCCCTTGATAAGGCTGCCTTCACTCTGGCCTTGGTGCTGTTGTTTAAGTTTCTGCTGTTCGACCTCTGCTGGAGCATCCCTACCACCTTCAAACCCTTCTCTACACTGGAGTTCTACCTTACCAAACTGATAGCCGTCCTGCTCTTGCTGGCTCCGTTCAAGCTCTTCCGTCTGTGGAAGACGCAGCTGGGGCTGATGCTGCTGCTGGACGGGCTGCTGATAGCCAACCTGATGTACTTCCGTACCTACTATACAGCCATCCCGCTGCACAGCTACGGGGAGGCGGGCAATCTGGCCGACTTCATGGGCAGCGTGTACGATTCGCTCCGATGGACGGACCTCCTCTTCCCCCTCTCTACGGCAGCCTGCATACCGCTGTATCGCCGCTTCAGCCAACCTATGGTCTGTTTCCTCCGCTGGAGGTATGGGGCGGCACTGGCAGGAAGCATCCTACTGTTTGCCCTCGTCACCGCTGCCCGGGGAGGCTTCCGTGAAGCCTACAATACGGCCCGGCAGAAAGCCTACCTTTGCTCCAGTATGCCCTCCATCTATACCGTGTTCGGCAGCCTCTGCTACGACTACCTGGACCGTAAGCAGCAGCTTACGCCCCAGATGGCCGACGAGATAGAGGCCTGGATGGCAGCGCACCCATCGCATCACGCACTGGAAGGGCCGGTGGAACGGCGGAGCAACTGCATCGTCATCCTGGCGGAATCGCTGGAGAGCTGGGTGCTGGAGACGGAGGTGGAGGGGCAGGAAATCACACCCTGTCTGAATCGGTTGCTGAAGGACTCGACTACACTGTATGCGCCTCATGTGCTGACGCAGGTGAAGGGAGGACGCTCCATTGACGGACAGCTGTTGCTGCTGGCCGGCCTGCTGCCCATCAACAGTGGTACCTATAGCAGCCAGTATCCCCACCATACCTACCTGACGCTGCCCAAGGCGATGCACGAACGCTACCACACACGCAACTATCTGCTGACCATCGACAAACTCTCTACGTGGAATCAGGGACCCATCGCCTACAGCTTTGGCATGGACAGCCTGATAGCCTACCACGACTTTGAACTGACGGAGGCCTTCGGTACGCACAAACGCACGGGCGACGGCTCTTTCTTGCGGCAATGTGCGCAGAAGATAGAGCGTGGAGAAATCTGGAAGGAGGGAGAGAACACCTTCATGCAGCTGGTTACCTACTCGGGCCACGCTCCGTTCAAACTGCCGGAGGAGCTGAAGGAGGTACACTTCTCGTCCGCCGTACCGCAGAAGATGGCCGATTACATGACCGTTGCCCGCTATACCGACCGGGCCATTGGTGAGTTTGTGGCGTATCTGCAGCAGCATCCGCGCTATCGGGAGACGCTGGTAGTCATCACCGGCGACCACGAGGGACTGGCTGACTATCGGCGTGAACTGTGCGAGGCACCCGGCGGCAAAGGAGTGGTGAGCGACAAACCTTATACGCCCTTTATCGTACTCAATGCACCGACGGCATCGCTGCGCTATGAGCCGGTCATGGGGCAGGTGGACATGTATCCCACACTGCTCAATCTGCTGCAACTGGACGATTACGTCTGGAAGGGGTTGGGACAAAGCATACTGAATCCGAAGAAACCCCGTCTGGCCGTCGGCCCGCAATGGGAGGTGGAGGGCGAAGGCTACACTCCCGAGGAAGCCGAACACGCCCGACGCGCCTACGACATCTCCGACCGTATGATACGATTCGACTATCTGGCGCAGAAAAATAGGGCTTCTTTCGTTACCAAACCTTAATAGGTATCTGTTTTCTGCTAAAGCATGTTATAAAACATACGTTTTTGCTTGGATAATTTGCAGGTATCAGAAAAGTCCGTACCTTTGCAATGTGTTTTTCATAGTATTAGATTTAAGGTTAACAAAGGTTGGGATACAGCGGTATCCCTTTTTTTATGTCCATACCTTATCTGAATCAATTCGAAAAGTCGGTTGTATTCGTAAAGAACGTTTACTATGTCCGAATCCCTGCCGAAAGAGAAAAATTGGTATTTGTAAGTGATTGGTTATTAATCTGTGAAGATGGCCAACATTCAATCGTATTCTGAATGTGTTTCATGATACGACTGAATGGTATTCATGATACGACTGAATGATGCTCCTCATAGGAGTGACCCTTTGAGAGTCTCTTTTTGTCTGAAATGATTACTATTTTTCTTTCAGCTGTAGTGTTTTGGATGCTAAGAAAGTAGAGGGGAACTGCGGAAGTCGTTCAGCATCTGCAAGGCACTGTTCTCCGCCTCTTCCATGATTTCCCGTTCACCGGGTCCTTTGTCGTTGATGCCGCAAAGGTGCAGGATGCCGTGTATGATGACGCGGTGTAGTTCGCGTGCGTAGTCGCCGTCGGCAAACTGATCGGCATTGGTGCGCACAGTGTCTAAGCTGATGAAGAGGTCACCGCTCAGGCGGTTGCCTTCACAATAGTCGAAGGTGATGATGTCCGTATAGTAGTCGTGCTGCAGGTATTGGCGGTTCACCTCCAATATCCGTTCGTCCGAGCAGAAGATATAGGCAATCTCACCGATTCGTTTCCCGTAGCGGGCAGCTACGGCTTTAATCCATTCGGTCGTTTCTCTTTTTCTGATGGCGGGCATCTCCACACCATCTGTCTGATAGCTTATCATAGGTCTGTAGTTATAGGGGTTTGTCTGAATGTTAGTTCCCGAAGAATGCATAGCTCACGATGATGGCAGCCAGGATGCCTGCTGCGTCGGCAATCAGTCCGCAGGTCACGGCATTGCGCGTCTTCGAGATGCCCACGCTGCCAAAGTAGACAGCCAGTATGTAGAAGGTGGTGTCGGAGGCTCCGCGTGCCACACAGCTCATGCGTCCCACAAACGAGTCGGCTCCATACTCCTTCATGGTGTCTATCATCAGTCCGTTGGCGCCGCTGCCGCTCAGGCTCTTCATCAGGGCGGTGGGCAGGGCTCCGGCAAAGCCGGTGTCCAGTCCGCAGGCTCCGGCCAGCCAGGCAATGCCGTCTACCACAATGTCCATGGCACCCGATGTGCGGAACACGGCAATGCCCACCAGAAAGGCTACCAGATAGGGGATGATGCGGACAGCGGTGGTGAATCCCTCTTTGGCTCCCTCGATGAAGGAGTCGTACACCGGGATGCGCTTCCATACGCCCCACAGGATGAAGAGCAGGATGATGGAAAAGAGCAGGATGTTGGCCACGAGGGTAGAGTAGAGGCCCATCTCGTCGCGGCCGACACGGCTGAACAGGTAGATGAGCGAGGCGAAGAAGAGGCTGATGCAGCCTATCAACAGTAGGATGGGCTTGTTCAGCAGGTTGATGCGCTGGGCTATGCTGACCGCCGTCACGCCCACAATGGTAGATACGGCGGTGGTAATCAGGGTGGGGACGAAGATGTCGGTGGGTTGTGCGGCTCCCATCTGTGCGCGGTACATCATGATGCTGACCGGAATCAGTATCAAGCCGGAGGTATTGAGCACTAGAAACATCACCATGGGGTTGGTGGCCGTATCTTTCTGTGGGTTCAGTTCCTGCAACTCCTTCATGGCCTTCAGTCCCATGGGGGTGGCGGCATTGTCCAGTCCCAGCATATTGGCAGAGAGGTTCATGAAGATGCTGCCCATGGCAGGATGCCCGTTGGGTATCTCTGGAAAGAGGCGGCAGAAGAGGGGGCTTAGCCAGCGGGAGAGGGCACCGATCATGCCGCTCCGTTCGCCTATCTTCATGATGCCTAACCAGAGGGAGAGGATCCCCGTCAGACCCAGCGATATCTCAAAAGCACTCTTGGAAGAGTCGAAGGTGGCATTGATCAGTTCGGTAAAGATGTCCGTGTCGCCGAGTAGCAGCAACCTGCCCAAAGCTACAACGAAGGCGATGACGAAGAATGCGACCCAAATATAATTTAAAACCATCTGTTGTTGTTTTCGTTAGAAAATAGTATGCGTCGGCAAAAGTACAAAATATAATGTAGAAAGATGCATGTAGAAGGGAAGTAAGAAGCAAAAAGAGGTAATTTATGAATCGAGTGCATGTATGTTTCGCAGATTTTACCTATTTTTGCACAAACACATGACCATTGCCCCATGAAACGATTTATCTTTCTGTTTATTACCTGTCATCTTTTGCTCAGCACAGCGAGGCTATGGGCGGAAGATACGAAACAATTTCATTCGCTGATGGAACAGGCTGAGATAGCCTTGTACACCGACCCAAAACTTTCATCGGCATTGGCTAGTCGGGCCATCGCCCTCTGTCCGGAAAAGAAACCCGACCGGTCGCGGGCCGAGGCCATCCTGCTCTACTGCCGGGCCGAGCAGTTGCTGGGCCATTTCGACCTGAGCATCCAGAACCTGCATAACGTACAATCCTACATCGCACCCTCCGAGAAGAAACTGAATGCCCACCGACTGTCGCTGATGGGGCGTGTCTATGGCAAGTTGGGCGATTACAACAAGGCGATAGAGCTGAACGATGAGGCTATCTCCTACTTCAAGGCTACAGGAGACTCGGCTGCGCTGGCCGAATGCTACAACGAACGGGGTGTGACGCACCACTTCATGAACGAGTTTCAGGTGGCCGAACGTTTCTTCCTGCAGGCATTGGATATCAACCGCTCGCAGCGCAATCTGCAGGGTATTGCTGCCAATCTGAACAACCTCTGTCTGTACAAGGGTGATACAGAGGATAAACTGCGCTTCATACAGGAGGCCATCACCATCAATAAAAACCTGAACGCCAAATGGTCGTTGGGTGAAAACTACAACAACATGGGGAAGCAGCTCTACTATGGGGGCAGCTACCAGCAAGCGCTGGATGCACTGAAAACGGCGTATGACTATGCAACGGAAATAGGGGCACGCGAGCTGATTTGTGACAACTACGAATACTCTGCCCGTGTCTATGCCTCCATCGGCGACTATGCCAAGGCTTACACGAACCTGCAACAGATGTATGCCCTGAATAAGGAGCTGCAGAGCAGCAACCGCCTGCGCAACATCGAGCAGGAGATCGCCTACAAGCAGTATCAGGAACAGAAGTATGCAGCCGAACAGCAGAAACAGGCCTATAAGATAGAGCTGTTGAACCGGAACCTGTGGATATTGGCTATCCTCTTCGTGCTGGGGTTGGCCTGTAGCTTCTATGTGTACAAACTATCCAAACGGCGGAAGGACCTGGAACTGGTGGAGGCACGCTACCAGTTGCAGTGCTCGGAACGTGAACTGGATGAACTGAAGCTGCATCAGCAGCAGCTGGAACTGCAGAATGTGCAGTCTGCCCTGGAGAACAGCCGGCAGGAGGCTACAACCTTTGCCGTCTTCCTGCAAAGCCGCAACGAGCTGCTCGACAAGATACGCGAGATGATAAAGGAGGGCTACAAGATGGATGCAGCCAACCTGATACCGCACTTGAAAAGGGTAAATGCCTACATCAGCCAGTATCAGAGTGGAGACAATGCCAACAATACGCTGCTGCAAAATATTGAAGAGAAAAACCAGGCATTCGTGCAACGCCTCACCGGTCAGCATCCCGACCTGACGCAAGGAGAGATACATCTGGCTACCTTGCTCCGTGTCAATCTCTCCACCAAGGAGATTGCCATGATTACCGGAACGACTCCCAAGACCATCAACATGAACCGCTACCGGCTGCGCAAGGCACTGGCCTTGGAGGGGGAGGAGGATTTGGTGGAGTATCTGACGCGCTTTTAGGTGGAAAATAGGTTTTGTAGATATATTTTATATTAATTTATCTCTTATAATCAGTGAGTTGCAAAAATGATTGTAGATAATAAAATGGTCTAAAATTCTACTTTGTAGATACTTTAATGAGGTGCATTATTAGGTCATTTCTACCGAAATATCGTTCTTTGCCCCCATGTGAAAGCAACTCATTATTAACCTTATCAAAAAACTATCACACATGGGAAGAATGAAAAAGTATTCCTCTGTACGAAGAGCGATGATGCTATGCATGCTCTTTGTGGGGCTGATGCCGCTGACACTGTGGGCTCAGACCATCCAAGTGACCGGTACCGTGCTGGACGCTACCGGTGAAACCATCATCGGTGCCAGCGTGCTGGAAAAAGGTACTACCAACGGTGCCATAACGGACATCGACGGAAAGTTCAGTCTGGCAGTGAAACAGGGTGCCGAACTGCAAGTAAGTTTTGTGGGATACGTGACGCAAAACGTAAAGGTGACCGGAAACCAGCCGCTGAAAATCGTGCTGAAAGAGGACAGCCAGGCACTGGAAGAAGTAGTAGTAATCGGCTACGGTACGCAGAAGAAGTCGGACGTATCGGGTTCGGTAACTACCGTACAAGGTGACAAACTGAACAAAATGCCTACCGCCAACGCAGAAGCCGCCCTGCAGGGTATGGCTCCGGGCTTGGCCGTCAACTTCGGTAGCGGTGCCGCCGGTTCGAGCGCTTCGCTGCAGGTGCGTGGTGTCACCACCTGGGGTACGGATAACTCCCCGCTGGTCATCATTGACGGTGTGCCGGGCGACATGTCTTACCTGAACCCTGAAGACATCAAGTCGATGTCTGTCTTGAAGGATGCAGCCACGGCTGCCATCTACGGTGCGCGTGCTGCTGCGGGTGTCATCTTGATTGAGACAAACCGCGGTACGGAATCGAAACCCAAAATCAACTTCTCGGCCTACTGGGGTATGGACGACCTGCCCAAGAAACTGGATATGTGTAACAGCGAAGAGTTCATCAAGGTGCGCAAGATGGCCCTGACCAACGCCGGCATCCAGCCCAACCGCTGGCCTGCCTACATCGCCGCCTACGACCAGAACCCCTCGCAGTTTGCCGACACCGACTGGCAGGACGAGTACTATCGCCGCGGATTCGTACAGAAGTACAACGTGGGCTACACAGCTGGTACAGAGTATAGCAACGTGGCCCTGTCGGCCTTCTACTCGAAGGAAGACAACGTGGTGGTAGGCACAGGCGATCAGAAGTATGGCTTCCGCTTGAACTCGGACGTGAAGCGCGGCAAGTTCAAGATGGGCGAGAGCATCAGCTACAGCCGCTGGCAGGCCGACCTGGAGGCCAACTCCGGATTCCCCGGTATCTACCAGGTGACCAACATGGAACCTCTGGCACCGCTCTATGACGAGAACAACGAGGGCGGCTACGGCGGCGCACTGCCGGGCATGGGCATGAGCGACGCCTGCAACATGGTGGGCTTCAACAACCTGATAGACTACACCGGCGCCAACGACTACATCTCGGCCTCCGGCTACCTGCAGTACGAGCCCATCAAGGACCTCGTCATCAAGGCACAGGCTGCCCGCAGCATCTACTTCGGCGAGACCCGCACCTTCAAGCCCACCTATCAGCTGGGTTCGCTGAAGAGCAACTCCCGAGCTTCCCTGAACGAGGAGAACACGAAGACCATCAACGACCTGCTGGAACTGACCGCCAATTACAGCAAGACCTTCAACGAGGCTCACAGCCTGCAAGTGTTGCTGGGTATGTCGCAGGAAGAGAGCAAGTACAAAGTGCTGACTGCCTATGGTGACACCTTCGAGAACAACGACATGGGCGTGCTGAACCAGGCACAGAGTAACTACAGCGTAGGCGGCTCACGCACACGTAGCGGACTGCGTTCGGTGTTCGGTCGTCTGAACTACAACTACAAGATGCGCTACATGCTGATGGCTTCGTTCCGTTACGACGGTTCTTCACGCTTCGCCGAAGGCAACAAGTGGGGTTTCTTCCCCTCAGTCTCTTTGGGTTGGAACATCGCCAACGAAGGCTTCTGGGAAAACCTGAAGGAGACGGTCAATGCCTTCAAGCTGCGCTTGAGCTATGGTGGCCTGGGTAACCAGAGCATCGGCCTCTACAAGTACATCCCGACACTGACCAACAACACCCACAAGCTGAACTATCCGTTCGACGGACAGAACCCCTCACTGGGTTATGCCATCACCTCACTGCCCTCGGCCAACATCAAGTGGGAGACCACCATCTACAAGAACATCGGTATCGACCTGGGCCTCTGGAACAACAAGTTGGAGTTGACCGCCGAGGCTTACATCAAAGATACCCGCGACATGCTTTCCACCAAGAACATCAGCCTCTGCACGGGCTTCGGCTCGCTGACGGTGAACGACGGTAAGCTGCGCACCACCGGTTTCGAAGTACAGGCCATCTATCACGGTAATGCCGGCGAATTCAAGTATGACCTCGACATGAACCTGAGCCACTACAAGAGTGTGCTGAAGTCCATGGCCGACCCCAACTACCTGTACGAGTACGGCGTGGCCCGCACCTACGTAGGTGGTGAAATCGGTGAGTTCTGGGCTTACAAGACAGCCGGTATCTTCCAGAGCCAGGCAGAAGTGGACGACTGGAACAAGCAGCACGGATATACCGACAGCAAAGGCAAGTGGCAGCCCATGCAGCCCAGTGCCAAGCCGGGTGACATCCGCTTCATCGACCAGAACGGTGACGGCCTGCTGGACAGCAACGACAAGATCAAGCAGGGCAGCGGTAATCCGAAGGTGGCTCTGGCCTTCAACATCAACCTGGCTTACAAGAACTTTGACCTGGTGGCCAACTTCTACGGCAATCTGGGTGTGAAGCGCTACAACTACACCAAGTACTACCTGCAGAAGATGGACTCGAACTTCAACTACGGCCGCGACTGCCTCAACGCCTGGACACCGGAGAACACCAAGACGGACATTCCCCGTGCCGTACAAGGTGACCCCAACGGCAACTCACGTATCAGCGACCGCTTCATCGAGAATGGTGACTACCTGCGCCTGAACAACCTGCAGCTGGGCTACAACCTGCCCAACAAGATTTGCCAGCAGTGGGGCATCAGCAACCTGCGCTTCTACATCGGCGGTACCCGCCTCTTCACCATCACCGGCTATAAGGGTTATGACCCCTCCACCGGTTCGACCGTAGGTCAGATGGGTGTAGACTACGCTTCTTCACCGCTGAGCCGCACCTACATGGCAGGTATCAAATTTGGTTTCTAACGGATTACTTTAAGACAGACAAACATGAAGAATATACTCAAAAATATAGCATTGACCACCCTCCTGGTGAGTGGTGCCACGCTGACCTCGTGCACAGGTTCGTTCCTCGACGAGGATAGCAACCCCAACGTATTGTCGCCCTCGACCTTCTGGAAGAGTGAGGCAGACATTATGAAGGGCCTCACAGCTGCCTACGCAGCCCTGCAGCCCAGTGCCAGCTGGGCCATCCCCTACGAGCGCTACATCGTGATTGACAACTACCGCAGTGACGAGTGCGACTTCCGCGCCGACGTCAGCTCGTGGATGGCATTGGCCATGTACACCAACGAGTCGACCAACAGCGTGACCAGACAAGAGTGGACCAACCTCTATACGGGCATCAACTATGCCAACCAGTGCATCGATAACATCCCCAACGTGCCCGAGACGGGCACCGGTGTGGCTGCACTGAAGCGCCAAGCATTGGCTGAGGCCCGCTTCCTGCGCGCCTTCTTCTACTACCGCCTCTATATCAACTACGGTGAGAATCTGCCCATCTTCCTGCATCAGATAAGTGGTTCCGAAGAGGAGTTCTATCCCCCACAGGCCGCTCCGGGCGAAGTGGTCAGCCTCATCGAAAGCGAACTGAAAGAGGTGCAGAACGACCTGCCCGAAAGCTATGACGCCGAATACGCCGGCCGCGCTACACGCTATGCCGCAGCAGCCCTGCTGGGCAAGTTCTATATGTTCCGCCACGAGCTGTCGAAGGCCGAAGCCGAGTTTGCCAAACTGATAGGCAAGTTCCGTCTGGTGGACAACTACTACGACAATTTCGACGGTATGCACGAGAACAACAGCGAGTCGGTGCTGGAACTGCAGTTCACGGGTGACATGAGCGGCGGCCAGTATGAATACAACCTGTTTGCCATCCACTTGGCTTCGTTCAATGCCGTTTACGATGGTTATGGTGGCTACGAAGAGGCCTATCCTACCCCCTGGCTCTGCAACGTGCTGATGAACGACCTCACCGTAGACGGAAAGCATAGCGACCGCTGCATTGGCACTATCATTTTTGACGACCCTGCCTGCCGTCCCTTCTACTACGAAGAGGGCAAGTCGTTCAAAGACTACCACAGCGAGGGTGAAGTGTTCTGGCACAAGTATGTGCACTACGACCCGTCACAAGGCCCCTGGTGGGACAACAGTGGGTTCAACGTGCCTCTGATTCGCTACGCCGACGTGCTGTTGCTCTATGCCGAGTGTCTGAACGACCGTGGTGCCACAGCCGACGCCATCGGCTACATCAACCAGGTGCGGGCCCGCGTCAAGGTGCCTGCCCTGCCCACCACCCTGAGCAAGCAGGAGGTATTGAAGCACCTGCAGGATGTGGAGCGTCCGTGCGAGTTGGCCTTGGAGGGTTCACGCTGGTACGACCTCATCCGCTGGGGCATCGTGGAGAACACCTTGAAGGAGCATGAGAAGCCTTATGCGTCTAACTTCGTGAACACCAAGCACACCTTGCTGCCCATTCCTCACGACGAATTCCTGATGAATCCGGATTGGGTTCAAAATCCGGGATACAGCAAGTAAGTTTGTAGGGACGGAATATCTTCCGCCCCCCCCCAGAGGTAACAATTTGTAGGGGCGGACCTATGTGTCCGCCCAAAACCGCACGCCATTGGGTTCTGGGCGCAAAATATTGCGCCCCTACAAGTCGTAATTTGTTAATTTTAAATGGTAATTGCTAATTGTTGACTACAGATTGCACACAGTCAAATTTAAATTGTTAATTTTAAATTTTAAATTATAGAACATTAATTATAAATTAAAATGAAATTCCCCTTCCTCTTCGGTACAGCTGCACTTTGCCTGTTCACGGCATGTGCCCCGTCACAACAGCCTGGTGATGAAGAAGCGCTTCTCTCCCTGCAGGACGACTTTTACAACCTGATAGATATTAAAAACGTACCCACTCAACCCCGTAACCGGTACGTTGACCTAAACCTGTTTGCCGATTTGGGTGCCTGGTCGGGGTATGCACTGCCTGAAAATCAAAGCAGTCAATATGCCGGCGCCTTTATCGGCCCTATGACGATGAACGGATATGGATGGATGGCTGCCACGCTGGCACAACCTATCCTGCAGGTGAACGGCAAACCCTATGACATGGCACGCAACGTGCAGACAGCCAAATACCTGCCCGGACGATTGGTACAGGAATATGCCGATGAGCAGATACGGATGGTCACCGAACTTTGCTTCGCTACCCAACGTACAGCGGTGGTGCGCACAACCATCGAGAACCGAAGTGCAGAGGTCGTGACACTCTCCATGAACTGGAAGGGAGGAACCTTCCCCGGCACAGCCCAATGGCGGACGGAAGGAAACGTAGCCACAGCCATGCGTCTGCGCGACTCGGCACAAGTGGCCACCAACTACCTGACGGCGGAAACGCTGGAGCGCGTGGGACAGGACAGCCTGCTGGTGGTAGAGAAGAAGGAACTGAAGCTGCAGCCGGGCGAAACCTATCGTTCGCGTTATGCACAGAGTGTAGTGCTGACAGGGGAAGACCTGGCAGCTGAAGTGGCTATGGCGGCAGTGGCCGACATAGACCGCTGTTTCGACGAAAACGCCCTCCGCTGGAATAGCTGGCTGCAGAAACTGCTGGGCGGAGAGAGCCGATTCCTGAAAGAGAACAAATACCGCCGCGTGCTGGTGAAGGCCATGATGACCCTGAACAGCAACTGGCGCTCGCCGGCCGGAGACATCTTCCATGCCGGCAGCAATCCTTCGTACACGGGATTCGTGGACGGCATCTGGTCGTGGGACTCGTGGAAGATTGCTTCGGCCAACGTCATCTACAACCCGGAGATGGCAAAGGACGAGATGCGTACGCTCTTCGACTATCAGGCACCCGACGGCATGGTGCCCGACTATATCAGTTACAACAAAAAGTATAACAACTGGCGCGACTCGAAGCCGCCTGTAGCCGCCTGGGGCACGATGAACGTCTATCGGTCTACGGGTGACAAGGAGTTCCTGGCCGAGATGTTCGACAAACTGATGAAGTTCCACCAGTGGTGGTACGACAAGCGCGACCACGACCACAACGGGGTGTGCGAGTATGGTTCGACGGACGGCACGCTGATTGCCGCCTGCTGGGAGAGTGGTATGGACAACGGCGTGCGCTTTGACGATGCGGTGATGCTGGAGAACGGCGAGAATGCTTGGTCCATGAATCAGGAGAACATTTGCCTGAACTCCTTCCTCTATGCGGAAAAGCGCATCCTGGCCGAGATGGCCGATATACTGGGACAAAAGGAACTGGCCGGAAAGCTGACGAAGGATGCAGATGCGCTGGCCGAGTTTGTGCGCACCCGTATGTGGGATGATGAGACAGGATTCTTTTACGATACCCGTTTGGGTACGGGCGAGCCTGTACGTGTAATGGGTGCCGAATGCTGGTTGCCGCTGTGGGCCGGCATCGCCACACAGCAGCAGGCCAAGCGCGTGATGGAGAAGATGATGGATCCGAACAAGTTCAATTCGACGTTGCCGCTGGGTACGCTGGCTGTAGATCATCCGCGCCTGCGCCCTGTACGTGGATATTGGCGTGGTCCTGTCTGGGTGGATCAGGTCTACTTCGGTATCAGTGGATTGCGTCGCTACGGTTTCCACAAGGAGGCCGATAGCCTGGTACGTAAATTCATCGACAATGCCCAGGGGCTGACGACCGACGGACCCATCCACGAGAATTACAACCCGCTGACGGGTGAAGCATTGAATGCACCCAACTTCGGTTGGTCGTCGGCAGTCATTATCAAGATGCTATTGGAAGATAAGTGACAATGAGAAAGTTCTGGATTGCGCTGGCCCTGATGGCTCCCTGGATGGCAGCGCATGCACAATATGATGGCACTCCCATGCAGAAGACGCAGGAGGAGGCCAAGAAAACGGAGCAAGCTGAAAGGAGGGGGAAATATCCGCACTCGGACAACGACTGGGAGAACTTCGACGTGCTGCATATCAACCGGCTGCCTTCGGCGGCCACTTTTATGGGATATCCTACACGTGAACTGGCACAGCGGAACGAGCGTGACCGCTCACCGTGGGTGGTGTCGCTCAACGGCACATGGAAGTTCCATTATACGCCGCGTTCCGACCAACGCCCCATGGACTTCTGGCGGAAAGGATACGACCTCTCCGGCTGGAACGAGATAAACGTACCCTCTAACTGGGAGATGGAAGGCTATGGATATCCCTTCTACGTAGGGGCAGGATATGGTATCAAGAAGAATCCGCCGCTGATAGCGGTGGAGAACAGCCCTGTGGGATCATACAAGCGTACGTTCACCCTGCCCGACGGATGGAAGGAGAGCCAAGTGGTGCTCTACTTCGGTGGAGTGGCCTCGGCCTTCTACGTCTGGGTGAACGGTGAAAAGGTGGGCTATTCGCAGGACTCGAAGACACCCTCGGAATTTGACGTCACGCCCTATGTGAAGAGCGGTGAGAACGAGGTAGCAGTGGAGGTGTTCAAGTTCAGCGACGGCTACTACTTGGAGGATCAGGACTACTGGAGGCTGGCGGGTATACAGCGCGACGTGTACCTCTATGCACGTCCCAAGGTGCATGTGCGCGACTTCGAGGTAGTGACCGATCTGGACCGTACCTATACAGATGCCGACCTGCATCTGTACATCGAACTGGGCAATGCCGGCAAGGGACGCATCAAGGGAGCTGAGGTGGAAGCCGAGCTGCTGGATGCGGAGGGACGCACCGTCTACAGGGAACGGAAGGCCTGGAACGCTGCCGACAGCGTGATGCATCTGACGCATCGTGTAGAGAAGCCGCTGTTGTGGAGTGCTGAGAAACCCAACCTCTACCAGCTGATGCTGACGCTGCGCACAGGCGGAAAGTCCCGGCAGTACATCTGCCGGCAGATAGGGTTCCGTGAGTGCGAAATCCGTCATGCACAGTTGCTGGTGAACGGAAAGCCTATTTACATCAAGGGTGTGAACCGCCACGAGCACGACCCCCATCGCGGACATGTGGTGGACGAGGAGTCGATGCTGCAGGATATCCGCCTGATGAAGGAGAACAACATCAACTGTGTGCGCACGTCGCACTATCCCAATGACCCCCGCTGGTATGAGCTGTGCGACCGCTACGGACTCTATGTGGTGGACGAAGCCAATATAGAGAGTCACGGTATGGGTTACAAGCCCGACCAGTGCCTGGCCAACCAGCCGGAGTGGCAGAAGGCCTTCATCGACCGCACGGAGCGTATGTTCCAGCGTGACAAGAACCATCCCTGTGTCATCATTTGGAGTCTGGGTAACGAGACGGGCGAAGGGTGCAACTTTGCTGCCACGTACCGCTGGATGCATGCACACGACCGCTCCAACCGTCCCGTCCACTCGGAGGACGGCATCAAGGGACCCTATACGGACATTTTCTGCCCGATGTACAAGAAGATTGACGTGCTGCTGAACCATACCCTCTATCTGCCGACGAAACCGTTGATACTGTGCGAGTATGCACATGCCATGGGCAACAGCGTGGGCAATCTGCAGGATTACTGGGACGTGATAGAGAAATATCCTTCGCTGCAAGGCGGACACATCTGGGACTGGGTGGACCAGGGATTCAGTGCCAAGAACGGGGACGGTACACCCTACTGGGCCTACGGAGGCGACCTGGCTCCGGAAGGGACTCCCAGCTCGGCCAACTTCTGCATGAACGGACTGGTGGCTGCCGACCGATCTCTGAAACCGCACATCCACGAGGTGAAGAAGGTGTACCAGAACATCGCATTCCGGCTGGCCGACTACCACGAGGGACTGGTAGAGATAGAGAACAAGTTCTTCTTTACGGACTTGAGCGACTTTGACTTCGGATGGAGACTGGAAGGAAACGGTGAACAGATAGCAGAAGGCGGCATCGAGAATGTGTCGCTGGCTCCGGGCGCGAAAGCCCTGTTCCGCACGGCACTGCCTGCCATCACACCCCGTCCGGGCGTGGAGTACTTCCTGCGCTTCAGTGCCCGTCAGAAGCGGGATGAGGGGCTGCTGAAGGCGGGTATCGAACTGGCTTCGGCGCAAGAGAAACTGCCCTTCTACCGCGAAGCTGTCCCATTGCAGGAGCCAGGCGAAGCGGTACGTGCAGAGGAGAACGGACAGATGTTGACGCTGCGTGCCGGCAACTGGCAGGTGGGATTCGACAAGACGACCGGTGCCCTCTGCTCGTGGCAGGAAGGCGGTAAGGAGTGGATAGAAGAGCCGCTGCGTCCCAACTTCTGGCGACCGGTGACCGATAACGATATGGGCAACGGTATGCACCGCACGTTGCGTGTCTGGCGCGAAGCCGGTGCCAAGGCCCGGCTGCTGCAGATGGAGCATCGGGCGGACGAGGTGAACCGCTGCTACGAGGTGACATCGACCTATGCGCTGGACAGCGTAGCAGGTTCTACCTTCCGCATCGCCTACCGTATGAAAGGCGGCAAGTGGCTGGACGTAGAGTGCCTGTTTGTGCCGGCTCACGATACCTTGCCCCTGATGCCCCGTATGGGTGTGAGCCTGACGCTGAAACGCGAGGCTGTGAACATGACGTGGCTGGGACGCGGACCGCATGAGAACTATTGCGACCGCAACACATCGGCTTACGTGGGTCTCTATAGCGGGGATGTGACGAAGGATTGTTTCCTGTACGACCGTCCGCAGGAGGCCGGCAACAAGACCGATGTGCGCTGGATGAGTCTGACCGATGCGCACGGACAGGGAGTGAAAGCGGTGGGCCTACCGCTGCTGAGTACCAGTGCCTGGCCCTACGATCCGGCATCGATGGACGAACCGGGTACTCGCAAGAGCCAGCGCCACCAGTGCGACGTGCGTCCCGGCAAGGGCATTACGTGGAACATCGACCGGATGCAGATGGGCGTAGGAGGTGATACCAGTTGGGGGGCTTTCCCCCACCAACCCTATCTGATACCCGCCGAACGGCAGACCTTTGCCTTCCGGTTGCTTCCGGCAGGCAGGGAATGATATGTAGGGGCGGACCTATGTGTCCGCCCGGAATACAGTTCAATCAATTGTTGAGGAAAAACCGAAACTTGAATAATTTTAAAAAGAAAAGGATATGTTTACGATCATCGGACTGATGCTTACCGGCATGTGTGTGGGCTATCTCTTCAGAAAGCGGAACACGGCGTGGATACAATC
>SAMEA3663297__coassemble_646_pt1 | contig 17065 bp, 11 predicted proteins | sample SAMEA3663297__metabat2_low_PE_003 | metagenome-assembled genome bin SAMEA3663297 (sample SAMEA3663297) | pig gut metagenome | biome: pig gut; feature: pig-associated habitat; material: faeces | place: China | collected 2013
TTCCCAGATATTATCAGTCGGTTTATAGCATTTCAGATAGTTTTTCCATGGGAATGTGTTATTGAGTATTTCCGTCAGTTCCAACTGGAAGTTGTACCCCCAGAAAATATCTTTTCCGCTGCTATTTTTGTATACCTCTTGAAGCTCATTCTTATCCTTCATAAAAATATTCGGCCACTCACGGCGGAATTGCTCACACTGCTTTTCCAAGTCACCCTCCTGTACCTCCCCCTTTACGCCATAGTATATTCCCTCTGACGGTTTTCCCCGATGATATTCTATGATGAAGTCGTAGACGCGCCCGTCAATAGACTCGAAAGGCTTATCCGCATCGTCAGGCCTGTACCTATATATAATATGATAGAAATCTCCCTTTATATCATCGCGAACAAAACCCTTTGCCTTTACCAGCTGCTTCATCTTGTCAAGATAGAACTGAGTGAACTCGTGAATGAATTCCGCCTGTTTCTTATATCCAAAGTTGGTATTGTATTTGCTATGGTAGGAAAACTCCTCAAGCAGGTGGAATACCAGTGGAGCGACATAATCCAGCAGGTTTTCATTGGCGGCATATACAAATGACAAGTTGTAATGTTCAAGGAAGGCCTTCTCCATTTCCTTATTATTTTTACTGAACAGTCCCCATGTATAAGGAACGGTGGTAGGGTCAAACGATTCATTCTGCGAGCAACTGATGTCGCACAGCAAAGCCGGCTTCTTTGCTTTTTGTGCCCGGCGTCTTGCCTCTTTCGCCTTATCTCCTCCTATTCCCACAAAGACATCAATCTCAGCGTCATTGTCACACTCAGTCAAAACCTCAATCTCACTATCTGAAGAAATCACAGAATCATCATTCTTCAAACGGTTAATAGAATGAAACAGCTCTGACTTGAACCCATCACCTCCTTCAGTCAAAAGGAGCACCTTATATTTCTTTTCCTCCCGATTATCCATTTCGTTATTTAAAACCTTGTTTTTCAAACCAATACCTCTTTCATTGAGCATACACATTTGTTTTCCTACTGCTGTATGCTGTCAAGACAGATACAAATATAAATAAAGTCCGCAAGATTCTATACCGACAGAACAAAGAAAGAGTATATTTCTATAGAGAAAAGGTATCCAGGCAAACATGACGACTGCATGCCATTCCCTACCTTTTCCCTACAATTCCCTTAGCATCCTGTTCGATTCTCTTAGTCAGACTAAGGGAAACCGAACAGGATGCTAAGGAGAAGCCTGTGCCTGCAAGGAACCATGACTATCCCTTAGAGGGAACATCTGAGGCCGCATCGCCCTGATGGAAGAATTGTCCCTCTATCTCCTCTATGTGATTCCAAAACACGTAGCAGGCAATCATATCGTTACGCCACCGTCCTTCATCTTCCGGATTTCCTGTTTCCATTCGTCTGCAGGAATGCGCGAGTAGTGTACCTCACCCATCACGGGAACAACCCGATTACCACCAATTATCAGACTCTTCGAATCCCAGTCAACAGAGGGATTCTGTGCCAAAGCTACCAGTGCCACCGCAAACGCAGCGACAAATGTCATCCATCTTTTCATTTTTCTTGGTCTTTTATTGTATCAATATTTGATTTCCTTGCTCTTTAAGTTTCTGGTTACAAACTTACGGAATGTTTCCGATTTACTACCTGTTGTTGAACTATAAAAGGTAAGGAACTGGCTTTACGAGAGAGAACCAAGCTCCTTGCCCATATGGTTATTGTACCATTGTGAGCTATAAACATTAGGCTATAGTTAATTACAACCGAAGTATGTTACTAACAGATTTATTATGAGCATATACACCCGTCAACAAAATCGTCCTAAAGGGTTACACAATGATTTTCGCTAATCGTCAAGAAGGCGATAAAACCGGCCGAACTGCCCTATCCTCGTAAATAAGCGAATCTCATCAAAGGAGTTTTTGGCTCTTTTTGTCAGGAAATGAGAAATAACACAGCTTCTGCAGGGTGCAGTTTTGCTTGGACGTACGTCGTTAGCTCGCTTGGACGTACGTCGTTAGGATGCTTGGTCGTACGTCGTTAGAGGGTAAGGACGTACGTCGTTAGGGTGTAAAGACGTACGTCCATGGAATGTCTAATCATAGTGCGCCAACAGTGATGCACAAAACCGAATGAAATGTGCAGCAAAAGTAACTGTTTCCCTGTCCAAAGACACTCCTCACAGCTTCTATTTAGCAACAAATAACAAACAGAGAGAAAATAGCATTTTGATATGCCATCCCGCTGTTTGAAAAACAACATGTCAAAAAGGAGATTTTCACAACCAAGCCAAAGAGCAGATTCTTCACCCTGCCGATATGGAATCTCGTGGATTTTATATACATTTGCAGCCTCATTTATACATACAAACAACCGAAGAAAATTATGATTTCAGTAGATGGACTGACCGTCGAATTCGGCGGTACCACCCTGTTCAGTGACATTACATTCCAGATTAACGAAAAAGACCGTATCGCCCTGATGGGAAAGAACGGAGCGGGCAAGTCGACTTTGCTGAAGATACTGGCCGGCGTACGACAGCCTACCCGAGGAAAGGTGACAGCACCCAAGGACTGTGTAGTAGCCTACCTGCCCCAGCACCTGATGACTGCCGACGGACGCACCGTATTTGAAGAGGCATCACAGGCCTTTGCACACCTGCACGCCATGGAAGCGGAAATCAACGCCCTGAATCATGAACTGGAGACACGTACCGACTACGAGAGCGACAGCTACATGGAGCTGATTGAAAAGGTATCGGCACTGAGCGAGAAGTTCTACGCCATCGACCTGACGCACTTCGAGGAAGATGTGGAGAAAGCCCTGCTGGGTTTGGGATTCAACCGGGAAGATTTCCAACGCCCCACCAGCGACTTCAGCGGCGGTTGGCGCATGCGCATCGAGCTGGCCAAACTGTTGCTGCAGAATCCCGATGTACTGCTGCTGGACGAGCCGACCAATCACCTGGACATCGAATCCATACAATGGCTGGAGGAGTTCCTGATAAACAGCGCCAAAGCAGTGATTGTCATCAGTCACGACCGCAAGTTTGTGGATAGCATCACCACACGCACCATCGAGGTGACCATGGGACGCATCTACGACTACAAGGTGAACTACTCACAATACCTGGTGCTGCGCAAAGAGCGGCGCGAACAGCAGCAAAAACAGTATGACGAGCAGCAGAAGATGATACAGGAGACGAAGGACTTCATTGAACGCTTCAAGGGCACCTACAGCAAAACGTTGCAGGTACAGAGCCGGGTGAAGATGCTGGAGAAGCTGGAACTGATAGAGGTTGACGAGGAGGATACGTCAGCCCTGCGGCTGAAGTTCCCTCCCTCGCCACGCAGCGGCAGCTACCCGGTCATCATGGAGGGGGTAGGTAAAAGTTACGGCAACCACACGGTATTCCGCAACGCCACACTCACCATCGAACGGGGAGACAAGGTGGCTTTCGTAGGCAAAAACGGCGAAGGTAAGTCGACACTGGTGAAGTGCATTATGGGAGAGATAGAGCACGAAGGCACACTGACACTGGGACACAACGTGCAGATAGGCTATTTTGCCCAGAACCAGGCATCGCTGATGGACGAGAGCCTGACCGTGTTCCAAACCATCGACGAGGTGGCCAAAGGGGAAATACGCAACAAGATACGCGACCTGCTGGGGGCCTTCATGTTCGGCAGCCCCGAAGCATCGATGAAGAAAGTAAAGGTACTGAGCGGTGGCGAACGTACCCGACTGGCCATGATCAAGCTGTTGCTGGAGCCGGTGAACCTGCTCATTCTGGATGAGCCTACCAACCACCTGGATATGAAGACAAAGGATATCCTGAAACAGGCTCTGATGGACTTTGACGGTACGCTGATAGTCGTGAGCCACGACCGTGACTTCCTGGACGGACTGGTAACCAAGGTCTACGAGTTTGGCAACAAACGGGTTAAGGAACACCTGTGCGGCATCTACGAGTTCTTGGAGAACAAGAAACTGGAGAGTCTGCAAGAGCTGGAACGCAAACACCCGTAACTCATCCGTAGAGGTACGATAAAAAAGCGAGGCACAAAGCTGTGGAGACATTGATGAATCTCCCTGGCTCTGTGCCTCACTGATATACTTATACCATCTGCCGACCCGCTTAACGTCCGGCAGCTTCAATCATCGTCCGGATCTTTTCATTCAGTTCATCGGCCTGCAATAGCTGTTCCAGCGTGAGGTGCATACGCCAACGCCAGTAGTGACGCGGATTGGCAGGCACATTGATACGCTCGGCCTGTGCATCGGGATTACGCAACGCCCCGTCTACCGAAAGCCAGTCCTGCCAAGAGAGGATACTCAGGATGGAGTTGCTCTGCAGGTGCGCGTTCACCACCTCTTCACATATCTCAGGTGTAGCGGAGGCTGGAGCTGCACCGGCATGGCCCAGCACGGTGTTGTAGTAGCTCTGCGTCTGTGCGGCATCCTCTTCCCACCAGCCACGCAGCGTAGACATGTCGTGGGTAGAGATGGTACATACAGAACGGTACGGATACCAGTCGGGATGGCCGAAGGCCTGCTTCGGGTCTTTAGGCATACGCTGTATCTCCAAGGAGAGGATGCGCAGGTCGTTCATCACCCAAGCCACACAATCGGGTATCATACCCAAATCTTCGCCACACACCAGCATACGGGTACTCTGCGTCAGTTGCGGCAACTTCTTCATAGCCTGCTGACCCCAGAAGTCGTTGTGACGATGGTAGAAGTAATGGTCGTACAGACGGTTGAAGGCAGCCTTCTCCCAATCGTTCAGTGCCCGATAGACATAGTCGTGCTGCACACCGATGCGGGGATGATACTTGTAGGGATCGTTGCGGTCGGGCAGGAACAGGACATCGCTGATGAGCGCATAAAGTCCGTCGCGTACACGCACACTGTCGGCATCCGTCTTTCCGGCAAAGTAAGCCTCCACCTTGCGCTGGGTATCAAACTCCGGCTTCATCTCATAAACCTCCCACGTGTCGGTGGTGCGGAGGAACGTCTGTTTCACAAAGTCGGTATGCGGTCCGAACATCTCGCCCAAAAAGTATTCGTGGATATAGGGTTTCAGGAAGAGGTCTTCACGGAAATGCAGTCCGTAACTCTCTATCTCCTCACGAGTCATGGGCAAGGCGGGAACAAATTGTCCCAACAGGCCGTGAACGGCATTCATCGGAATCTCCCAGATGCGGAAGAAGCCCAGAATATGGTCGATGCGATAGGCATCGAAGTATTCTGCCATCTTGCGGAACCGTTTCATCCACCAGGCATAGCCATCCTTCTCCATCACGTCCCAATTGTAGGTGGGGAAGCCCCAGTTCTGTCCGTTGACAGAGAAGTCATCGGGCGGTGCACCGGCTTGTCCGTTCAGGTTGAAATAGTGCGGTTCCTTCCATGCCTCCACACTGTTGCGGCTGATGCCGATGGGAATATCTCCCTTCAGTACGACGCCGTGCTTGCGGGCATGTTCGGTAGCTGCCAGCAACTGCTTGTGCAGATTGAACTGGATATAGTAGTAGATGGCGATATGCGGATAATCCATTCCCTCGGGACGGCACAGGTTCTCGATTTCGCGGGGATTGTACTGGCTGTAGCGCGGCCAGGTACGGAAGTCGGGTGTCTTGTAGGCATCGCGCAGGTAGCTGAACACGGCGTATGGTTGCAGCCACTCCTTATTGGCCTCATAGAAGTCGCGGAAAGCCTTGGAGGCAAGCACCTTCTCTCCTTCCTGACGGAAGATAAGGCGGAAGTATTCCCACTTGGCATGGTTGACAGCCTCATAATCTACCTGCGGCAACGCATTCAGCTCCTTCCGTTGCTGTTCGAAAGCCGCTGCAGCCTGCTTGTCCTTCAAGGTTCCCAACTGCTTCAAATCGGTATACATGGGATGGAACGCATAGATGGAGATGCTGTTGTAGGGATAGGAGTCGGTCCAGGTATGCGTCATGGTGGTATCGTTGATGGGCAATATCTGGACAGCCCGCTGGCGAGTGACCACAGCCCAATCAATCAGTTTTTTCAGATCACCGAAATCACCTACACCAAAGCTCTCCTCCGAGCGGAGTGAAAATACCGGTACAGCCACACCGGCACCTTTCCAGGCCGGCAGGTTGAAGTAGACGTAGCGGTCGCCTATCGCCAGCGTTTCGTTTGCTTCCAGCTGGGGATCGGACATATAGCGGTTGGGATTCTCCTCCCAAGCCACCACACACTGCTCCTTCTTGTTCCACAAGACAAACTTATACTCCATAGGGAAGGTCAGCTTGTCCACATCCAGTTCTACCTGCCATTCGGGGAAATCGACATCACTCATGCAGACGGCCTGCTGGGGATTCCAGTTGCCTAGAGCGGGCTGGTTGCCACAGAGAGCCAGACAGTGATCCTCATCCACACACGGAGCATAGGCCTTGATGAGCAGGCTGCGGCCGTAAGTTGCGGATACGGCATCGCGATGCTGATGGGCCAACAATGACTCGGTGAAGGCCGATGTATAGAAATACTGCTGTTCGGGCAGATTCTTCCAACAGTCTACAATACGATAGTGCTTGGCCGACTTGCCCGTCACATGCAAGGTACGCGGCAAGCTGTCCCACTCTACCCGTACCACTTCCAATCCCCGGCAGATGACATAACGATATGTAATCATCCCGTTCCGTGGAATCCGCACATCGACGTCGGCTGTCCAATGCACACCGTCCACCGTATGCAGGGGCAATGCTTTCTCGGAGATTCCGCCGCCCAATTCGGGAACCGATCCCAGGACTTTCACTTCCTCGCCCCAACTGGTGCGATACTCAATATTAAAAGATAACGTCATATATATTAGATTTAGAAATAGCAATAACCGCAATGGGTATGCAAGTATAGCGATTAATCCTTGCATTCATGCGGTTATTGCTATTCAACTCGTGCAAATAATTACGCAAACGTTTGCTTTTATTTCGGGTTATCCGCAACGCGAAGCACCGCAAGTCTTGCAGATGAGACAGCCTTCCTGATAAACCAGCGTCTCGCTGCCGCAGTTGGGACACTTCTTGCCCTTGGCCTCGGTACCGTCCTGAATGTATTTCTTCAACGCACGTTCCACGCCGTTCTTCCACGTATTGATGTTCTCGCTATCCAACTGCAGGGAGCCTACCAATTTGATAACCTGTATGATAGGCATCCGATAGCGCAGCACACCGGATATCAGCTTGGCATAGTTCCAATACTCCTTATTGAACTTCTCCGACAGGCCTTCGATAGTGACCTTGTACCCGCGTTTGTTCTCAAACTGGAAGTCGTAACGCTTGTTTCCATTTTCATCCACATTCTTGATGATGTGTCCGGTCGTTACGTTCTTGGGCAGGATAATGCCCTCGTCGTCATCCAGCACACCGGTAAATATCTCGTAGGGACGGTTGTCCAGCAAGCCGACAAAAGCCACCCATTTCTCCTTGTTGTTCTGGAAACGGACCACATCGGCATCCAGGATGCGCGGACGCACCTCTACCACCGTAGGCGGCTTGCAGGGAGGCAGATCGGCCTTCTTGTCACCCTTCGTAGAGATGAGTACACCCGAACGGGAGCCGTCGCGATAGACCGTACATCCCTTGCAGCCCGAGCGCCATGCCTCTACATAGAGACGGTTCACCAGTTCCTCGTCCACATCGTTAGGCAGATTGATGGTCACACTGATGGAGTGGTCCACCCACTTCTGGATGCGTCCCTGCATCTTCACCTTCATCAGCCAGTCCACGTCATTGGATGTAGCCTTGTAGTAAGGAGACTCCTGCACCATGGCATCTACCTCCTCCTGCGTGTAGCGACGGGCCGGATTGTAGCCCTTTGCCTCCATCCAGGTAACGAACTTGGGATGGAACACAATGTATTCCTCAAAGGCATCACCTGTTTCGTCAATGTAGTCCACATGCACGTTGGTATCATTCGGGTTCACCTTGCGACGACGTTTGTAGACGGGCAGGAAGACCGGTTCGATACCCGAAGTGGTCTGGGTCATCAGACTGGTAGTGCCCGTAGGAGCGATGGTCAGACAGGCGATGTTGCGGCGCCCGTATTGCTTCATCTCTTCGTACAGTTCGGGATCGGCCTCACGCAGCCGGTTGATGAACGGATTATCCTTCTCGCGTTCGGTATCGTAAATCTCAAAGGCGCCACGTTCCTTAGCCATCTGTACCGATGAGCGATAGGCGTTCAAGGCTATCGTGCGATGCACTTTTTCGGAGAACTCCGTAGCCTCCTCTGTGCCATAGCGCAAGCCAAGTGCCGCCAGCATATCGCCTTCCGCCGTGATACCCACACCGGTACGACGACCCTGACCGCTCTTCTTATATATCTTCTCCCACAACGTGCTTTCGGTCTCTTTCACCTCTACGCTTTCGGGGTCAGAGTTCACCTTCTCCATGATGCGCTTAATCTTCTCCAATTCCAGGTCGATGATATCGTCCATGATGCGCTGAGCCAGTACCACGTGTTTCTTGAAGAGGTCGAAATCGAAGTAAGCATCCTCCTTGAAGGGGTTGACTACATACGAATAGAGGTTGATGGCCAAGAGACGACACGAGTCATACGGGCAAAGAGGTATCTCGCCACAGGGGTTGGTCGAGACCGTCCGGTAGCCCAGGTCAGCATAGCAGTCGGGCACAGACTCACGCAGAATGGTGTCCCAGAAGAGGACACCCGGCTCAGCCGACTTCCAGGCGTTGTGTACAATCTTCTTCCACAGGTCGGCAGCATTCACATCCTTCTTCACAATGGGATTCGGCGAATCGACAGGGTATTGCTGTACGAACGTCTTCCCTTCCACAGCCGCCTGCATAAAGTCATCCGTCAGTTTTACTGAGACATTGGCTCCGGTGACCTTACCCTCGGTCATCTTGGCATCGATGAAAGCCTCCGAATCGGGGTGTTTGATGGAGACACTCAACATCAGTGCACCCCGGCGACCGTCCTGAGCCACCTCGCGCGTAGAGTTGGAGTAGCGCTCCATGAAGGGAACCAGACCGGTAGAAGTCAGTGCAGAGTTCTTCACCGGCGAGCCTTTCGGACGGATATGCGACAGGTCATGCCCCACGCCACCACGACGCTTCATCAGCTGAACCTGCTCCTCGTCTACCTTAAAGATAGCTCCATACGAGTCAGCCTCACCATCCACACCAATGACAAAGCAGTTGGAGAGAGAGGCAACCTGATAATTATTACCGATGCCGGTCATCGGACTGCCTTGGGGAACGATGTACTTGAAGTGATCGAACAGTTCGAACAGTTCCTCCGAACTCAGCGCATTGGGGTATTTGGCCTCGATGCGGGCCACCTCATTGGCTATACGCCAATGCATGTCTTCCGGAGATTTCTCATAGATATTGCCGAAAGAATCCTTGACTGCATACTTGTTGACCCAAACTCTGGCAGCCAGTTCATCGCCTTGAAAGTAACGCAACGACTCTCTATAGGCTTCTTCGTAAGAATATGTCTTCTTTTCCACGGATGTGTTTTTATTTAAAATAGATTTATAGAATCAAAAAAATAATAGGATGTAGAAGTCATGTTTGTCGATAATTGTATTCGGCTGCAAAGCTATGAATGTTTTTTGATCTGACAAAAAAATCAGTGATGAAATTATCAGCCATGTCAAAGTTTTCACTTTTCCAACTTACAAAAACTGATATTCAACATATTATCTTTATTTAACTAACAGAAAGTTTACACAAATCTGGAATTTATACACCATTGGATTCTGATTACGGTTGATAATTATCGGCAATCCTTCTGCGATACCGATGGAAGGATTCGGATAATTACTGTTGCAAATGTGCCGCCCAATTTGTATTTTTGCAGAAAAAAAACAAAGACATCATGAAGAGTATGAACGAACGACGGAGCATCCGCCAATATCAGTCGAAGGAGATTCCCCAAGAGCTACTGAACGAGCTGCTGACAACAGCTTGCAGAGCATCCACGGTCGGAAACATGCAAACATACAGCATTGTGGTGACCCGTGATGCCGAACGCAAACGTCGGTTGGCACCTGCCCACTACGGACAGCCCATGGTGGAGAACGCCCCCGTTGTACTGACCTTCTGCATTGACCTGCGACGTTTCAGCCAATGGTGCAAATGCCGCCATGCCCAGCCGGGCTACGACAACGCGGAATGGTTTGTAACCGGTGCCGTAGACACCCTGCTGGCCGCACAGACCTTCTGCGTAGCAGCCGAAGAGAAAGGGTTGGGCATCTGCTATCTGGGTACAACCACCTACAATCCGGAACAGATTATCGAGGTGCTGCAACTGCCCGAACTGGTCTTTCCCATCACCACCGTCACTGTAGGATGGCCTGCCGAACAGCCCGACCAGACCGACCGTCTGCCTCTGGAGGCCGTCATCCACGAGGAGGTCTATCACGACTACACTCCTGCAGACATCGACCGCCTCTATGCCTACAAGGAATCACTGCCTGAGAACCGCCGCTTTGTAGAGGAGAACGGCAAGGAAAACCTGGCACAGGTATTCACCGACGTACGATACACCCGCGAAGCTGCTGAAGCCATGTCGGAAAAGCTGCTGGATACAATCAAACAGCAGGGCTTCTAAGAAGAGAAACACCTAAAAAAGGCACGGAGAGACATACTGAATCATACGCAGTCTCCGTGCCTTTCTTATTTTCCCAGGTGGGTATTCCCTCTTATTTCTTCAGAGCGGAGCATATCTCGGCAATATCCTTGTCGAGCACTTTATCCACATTCTTCTGCTCACGTACCGTCTTGCAGGCATGGAGCACCGTGGCATGGTCTCTGCCACCAATCAAGGTACCTATCTTAGCCATCGAGAAGTCGGTATACTGCTTAGCCAGATACATAGCCACCTGCCGGGCCAATACCACCTCACGCTTCCGCGACTTCGTATGGATGGCCTTTATCTCCAATCCGTAGTGCGTACAGACGGCATTGATAATCTCATCCACAGTCACGCTCTTGTTCTCGCTGTTTACCACTTTGCGCACAATGCGTTGTGCCAGATCCATGTCAATCTCACGGTTGTAGATAGTAGAGTGTGCCACAATGGACACGATGATACCTTCCAAATCGCGTACGCTGTCGCTGACATTCTCTGCGATATAATCCACCACTTCTGCCGGGAAGCGCAGTCCGTCGCGTTGTATCTTGTTGCGCAGGATATCCTTCCGCAACTCTACGGTCGGCTTCTCCAGTTCGGCCACCATACCCCATTTGAAGCGGGTAATCAACCGTTCCTCCACACCTTGCAGCAGGACGGGAGCCCGGTCGGATGTCAAGATGAGCTGCTTGCCATTCTGGTGCAGATGGTTGAAGATATGGAAGAAAGTGTTTTGTGTCTTGGTGACACCGGCAAACTCCTGAATGTCGTCAATGATAAGGACGTCAATGGTCTGATAGAAGTTGATAAAGTCGTTGGTCGTATTGTTGCGTACAGAGTCGGTATACTGCACCTGGAACAGATGAGCAGAAACATACAACACCCGCTTCTCAGGAAAAAGCTCCTTGATTTTCGTACCGATGGCATTGACAAGGTGCGTCTTCCCCACCCCCGATGCTCCGTAGAGGAACAACGGATTAAAGATGGTCTTGGCCGGATTCTCGGCCACGGCCTCGCCTACGCTACGCGACAGTTTGTTGCTGTATCCTTCGATGAACGTATCGAAATTATAGTTCGGATTGAGGTGCGGATCCAGGTCTGACACAGGTGGCTGCGGAATCTCCTTCCGTTGCTCTCTGGCAACAGAATGCCCGCCATGCGGATTGGAAGGAAGCGGCACTTCTACGCGCGGACGCTTCACCACCATCACATGATACATCAGCCTGGTACCTTCTCCAATCACCCGATAGATGGTCTTGCGCAGCAAGTCCACATACTTCTCCTCCAGATGCTCGTAAAAGAACTGGCTCGGCACTTGCAGAACCAAGGTCTTATCCGCATACTTCATGGGAACTATCGGAAGGAACCACGTTTTATACGCCTGCTCTGAAACATTGTCACGTATGATTTCGAGACAACGGTTCCACAGCCCGACATGATTTGTTTCACTCATAACGGCTAACTAACAATTATCATTAAGCATAACTTCTACGTTTGCAAAATTGGGAATCTTATTTCAAAAAAACAAGTACGTTTTTTCTTGCATTTTTCAAGGAAGGAATAACGGGTTTAGTTTCAACCACTTAAGAAAAGAGGCCCTTCAAGGGGGATTTGAGGCAGATTTGCTATTTCCGAACATCCTATTGTTCAACAGTTTACAAAGAAAAACAGGATTCCCGATGAAGAATCCTGCCCACTTGGTTTTATCCATATAAAGTTGATTAGAGGCACTCAAACAGCTTTTTCCAGCTTTTCCTTCCGAAGCCTCCTATTTAGACAAATTCTATTTAAACCATTTTTTCGAAGCGCATTCCGACAAAGCGGGAGCCGCCCGCGCATCTCTTTTACTTGTCCTTCTTGCCGAACAGCGAGAAGTGTACATAACGCTTCGGGTGTGCCTTCAAATCCTCCAGCAAAGCAGCCGCATTGGCCGTTGTCGCATTCAGGTTCTGGTAGAGTGCCGGGTCATTGAGCAGCAGGCCTACGGTATTGTCCGGCTGATTCAACTTGTCGGTCAGCGAGCGTACGTTGGCCAGCGTAGCATCCACCTTCTGCATAGCCGCAGCATAGTCAATCTGCTTCAGGTTGTCCGTCATGGCCTCCACATTCTCCCCAATGTGATTCAGCTTGGCCGTCAGTTGCGGGATGTCATTTTTCATCAGGCTCTGCAGTTGCCGGCTGGTACCGGCCATACTGGCCGTCAAATCCTCCACATTGTGCAGCGTAGCAGCCAGAGCCGGATCGGCCAACAGCGTGTTCAGCGATGTCAGTATAGAGTCCAGCTTCGGCATCATCTTCTCCAGTTGCGGCAGCATCTTGGCCGCCTGGTCCATCATGCCACTATTCAGTCTTCCGGGTATGGTGTCGCCCACCTGATAGCGTTCGCGCGGGTTGTTGGCCAGCAGCAGGGTCATCTTTACGCCTCCCAGCATCTCGGCCACCAGTTCGGCTGTACTGCCCTTGGGTATACGCAGGTCCGGTTCCACCTCAATCTCAGCCAAGACGTTGCCCGGTCGGGTATAGTCGTAATGCAGTGCCCGCACGATGCCCACACGAAAACCATCCGCAAAGACGGGGCTTGATTTGGTCAATCCATTGATGTCCTGAAACTGCACATAGAAATAGCTGGTCGGCTTGAACAGATGGATACCCTTCAGATAATTGATGCCATATATTAATACACAGAGGGCTACGATACCGGCCATACCTATTTTCACTTCTTTGGTCAACTTCATAATTCAGATAAGTTTAGTAAAATCCATGATTATTATTTGTTTCTATTTCGTTTGAACTCAGCAATCGCCTCATTGACATTGACCTTCTTGCCTCCCTTGAAGGCTATGATAAAGGCATCTTTGAAGCGGGCGGTCAGTGTGCGCCGCGTACGCAGCACCTGATTATAGTCGGTAGATGCGCCATAAGTATATTTATAGAGACCTCCCTCCTGGTAATACTCGGCACCTTGTAGTCCCTTCAGCCGTTTGTCATTCTTGGCCAACGGACGCGAGGCTGTCAATACCTGTACCTTGAACACCGGTCGTTCCCCCTCTCCCGCCTTCTGTCCGGCTGGACGGGATTCGACCTTCTGCTCTCTCTTTGGCGACGCTTCCGGCTTCCGCTCCGGTTCATCGGCAGCAGCCTGCTCCGTCACGACGGGACGGTCTGCTATCACCAACGGCGGTTCATCGGTAGCGGGCCGTTCCTGCTCATCCACCACCGTCGGCGCCTCCACCTTTCCTTCCACCGTCTGAGGTTCCGGCAATGCCTTCTCGCCATCCATCCGTATAGCCTGCTCACGCTTGTAGGTCAGGAAAGCATTGAATATGCCCTTCGCCAACGAGGATGTCCCGTCTTCGGTATTCAGGAACCGCTCTTCATCCGGCGTAGAGATGAAACCCAGTTCCACCAGGATGCTCGGCATGGCACTGGCCTTCAGCACCAGAAATCCCGCCTGATGTACCCCCCGGTCGGTTCTCTTGCAAGTGTTGCGGAAATGCTGCTGCACCAGCGAAGCCAGATGTACACTCTGCGACATGTATTTATCCTGCATGAATTCGAAGATGATATATGATTCGGCTGAATTGGGGTTGAATCCCGCATAGCGTGTACGATAGTCGTTCTCGTACAGGATGACCGAGTTTTCCCGCTTGGCCACATCCAGGTTTTCATCCGATTTGGCCAAACCCAGCGTCCACGTCGATGCACCTCGCGTGGTTTTGTTCTTGGCCAACGCATTGGTATGGATAGAGATGAAGAGGTCGGCCTTGGCATTGTTTGCAATCTCCGCCCGGCGGTCCAACGCGACGAAGACATCCTTCTTTCGCGTATAGATTACCTTGACGTCCGGACAATTCTGCTCTACCATCCGGCCCAGCTTCAAAGCCACATTCAGATTGATGTTCTTCTCTCTAGAGATTCGCCCGATGGCTCCGGGGTCATGTCCGCCGTGGCCTGCATCGATAACCAGCACAAAGTCTTTGGCTGCCACACTCCATGCCAGCCAAGGAGCGATCAGCAGAGCGATACACAAGCGTATCCTATTCACACAGGGTCTGTATAGTCTCATAAAGAATTCCGAATGAAAAACCGCGCAAATTTAATTCTTTTTTATAGAAAACTTCCACTTTATCTACAAGTTTTACTATTCTCTTCCTCTTTTCGGGCAGTTTTTGAGAAAAAGCCGCCAGTTTTTCCCAAATTGAAGTAACTTTGCAGGCCGAAAAAGCGAGTTCTTGAATTTACGAGATTAACTATAAAATACATATAGTATAGAAGAAATGAAACAGAATGCCCTTGTCCGTTTCTTGAAGAACTGGACACTTCCGCTGGCCATGCTGGTCGGCACACTGGGATACTTTGCCTTCGCACGCATTCCCTGGCTGACCCCGGCCAAACCTTTCACCAAGAGTCTGATTGCTTTTCTGACCCCTACCCTGATTTTCGCCCAACTGCTGCTCACTTTCTGCAAAGTGGAGATACGCGATTTGAAGCCGCGTACCTGGCACGGCTGGTTGCTTCTCATCCAATCATGCACGTGTCTGGCTGTCGTGGCCCTGCTGCTTTATTGTCCGATGGACGAGACCTACAAGCAGGTGTTCGAAGGGGCCATGGTCTGCCTCATCTGTCCCACGGCTACAGCCGCCGCCGTCATCACAGGCAAGTTGGGAGGCAGTGCCGCCACGTTGACCACCTATACCCTGCTCTCCAATCTGCTGGCCGCCCTCTTTGTACCGCTGCTCTTCCCGCTGGTCGAGCCACACGAAGGGCTCACCTTCTTTTCGGCTTTTCTGAAGATTCTGAGCAAGGTCTTCCCGCTGTTGCTCTGTCCCTTCTTTCTGGCCTGTCTGCTGCGTGCCTTTACTCCGCGCCTGCACCGGTTGCTTACTGACTATCACCAGGCCGCTTTCTATCTGTGGGCCGTAGCCTTAGCCATCGTGTCGGGACAGACAGTCCGCTCTTTGGCCACCAGCCAGGCACCGGTCCATACCGAATACCTGCTGGCACTGGCCGGCCTGATTACCTGTTGCCTGCAGTTCCTCTTCGGCAAGCGGATAGGCAGCCATTACCACGACCGCATCAGTGCCGGGCAGGCGTTGGGGCAAAAGAACACCGTGCTGGCCATCTGGATGGCCTACACTTACCTGAGCCCGCTTTCATCGGTAGCCCCCGGCTCTTACGTGCTGTGGCAGAACATCATCAACAGTTATCAACTTTGGAAGAAGCGAAAGCTTGCATAATTCATTTGTTTTATCTATTTTTACGGCGAAGAACTTTTAGAAAAGCACACTCGCCATGAAAAAATACCTGAAAACGGATGAATGGAACATCATAGAAGATAGCTTCCATGCCGACAACCTACGCATCTCGGAAAGCATCTTCAGCATCGGAAACGGCCGCTTCGGACTACGCGGCAACTTTGAAGAGCCCTACAGCAGCGACAGCTACCAAGGCTCGTTTGTGGCCGGCATCTCATACTTAGACAAGACCCGCGTAGGCTGGTGGAAGAACGGATTCCCCCGCTTCTACACCCGCATACCCAAGGCTGCGAACTGGAGCCGCATCCACCTGCGCCTCATCGACGAAGAGCTGGACCTAGCCCAATGGGATGTGGACAGCTTCCACCGACGGCTGGACATGCGCGAAGGCATCTCGTACCGCGATGTAGATGTCACCTCGCCCCGAGGCAACCAGTTGCGCCTGCACGTCGAGCACCTGGCACACATGTCACGCCCCGACCTCAGCCTCATCCGCTACAGTGTCACCTCGCTCAACTACAAAGGACGTATCTCGCTGGTTCCGCTGCTTGACGCAGCCTTCACCAACGATACAGACCGTCCAAATGAAAAAATCTGGAACATCCTGCGTTCGGGTGCCTCCAACGACTGTGCCTACCTTTGGACACAGACACGACGTGAGGATGCCCAGGTGTGCTATGCCATGACCTACCAGTTCTTCAAGAACCATCGGGAGACCACAACCAACCCCATCCGCATTGAGAAAGAGAAACAGACGGGATTCAGCTTGGGTACCGATGTGAAACCCGGCGATACCGTCACACTCGTCAAGTACACCGCTCTGCTGACCTCGCTCTACCACGAGCGATCAGAACTGGTGGAACACGCCATCCGTACAGCCCGCTCTGCCCGCGCCCTCGGATGGGACAAACTGCGGACCGAACACAAACAGGCTTGGAACGAGATATGGGACGAAACCGACGTCGTCATCGAAGGCGATGCCGAGGCCCAGCAGGGTATCCGCTACAACATCTTCCAGCTCTACCAGACCTATCGGGGAGATGACCCTCGCCTGAACATCGGGCCCAAAGGATTTACCGGCGAAAAGTATGGAGGCAATACCTACTGGAACACGGAGCTGTGCTGTGTCCCCTTCTTCCTGCTCTCTACCTCGAAAGAGGTGACCCAGAATCTGCT
>SAMEA3663297__coassemble_664_pt1 | contig 16716 bp, 13 predicted proteins | sample SAMEA3663297__metabat2_low_PE_003 | metagenome-assembled genome bin SAMEA3663297 (sample SAMEA3663297) | pig gut metagenome | biome: pig gut; feature: pig-associated habitat; material: faeces | place: China | collected 2013
ATTTTCGCTAATCACCAAATTTTCATGCATTTATAATTCGCCGAACTCACGTTAAGATAATAAGGGGATAGAGGACCGGCAACCAACCCATACCACCGCCGGAAAGCGCGGATCGCTTTCCGACGGTCTTTTATTGCTACTTCCGTATTACCTCTACATAACCTCCGTACGATCACATAAGGAGGTTCACGCAGCCGTCGCGAAGAAAACAGAAAATCGGTAAGGGCTGAAAGTAACAGGGTTAGCATTCCTTTCCCGACAGCATCCCGTTGAAAAAAAGAGGGGAAAACGCTTGCCAATTATCAGAAAATCCGTACCTTTGCAAGCCGATTATTATCTCAAAAGGATAAGCAATTAATTCATAGCAAGTTAGTCGCTCTGTGTCCGGACGGCGAACTTGTGGTGAAGAAGAAGTTTTTAGTAGTAACATTTTAAAAAAACAATTAAGAGTGGATACTTTAAGTTACAAGACCATTTCTGCAAACAAAGCTACGGTGACAAAAGAATGGGTCATCGTTGACGCTACGGACCAGGTATTGGGCCGTCTGGGCGCAAAAGTTGCGAAACTGTTGAGAGGAAAGTATAAACCCAACTTTACCCCTCACGTAGATTGTGGCGATAATGTAATCATTATCAATGCCGACAAAGTGAAAATGACCGGTAACAAGTGGACAGACAAGGTTTATCTGTCATACACAGGTTACCCCGGCGGTCAGAGAGAGATGACTCCGTCTCGCTTGATGGCTAAGCCTAACGGTGAAGACCGACTGCTGAGAAAGGTAGTAAAGGGCATGTTGCCTAAGAACAAGCTGGGTGCCAAATTGCTGGGCAATCTGTATGTATATGCCGGCAGCGAGCACAAGCACGAGGCTCAAAGTCCTAAAATGATTGATATTAACGTACTTAAATAAAAGATAATGGAAGTAGTAAACGCATTAGGCAGACGTAAAAGTGCGATTGCACGTATTTATGTAAGCGAAGGTACCGGAAAGATTACGATTAACAAGAGAGACCTCGCTGTGTACTTTCCATCCAGCATTCTTCAGTATGTAGTAAAGCAGCCTCTGAACAAACTGGGCGTTGCTGAAAAATACGACATCAAGGTCAACCTCTGCGGTGGTGGCTTCACAGGCCAGTCACAAGCTCTCCGTCTGGCCATTGCCCGTGCATTGGTGAAGATCAATCCGGAGGACAAGGCTGCATTGCGCGCCGAAGGCTTCATGACTCGTGACCCGCGTGCTGTTGAACGTAAGAAGCCGGGTCGTCCGAAAGCACGTCGTAGATTCCAGTTCAGTAAACGTTAATTTGAGTCTGCAGGTTTATTAAGTTTGTTGGTTCGTAAGTTTATGGCTGAAGGTTGTTTCCTGTGGACGCGGAAACTGAAAAACTCCAGAACTGAAAAACTCCAGAACTGAAAGAGAACGTTTAGCATCTAAACTACCGGGACTCTTGTAACAAAGGCTACCCGGCGGTTGGTTTAGAAAAACAAAAAAGAAAGTAAACGATTAAAAGAAAAAAACAATGTCAAGAACAAACTTTGATACATTATTAGAAGCCGGTTGCCACTTCGGCCACTTGAAAAGAAAGTGGAATCCTGCAATGGCTCCTTATATCTTCATGGAGCGCAATGGTATTCATATCATTGACCTCAACAAAACGGTGGTTAAAATTGACGAAGCTGCAGAAGCTTTGAAGCAAATCGCCAAGTCAGGAAAGAAAGTCCTGTTTGTTGCTACTAAAAAACAAGCTAAGCAGGTAGTTGCCGACAAGGCAGCATCTGTGAACATGCCTTATGTAATCGAGCGTTGGCCGGGTGGTATGCTGACAAACTTCCCCACCATCCGTAAGGCTGTGAAGAAAATGGCTACTATCGACAAGTTGACCAACGACGGTACGTATGCCAACCTCTCGAAGAGAGAAATTCTTCAGATTTCCCGTCAGCGTGCCAAGCTGGACAAGACGTTGGGTTCTATCGCTGACCTGACTCGTCTGCCCTCTGCACTGTTCGTAGTTGACGTACTGAAAGAGAACATCGCCGTTCGCGAGGCCAATCGTCTGGGCATCCCCGTATTCGGCATCGTTGATACCAATTCCGATCCCACCAACGTAGATTTCGTAATCCCCGCCAACGACGACGCTACGAAGTCTGTAGAGGTAATTCTGGACGCTTGCTGCGCAGCTATGCAGGAGGGTCTGGAAGAACGTAAGGCTGAAAAGGTAGACATGGAAGCTGCCGGCGAAGCTCCTGCCAACAAGGGCAAGAAGAAAGTATCCAAAGCAAGACTCGACAAGTCTGACGAAGATGCCATCAACGCATCCAAGGCAGCTGCCTTCATGAAGGAAGACGAAGAGGCTTGATTCCTATAAGAATGGTAAGATGGTAGCATGATAAGGCTATAGACGGCCTTACCATCTTATCATCTTACCATTCATCATTTCTGAACATTATTAACCCACAATAAAAAGAAGAGATTATGGCTGTAACAATGGCTGATATAACCAAGCTCCGCAAAATGACCGGCGCTGGTATGATGGATTGCAAGAACGCACTGACCGAAGCCGAAGGCGATTTCGACAAGGCTATGGAGATTATCCGCAAAAAAGGTCAGGCTGTAGCTGCAAAACGTTCTGATCGCGAAGCTTCTGAAGGTTGCGTACTGGCTAAGACCACTGGCAACTTCGCTGTTATCATTGCACTGAAGTGCGAAACTGACTTCGTCGCTCAGAATGCTGATTTCGTGAAACTGACTCAAGAGATTCTGGACCTGGCTGTTGCCAACAAGTGCAAGACTCTGGACGAAGTCAAGGCATTGCCTATGGGCAAGGGTACCGTACAGGATGCTGTAGTAGACCGCAGCGGTATCACGGGTGAGAAGATGGAGTTGGACGGCTACATGACTGTAGAAGGCGAAAGCACCGTAGTATACAACCACATGAACAGAAACGGCCTCTGCACCATCGCTGCATTCAACAAGGCTGTTGACGAACAGCTGGCCAAGCAGGTGGCTATGCAGATTGCTGCCATGAACCCCATCGCTATTGACGAAGATGGTGTATCCGAGGAAATCAAGCAGAAGGAAATTGAAGTGGCTATCGAAAAGACAAAGGCTGAACAGGTACAGAAGGCAGTAGAGGCTGCACTGAAGAAAGCCGGCATCAACCCTGCACATGTAGACAGCGAAGACCATATGGAAAGCAACATGGCAAAGGGCTGGATTACTGCAGAAGATGTAGCCAAGGCTAAGGAAATCATTGCTACCGTATCTGCAGAGAAGGCTGCCCACCTGCCCGAACAAATGATTCAGAACATTGCCAAGGGTCGTCTGGGCAAGTTCCTGAAAGAAGTTTGCTTGCTGAACCAGGAGGACATCATGGACGGTAAGAAGACGGTAAGAGAGGTGTTGAAGGAGGCAGATCCCGAGTTGAAGGTTACAGACTTCAAGCGCTTCACACTGCGTGCTGAATAATTATTATACAGATAAATGGGAAAGGGGCCTCTATGGGGCCTCTTTTTTATGAAAACACAACGAAAACCGATCTGCGCATGTCACTGTAAGTTTACCGGTTAATTAATCGACCCTTCACGAACAAAGTGACACAACAGCAACAACAAGGGGAAATATTCCCTTAAATCCTCTCGTAGCAACTTAAGTGCCTGCTGAATTCTGTAATCAACCGTTTTAGGCGAAACATTGAGCCGCGCAGCAATCTCTTTATAGCTCAAATCCTGAAAACGGTGTAACACAAATGCCTCCCGGTACTTCTCTGGCAACCGGTTAATGGCTATCCGGATACGGTTCAGGAGTTCCTCGGTCTGATAATCATCTGCTGTTTCCATGCCGTGGGATAAGTACCGCTCCCAATAGACCGTTTCTATACGTTGCTTTGCCATGTTCTGCTCAATCCGATTGATGCATCTCATATACACGGAACGATACAGGTAAGACTGCAAACTACTCTTGACATAGAAGGAACTGTGATTCTCCCAAACCCACAGCAGCACATCCTGTACAATCTCTTCTACATCTTCCAGACATACAAATTTATAGGCATAACCGCATAAAGGCTGATAGTACTTATGGAAAATTGCGTCAAAGCCTTTTTTATCGCCTTTATTCAAAAGGGATAAAAGTTCTCTATCGTCATCAAAACTGTTCTCTTTCATGGTATCATGCAGATTATTCCTTGCAAAGATATAAAAAATTGGATTTTTGTTAATTATTCCATCTTTTTTTTAGGAATATCTCTTTGAGCGTTGTCATATAATAAAAGATGTATGAATATGAATGAATCTATACAAAACATCGAGAATCTTTTACCCCTCTATTTTGAGGATAGACTCAATACCGACCAACGGAACAGAGTAGAGAAATGGATGCATGAATCGGAAGAAAACCGGAAGGTATTTCTCGACATGGCCGACATTTATAGTTCCATGGATAAGCTGACCATTGCACACTGTGTGGACACAGAAGCAGCATGGAGAAAGGTACGTTCGCGGATGCGCCGTCAGCAGATGCGGAGTGCATGGCGTGTGATGGAGCGGACAGCTGCCATACTGCTGATGCCAGTGCTGATGATCGCGCTGCTTCAATACTACAACTATTCAACATACGATACGCCCCACATCGTGACCTATACAACGAATCCCGGCATGACAGGCCACGTGACACTGCCCGACGGGACGGAAGTGACGCTGAACTCCAATACCAGCATCGCATTCCCGGCAAGGTTTTCATCGGATGGCAGAAGGGTGATGCTGCAAGGCGAAGCCTACTTCGACGTGACAAAAGATGCCGATTGTCCGTTTGAAGTAAACACTCCCCTGCAAGCCAGCGTAAAGGTGTACGGCACACGGTTCAACGTAGAGGCCTATCCGGGCAACCGGCAAACGGCCGTCACACTGGAAGAGGGCTCTGTGGCATTGAAGTATATGCATGCAAGCCGGCAATGGAGAGAGCAGAAAATCGTCCCGGGAGAGCAAATAACCTACAGTGTAACCGACGGAAAAGTGGCGGCACGAAAGGTGGAGGTTGACGTGGCTACATCCTGGAAAGACGGGAAGCTGATATTCAGGAACACACCCGTAAAGGAGGTGCTGCACAGCCTGTCGAAGAGATACAACGTGTCCTTCAAGGTGAGGAATCCGGAGGTGTACCAGCACTCGTATACCGGCACATTGGACATGCAACATCTGGAACGCATCTTTGAGATTCTCTCCATCTCATCCGACATGCACTTCAAGTATGTGTCCAATCCGGACGCAAGCAACCGGATGCAGATGGTGGAGGTCTATTGACAGAATACAATCATCTTAAAAACAACATCTATATGAACAAAAAAATTTCCTTATCTACCTTGACCCGACAAATGGCACTGGCCATACTGCTCGGGATGCTGACACCGGCTGCTGCGTATGCACAGAAGGTTAATCTGTCAGAAAAAACACAGTCTGTCAAACAGTATATGGACGAGATAGAGAAACAGACCGGATTCCTGTTTTTCTACAGCAATATACCCATTGACCTGAACCGCTCCGTCAATCTGTCCGGAAGCAATGACGAATTGCACAATGCACTGAAGAAACTGTTTGCCGGCACAGGTGTAGGATATAAAGTGGTGGACAAGACCATCGTGCTGACGATGAACGGAGCAAGCACTGCGAATGCCCAGACATCACAGCAAAACAAAAAAGTAACAGGAAAAGTAACGGATGCACAAGGAGAGCTCATTGCGGGTGCCACCATCAAACTGCAAGGCAGCAACCGGGGAACGGTGACCGACGGCAACGGACGGTTCAGTCTGGATGCCCCTGCCGGTTCCTACATAGAGGTGTCATTCATCGGATATCACACACAGCACGTCAAAGTGAGCGGAGGCACGATGGAGATAGTTCTGAAAGAGGACAACGAGCTGCTGGATGAAGTGGTGGTAATCGGCTATGGAACGATGAAGCGCAGCGACCTGACAGGGTCGGTTTCGTCGGTCTCGGCAGACGAGATGAAAGCCTATCCGGTATCCAACCCACTGATGGGCCTGCAAGGCCGTGTGCCGGGAGCTGTAGTAACCAACAATACGGGCGACCCTAAAGGTGACCTCTCCATCCGCATACGTGGTACCAACTCCATCAAGGGCAGCAACGACCCGCTATACATCGTAGACGGGATGCCTGCCAACATATCGTCCATCAGCAGCCAGGACATCAAATCGGTAGAGATTCTGAAAGATGCTTCGGCTACGGCCATCTACGGATCGCGCGGTGCCAACGGAGTGATACTGATTACCACCAATTCAGGACAGGAAGGGACTCATGTAACCTACAATGCGACCTATAGTGTCCAGAAGATGCTATCGAAAATGGACGTAACGGACGGGGCGCAATATGCAGCCATTGCCAATGAGATACGGGTCAATGACGGCGGCAAACCCTACTTCACCGATGAAGAGGTAAAGGCTTTCGGCAAGGGATTTGACTGGCAAGATGCCATTTTCCGTTCGGCCCCGATGCACACGCACAACCTCTCCATCAGCAGCGGAAACAGCCGCACCAAGATTCTGATAAGCGGATCGGCCATGCTGCGCGACGGCATCATCAAGGATACAGGCTACAAGAAGCTGAACCTGCGCAGCAACATCAATCATGACATCAACGAGCACTTCCACGTGGATCTGATCATGTCGTATGCCCGCACCAAAAACCGCACCAACCTGAGCCAGACGGGAGGAAACAGAGGAAACAGCCTGCTGAGCGCCGCCTACTTCACCCCATCCATACTGACTCCGTATAACGAGGATGGCACCTACTGTGACATAGCCACCTCCTACCCCTTCGTATCCAGCAACCTGCGCAACCCCATCGTGCTGGTGAACGAAACGGATGGGGAAACCAACGCGAACCTGACCAACATCAACGGAGCCATCACATACAAGCCGTTCAAGGGATTCTCTATCAAATCATCGTTCGGACTGGAGAACAACGACTACCGCACCGACAACTATATCACCTCCAAATACATGTGGGGTACCAACTCGGCTTCCGTATCTTCCACAACCCAATCGACGCTGATCAACGAGAACATCGCCAGCTTTGAGCACACCTTCAACGGCAGTCACAACGTCAACGTAATGGGTGGTTTCACCTATCAGAAGTATAAATCACGCTACATGAGCCTGTCGGGCAGCGGCTTCATCAGCGATGCGCCCGGCACGAACCAAATCAGCGCCGCCTCCAACTTCGGCACACCATCCACCAGCTTCACGGAGTGGGTATTGATGTCCGGACTGGGCCGTCTGAACTACTCGTACAAGAGCCGCTATATGGCTACCTTCAGCATCAGAGCCGACGGATCGTCACGCTACTCTGAAGGGAACAAGTGGGGCTATTTCCCCTCGGCAGCCCTAGCATGGCGTATATCTGACGAACCATTCATGAAACGTATCGGACAAATATCGAACCTGAAACTGCGGGTAGGATATGGTGAGACAGGCTCGACAGCCATCAATCCGTATGCAACGCTGAATATGCTGAGTCAAGGAAAGCAGCCGATAGGTGACGGAGTGGAGACCTACTACACGGCAAGCACCACGCTGCCATCTGACCTGAAGTGGGAGACAACAGCCCAATGGAACGTAGGCGTAGACCTGGCCTTGTTTGACAATCGGCTCCGCATCACGGCCGACTACTATGACAAGACGACAAGAAACCTGCTGAACTCCGTCAGCCTGCCGTCATCGACCGGCTACAGCACCACCATCAAGAACATCGGAAAGATGAGCAATAAGGGATTTGAATTCATTGTTGACGGAGATATCGTCCGCAACAGCCAGCTGCTATGGAGCGCAAATGCCAATATCGCTTTCAACAAGAACAAGGTCATCAGCATCTATGACGGACAGGACATCTACAGCGGAAACCCGGGACTGGCCTATATGGAAGACAGAATATCGCTGATCAGAGAGGGCGAACCGATGGGCGTATTCTTCACCTACAAGGAGGACGGATACGATGAGAAAGGCAACATCAAATACGTGGATGTAGACGGTGACGGCAACTACACCATCGACGACAAGTCGATAACGGGTGACCCGCACCCCGACTTCACCTTCGGATTCGGCACATCGTTGAGCTGGAAGAACTTCGACTTTTCGGTATTCTTCCAAGGCAGCTACGGCAACGACCTGTTCAATATCACAGAATTCCAGAACCTGGATTACGTCACGCCGATGAACTACAACAAAGAGGTATTCTACAGCCACTGGAGCGCATCGAACACGGAGGCACAGAATGCAGAAGCCAAATATCCCAGACTGACCAGCAAACAGAACCTGAAAATCTCCGACCGGTTTGTGGAAGACGGTTCGTACCTGCGTATGAAGGACATCAGCTTAGGATATAACCTGCCGGTGAAGAGCATCGGCATTGACAAATGGGTCCGCTCGCTGAAGGTGTACGTAAGTGCGCAAAACCTGCTGACCCTCACAAACTATTCGGGACAAGATCCCGAGGTAAATTCTTGGGGAAGCGATGTCAACATGGGATTTGACTTCCTTACCTATCCGAGTGTGAAGACGATTACTTTTGGTGCAAAAATTGAATTTTAAACAACTTATATCATGAAAAATATAGTATTATTGTTTTGTGTTGCTTTCACCTTGTTTGCTTGCGACAGCGCATTGGAAGAACATCCGAAATCAGTCGCTGCCGAAACATTCTACAATACCGTGGAAGAGGCCTCCGCAGCCGTACTGGCTCCTCTGAACAAGCTGCGTGGCGAGTTTAACGGGATGTGCTTCCCCACTATGCAGGAAGCCTCTGCCGACTACTCGTATGGCCGAGGTTCGTGGACAGAAATCAGTGACTACCTGGGACTGAACACCTCCAGTAACATCACTCGCGCAGGAACGATATGGGGCAATCTGTATGGTGCCATAAGGGATTGCAACATTGCCCTGTCAAGGCTGCCTGAAGCTACGGAAATGAGTGAGACGGAGAAGAGTGCCTTCATCGGTGAACTCCGCTTCATCAGAGGTTTTGCCTACTACTATCTGGTAAGACTATATAGAGGATGCCCGCTACGGACGGAAAACAACATGACCGAATACAATTTGGCCAAATCGAGTGTGGATGAGATTTATAACTTCCTGATTGACGATTTCGTCTATGCATCAAACTATGCTCCGGCAACGGCCCGTGTGGCAGGTACACCGACGAAATATGCCGCATCGGGTATGCTGTCCGATGTCTATCTGCAACTGCAAAAATACAAGGAAGCCGCATCGGAAGCGAAAAAGGTTATCGATTCCGGCAAGTATGCCCTGATACCGGTCAGCAGTTCACGCGACTTTGACAAGGTGTTCGGTGCAAATGTGAACGGAACATCCGAAGAGGTTTTCTATCTGAAGAACGACAATGCAACGGGCAACGAAGGATGGCCGTATGTGATGATCTGTGCACATCCTAAAGCGATGATTGACGGCCAACACATGTTGGGTACGGGCATCGGATGGTATGGTCTATACACCACAGGCAGCAACAAACTGATTCAGGAATGGGACGATGCAGACTTGAGGAAAAAGCTGAATCTGGTTCAGCTGAACTTCGGTCTGGGCGACGACACCTACCTGTTCTGCAAATTTTATGATCCCGGTGCACTGGGTAAAAACGGTGCCGGAAACGACTGGCCCGTGTTGCGCTATCCGGATGTGCTGCTGAACTACGCCGAAGCCACCGCACGACGGAACGGAGCTCCCACGGCTGAGTCAATGGAAATGGTGAATATCATCCGGCGTCGTGCATACGGATACAACCCGACGACCGTTTCTCCCGTCGACTATAAGTTGGAGGAGTACAATACGCTGGACAAGTTCATAGGATTGCTGGTGAAAGAAGAGGGGTACGAGTGTATGAACGAGGCCAAACGCTGGCTGTATCTGTGCCGTCTGGGTGTGGCCAAGCAGACCATCAAGGAGGTGAAGGAGATTGACGTAGCCGACAAACACCTGGTTTGGCCTATCCCAGTCACGGAGTTCAATTACAACACAGCTATGGATGAGGCAACAGATCAAAATCCCGGTTATTGATAAATTAAGTGAAGATAGCCATAACGATACGTATAATTATGGCTATCTTTGCCTTTTGTAATACGAAAAACAATTCATTATATGGTATCAAGAAGAAGCTTTATGCGCAAACTGGGATTGCTCGGACTGTCAGCAGCCATCCCTACCATTGATATACAATCCATGCACCATGCATCGGACAAGAAATCGGTCCGCCTGAACAATATGTCGGTCCAAGTGGATAGCCACTGGGATGTGATTGTCGTTGGCGGCGGTCCTGCCGGATGTACGGCTGCCATTGCAGCAGCACGCGAAGGAGCCCAAACCCTACTGATAGAGGCAAACGGCCAACTGGGCGGCATGGGTACAGCCGGACTGGTGCCCACATGGACTCCCTATTCTGATGGCGAGAAGATGATTTATCGCGGTCTGGCAGAAAAGATATTCGTGGAATCGAAGAAGGGCGTTCCACACAGCAAAGAGGGTGACCTGAATTGGGTGCCAATCAATGCCGAGCATCTGATGTCGGTCTATGACGAGCTGGTGACGGCCTCAGGAGCCAAGGTGCTGTTCTTCTCCCGCCTATGTGCCGTCAATAAGAAATCAGATGACACCATCGACTCCATCATCGTGGCAAACAAACAGGGGCTGACGGCCTTTCAAGCCAACGTATTCATCGATGCAACGGGTGACGGTGACCTGGCCGCTTGGGCAGGAGCATCCTTTACACGCGGGTATGACGAAAGCGGGACCAACCAGCTGTCCACTCTCTGTTTTTCCATCGACAACATTGACATGTATGATTTCTCCTCCAATACACATCTGGACACAAACGGTGACCAGAAAAGTCCCCTGTTTGATGCCGTCAGGTCAGGTAACTATCCGTTGGTAGATGCCTATGCCAATGTGGTGCTGGTAGGTCCTCGGTTGCTTCAGTTCAATGCCGGGCACATGGAGGTGGACACCACCGATCCCTGGGAGATATCCGAAGCCATGATACAGGGTCGGAAGAAGGCAAAGGAATACCTGCGTGCCCTGCACGATTTGCGCCCGTCCACCTTCGGCAACGCCCAGCTTGTCAAGACAGCTACGGTGTTGGGCGTGCGAGATAGCAGAAGAATCATCGGCGACTATGTGCTGACGGGTGATGACTGGCGTGCACGGCGAACCTTTGAGGACGAGATAGGGCGTAACTGCTACTACATAGACATACACGGCAGCAAGAAACCGGCCCAGCGGTATAAGAAAGGGGATTCGCACGGCATACCTTACCGCTGCCTGACCCCCAAGGGCATCCGGAATCTGTTGACGGCCGGTCGTTGCATCTCTGCCGACAGCGAGATTTATGGAAGCACGCGCATCATGCCCTGCTGCCTGGTGACAGGCGAAGCGGCCGGTATGGCAGCAGCTCTTGCCATACAGGATGCACGGAACGACGTACACAAAGGGGACGTGAAGACATTGAGGAACAAGTTGAGAAGCGAAGGACAGTATCTTTTATAAACTAATTTCAAATCTTATCATGATGCAAAAACATTATTTCAGCAAAATGCTTATCCTATGGGTCTTATGGATAGTTTCCCCTTGCGTATGGGCGCAAGACGGGACTCCACAGAAGCCCGACCATTACGTATTCGGAAAGTTCAGTCGTTATGCAAAAGCCAATGCAGAGCTGGGACTTCCTAAAAAGGGAGAAAAGAGAGTGGTGTTTTTAGGCAACTCCATTACAGACAACTGGGCGAGAATGGATGCCGACTTCTTTCAACCCAACGGCTACATCGGCCGGGGCATCAGCGGACAGACCTCTTATCAGTTCCTGACCCGCTTTCGGGAAGATGTCATCCAACTGAAGCCGAAAGTGGTGGTGATAAACTATGGCACGAATGACATTGCCGAGAATACAGGCTCCTACAACGAAGACTACACCTTCGGCAACGTCTGCTCCATGTGCGAACTGGCACAGGCAAACGGCATCAAGGTGATACTCACTTCGTGTCTTCCGGCGGGAAAGATGCATTGGCGACCTTCTGTAACGAATGTGATGGACAAAATCAGACAGTTGAACAGCCGGGTTCAGCAATATGCCCGGACTCACCGCATCGTCTATGTGGACTACTTCAGTGCCTTGCAGAGTGCAGACGGCACCGAAATGGATCCACGATTCACAAAGGATGGGGTACATCCCAATTTGGAAGGGTATAAGGTGATGGAAGCGTTGGTTCATAAAGCAATCCAAAAAATATTATGAAAAAAAGTAGCATAGCAACACCGTTCCTTGTCGGATGGCTGATGGCCGTCTGCACAATCTGCATTCCAATAAATGCACTTCGGGCTGCTTCCGGCACGTCTGACAGAGACAACATCCGTCTGGATTCCCGCCTCCATCACGCAGGCGACTATACGTGGAAAATGAACCGGGCAGGAGAGGTGAAGCAACCGGCAGAGGTGATTTCCCGGTCGGGATATGATGACTCGTCGTGGATGGAGGCTGTCGTTCCGGGCACAGTGCTGACTTCGCTGGTCGCAGCAGGAGTCTACCCGGATCCCTATTACGACATCAACAACAAACTCAGCGAGAAGAAGATACCGGACATCTCATCCGTGGGCAGGGACTTCTACACCTATTGGTTCAGGACAGAATTTGAAACACCTGCCCTAAACAAGGACGAACGGCTTTGGCTGAAGGTGAACGGCATCAACTACCGGGCAAAGATATGGCTAAACGGACATCTACTCAGCACGATGACGGGCATGTTCCTGCGCGACGACATAGACATCACGGAGTTTGTCAGCGATCAGGGAAATGCACTGGCCGTGCTGGTTGAACCGGTCGACGAGCCGGGACAAGCCATGAAAAAGCCGTGGGGGGCTCCGGGTGAGAACCGAAACGGAGGCAACGGACTGATTGGACTGAACGTCACCCAACTGATGACGGTAGGATGGGACTTCTATTACGACGATGGAATACGCGACCGCAATACGGGCATCTGGCGAAACATCGAACTCTATTCTACAGGGCGGGTGGCCCTGCGTCATCCCTTTGTCCGTTCCCGGTTGGAGCATCCCGACTACCGGGTTGCGCACGAGACGGTGTCTGTAGAGGTATATAACCCCTCGGCATCCAACACACCCGTCAAGTGCCTGGTGGAAGGCGAGATTGTGGGTACGGGGGTCGCATTCAGCAAGCAGGTGACCTTACCGCGCAGCGGACACCAGACGGTATGCTTCGCTCCCGAAGAGTTTCCCCAGCTGACCCTGCATGACGTCAAGCTGTGGTGGCCCAAGAACAAAGGGGCACAGGATATGTATGAGTTGAAGATGAGCGTTTCTGTGGATGGCACCGTATGCGACTCGTTGACCTCACGCTTTGGCATCCGCGAAGTAACGGTTTCAAGAGAGACTCCCGACAGTTCTAAACTCTTCTACGTCAATGGGAAACGGATCTTTATCCGTGGTTCCAACTGGTTGCCCGAAGCCATGCAACGAACCAATGACGCCCGTATGGAGGCAGAGCTGCGCTACACCGCCCAGTCGGGCATCAACCTGCTGCGCCTGTGGGGTGGAGGCATTGCCGAGAGCGACCGTTTCTATCAGCTCTGTGACGAATTGGGCATATTGGTATGGCAGGAGTTCTGGATGACCGGAGACACCCGCCATCCCCACGACGAACCGCTCTATTTCGCCAATGTCACCTCCACCGTCAAGCGCATACGCAACCATCCTTCGCTCGCCTTCTACGTAGCCTCCAATGAAGGGTCGGAGGTAGCCGGGACGCAGGAGCTTATCCGTTCACTGGATGGCACGCTGCCTTATCAGATTCAGTCCGAATGCGACGGGGTGCACGATGGCAGCCCCTACAAGCAGGTGAATCCGATGCGCCATTATGAGAATACGGCCAGCGACCGCGGTTCGCGCGTGGATGGCTTCAACCCCGAATACGGTGCGCCCAACCTTCCCATCGTCAGTACGCTGCGCGAAATGATACCCGAGGAACACCTCTGGCCCATCGACAAAGCGGTATGGGACTACCTGGACGGAAACGGATTCCATGGAATGAGCGGCATCTATACCGATATGACCCATCTCTATGGAGCCTCCTCCTCCATCGACGAATTTGCCCGGAAAGCCCAGCTGGTAGGCGCCATCAACTCGAAGAGCATCTGGGAAGTCTGGAACGAGAACAAGTATGAGTATGGACACAAGTTCTGCTCCGGATTGCTCTTCTGGTACCACAACGTACCCTGCCCGCTGGTGTGTGCCCGCATGTGGGACCATTCGCTGGAGCCGACAGCCTCCCTGTATCACACGATGCACGCGCTGGAGCCCCTTCATGTGCAATACAACTATCTGACCGGCTCTGTCACGGTAGCGAACGACTATCTGCAACCGTTTGCCAACTATAGCGTCACGGCCCGAGTCTACGACCTGCAGAGCCGACAGGTGTCCGAGCAGACAGCACGTATTGACATACCCGGTGACGGTTGTGTGGGAAACATATTGAAGGTGAACATTCCGGACCACATATCCAAGGTACATTTCATCCATCTGCTCCTGAAGGATGGACAAGGCACAGTGGTTTCCGACAACTTCTATTGGCGCTCCACCGACAAATATGAAGGCAAACACACGCTGACAGGTCCCTGCACCTCCGGTTTTGAGTCGCTTGCCGACATGCCGCACACACGTCTGAAGGCATCGTGTCAAGTATCGCACACCGGAGGGAAGACCCTTCTGAACATCCGTTTGCGGAACACCACCCGACTCATCTCCTTCTTCAACCAGCTGCAGCTGTTCGATGCAGACGGGCACTCCATACGTCCCGCCTACTATTCGGACAACTTCTTCACCATTCTGCCGGGAGGGGAGAAGCGGATTGTCATCGAGCTGGCCGACACCCAATCAGCCAAGGGCTTCCGCTTAGTATTGAGCGGATGGAACTCAGAGGAGCGTACGCTCTACAGCAGTGGGGAGCGGCAAGCATCATAGGGCGTCTGCAAAGCCGTTGTTTAGTCGGACGAATAGGGTGTGGCTACCCGACCACTCTTGAGGAAGACATACCAGTTGGCCACTTCCGGGTCATCGAATTTTTTAGCCCAGTCGCCCAGCAGCGGGTAAGCCACTTCGGCCTTTACCCGTTCGCGCGGGCACTGCCAGTCGCCCGCCACACAGAGCATTTGCGGCGAGCCGTCTATCAATTCGTCCCCCTTCACGTCCTGGGTTGAGCCATCTTCGTTGTACACCTTCAGGGTGAACTTGTATCTCAGCGTCTCCATGGTGGCCGATTCGTCCGTCCAGCTCACCTCACCCAACGAGATGGGAGCGACGGATGCTGTTTCACCCTGCGTATTGACCATCGTTTCCGTATCTACACCGAACAGTTCATGAACCTCACCCAACAGCGTACCGTCATAATAGATTTCCGTCCTGCGCTGGGCACCCGTTGCCAACAGGGATACCGTAGCCTTTTTCGCTCCGGTATCGGGGATAATCTTCAGCACCACGTCGTTGAAGTCAAGATGGCCATGGCACTGCGATAGTTGTTGGTGCCCGTGTTCATGGAGGCGTTTGAATAATTGGCATTGTAGTCCGGCAGTTTCGAGTCCGGTACGCCCAATTCCTGCAGGATGCTTTTTTGCTCGGATCCCAGTGGCGTATTTACTCTCAGATAAAACCCAAAGTCCTTTCCCCGAGGTATGGCCAGGGGGAAGGTCAGTCCGCGGATGGCCGTGATGCGGTCAAGATAATAATTATATACATTCAGCGTGTTGTAGGCATCGTCCCCCTGACGGGTAGCACTGGCGGCTGCACTCGAATCAGCCGGTGTGTCTTTGTAGTCGAAGTTTGCATCGTACCACGCAGGGTTGCCGTCCAGCTGGTACTGTACTTTGGCTTTGCCGTTGTAGTAGTCCTTCGTCAGTACCTCCGCTATGTCCTGAAACACAATGTCGCTATAGTCACCTGCAGAGTGATAGTAATATCCCAGCGTACGCGCAGCAAGGGTGCCCGTATGCCCATAGAGGAACGAGAGCAGGATGTCCTCGTTGGAGGTATATTCGCCACCCGAAATCAGTGGACCTTTAGCCATTATCTCATAGTCAATCAGCGTAGTGTAGTTGTCTTTCGAGTTTTGCGCTTCTATCAGTGCCTTCTGCACGTCGCTCCATCCCCACGAGCCGAAGTTCAGATAGCCGCAGTCTGCCATGATGCTGCTTCCATAGAGAGCAGTGTTGGTTGCCGCCCGGGTAGCGGCCGAGCGTGTAGAGGCCGCTGCAGCGGTGAAGTTGACATCCACCACCTGCGCAGAGACTCCCGTCAGGTCAATCCGCTGGTACCGCTTCTGGGGCGTACCGTCGTCATACACCAGTCCGAAGCTGCAGCCAATGCCTTGCGGCACATCCACAAACATCACGCCGCTGCCACCCTTCAACTGTTTCTGTCCTAAGATGGTCACCTGTTCGTCACCGATGGTCTGAGCCGTGACGGTGGCTGTGCGGTCGCCCACGATGTCTAATTGTACGGAGACGGATGTCATCCACGTGTGGTTGGGGTCAACCGCTTCGCCCAACCAGGGCTCAGTAGCAAAAAGGTGTGGTTATAAATAAGTTGCTGTTTGCCGATAACATAGGTCCTCGTTTGGCTATTGATGAATCGTCGCTA
>SAMEA3663297__coassemble_687_pt1 | contig 16184 bp, 17 predicted proteins | sample SAMEA3663297__metabat2_low_PE_003 | metagenome-assembled genome bin SAMEA3663297 (sample SAMEA3663297) | pig gut metagenome | biome: pig gut; feature: pig-associated habitat; material: faeces | place: China | collected 2013
AGCGGACGCATCTACCGCCTGCGGATAGAGGGCAGCCTGCGCAGTCTGACGGTAGGTAAGGAGTTGGAAATCCGTCGCATCCTCTCGCCCTCGCACCTCTATAGTTCGGCCTTCACCGTCGCCCGTCGGGCCGACGGCGGATTCCGGCTGCAAGGAAAGGGGTGGGGGCATGGTGTGGGGCTCTGTCAGATAGGAGCAGCCGTGATGGCCGATCGTGGCTATCGGTATGATGAGATTCTGCACTACTATTATAAAGATATTGAGATAGAAAAGCGTTATGAATGACCGTAAATCTTCTCCATGGGCCTGGATACCCACCCTCTACTTTGCCGAGGGAGTGCCCTATGTGGCGGTGATGACCGTTGCTGTGATTATGTACAAGCGTCTGGGGCTGAGCAATGCGGAGATAGCCCTCTACACGTCGTGGCTCTACCTGCCGTGGACCGTCAAGCCGCTGTGGAGTCCCTTCGTAGATCTCATCGGCAGCAAGCGCCGCTGGATTGTCACAATGCAGGCTGTGATAGGGGCCTCTTTTGCCGGCATCGCTTTCTTTCTGCCCACCCCCTTCTACGTGCAGGCCACGCTCGCCTTCTTTTGGCTGCTGGCCTTCAGCTCAGCCACGCACGACATCGCAGCCGACGGTTTTTATATGCTGGGGCTCACTTCCGCCGAGCAGTCCTTCTTTGTCGGCATCCGCAACACCTGTTACCGTCTGGCCAGCCTGTTCGGACAAGGTCTTTTAGTGATGCTGGCCGGGTGGTTGGAGCAGACGCAGGGTGACGTTGCGCTGGCTTGGAGTCTTACCTTCTACCTGATGGCAGGGCTTTTCATCGTCTTAGCACTCTATCACCGTTCGCTGTTGCCACGCCCTGCTGCCGATGTTCGTCAGAAGCAGCTGGCTCCTGCTGAGTTGTTGAGCCACTTTGCAAAGACGTTTGTCTCCTTCTTCCATCGTCCGGGGGTGTGGTTGATGTTCTTTTTCCTGCTCACCTATCGGCTGGGCGAGTCACAGCTGGCCAAGATAGCCTCTCCCTTTCTGCTGGACAGCGCAGCCAGTGGCGGTCTGGCACTGGGTACCGCTGCGGTAGGCATGATATACGGCACCATCGGGGTCGTGGCTCTGCTGGCAGGAGGCATTGCTGGGGGGATGATGGCCTCGCGCCACGGGCTGCGTCGCTGGCTGCTTCCCATGGCTTTGGCCATCAACCTGCCCGATTTGCTCTACGTCTGGCTCTCTGTGGCCCGTCCGGATCAGGTGTGGATTACGGCACTCTGCGTGGCCGTAGAGCAGCTGGGCTACGGATTCGGATTCACCGGCTATATGCTCTACCTCATCCATATTGCTCAGGGTCCCCATCGTACGGCCCACTATGCCATCGGTACAGGCTTCATGGCCTTGGGCATGATGATTCCCGGTATGCCGGCCGGCTGGTTGCAGCAGCAGCTGGGCTATCCGCTCTTCTTCTGCTGGGTCTGCCTCTGTACCTTGCCGGGTATCTTTGCCACCTGGCTGGTCTGCCGCCGAGGGGGACTGCCCCGCCGGTAGCAGGCCCCGTCGGTACGTCAGGAGATGCGGACTGGTTCAATCGGCTCCTCGCGGACAGCATCCATGGGATGCCACTGATACGCTACCTTCCCGAAGTCAATGTCGTCCAGACTGATGCAGCGGATGTGTTGGTTGTAGGCTGTCCGGTAGTACACCTTGCGTGCGGTCAGATCGATGGCCGATGTCCATTGGGTGGCACTGGGCATATCGGGTGCCTGTCCCGGGGAATGCTCTATGCCTAAGGGGATGTCAAAGTTGTTCAGCAGATGGAAGCATTGCAGCTCCGCCTCCATACCTGTGGCTTTGGGGGGAGCCGTGTTCCGGTAGAAGGCTGCCCGGACAAAGCGCGAGGGAGGTGTCGCATCACCCGGCAGACCCAGGAAGCCACTGTTCCCTCCGATGGGGTACAGATTGACCTCTCCCATCCGGCTGTTCGGGGCAGCACCGGGATAGAGGTTGATGTAGTTGTTCAGGTTGGTGACGTGCCATAGATAGCCGGGCGCGTTGGTCAGCACACCCACCTTGTTCTCGTAGAAGTAGGGTATGCCATCCACTATCTCCAGTACCATCTGGCGTCCTGTGGGGTCGCCTATCCGCCAGTGTACTACCGAACTGTCGTCCAGTCCCACGATGTGTACATCGTTGATGGCGGCTATCACTTCGTCAATGGTGGCAAATTGTGTCAGCATCCAGGTCACTACCTGCAGGTCGGCCAGTGTCTGACGGTTGATTGCCGGCGAATAATTTTCGTAACCGCCGTAGCGGGGGAAGAAGAAGAGTCCTGCCGACAGCCCCGCCTCGTTGATGCCCTCGGCCACGAATTCTTTTTGTACTACGGCCAATCCCACCATGCCATAGCGGGCCGTAAAGTGCAGTCCGTTGCTTCCCGTTGGGGTGAGCGAGACCAACTGCTCTCCTCGTGGTATCACTACATAGAAACTCTCCATAGGCTCCTTGGCCCATTCGATGGTGCGCGACTGGATGTAGCTGCCGTCTCGGGCGGTCAGCGAGATGCCTGTGCAGGCAGTGGCAGGAAGGGTGTAAGCAGCTATGACAGTCACACTCCACACTAGTTTTTTCATACAGCTTTTCATGACATTCATTTGTTTACGGGTTTTGTTTCATTAACAAACTGCACATTTGTTTTGTTCTTTCTTGATTTATAAATATATTTGTCCGGTCGTACAGACAATGATTTATCAACTAAAAGAACATATCTTATGGGAGTAACAAAAAATTCGACAGTGAGAGTGGGTGCAGCCGGTTTGGCACTCATCGGAGTGGTTGTCTTGTTCATGGTGATGTTTGCCATTGAGCGTATTGATTCGGGTCAGACGGGTATCATCGTCAACCTGGCCGGCAGCGAGCGAGGGGTGGACGATGCCAAGGTAGAGACAGGATGGGTGGTGTACAACCGCTTTGCCAAACAGCTGTTTGAATACCCTGCCTTCGCTCAAATCGTAGACTATGAGCCGTTTGATATCCAGGATAAGAAGGGAACTATCTTCAAGACTGACCCGACGATAGAGTACTACATTGAACGCGAGAATGCCAAAATCGTCTTCCTGCGCTATCGCAAGACAACCGAGGAACTGGAGCAGAGCGTCATCCTGACCGAGGTAAAGAATGCCTACAAAGATGTGGCAGGACTCTATGAGACCGATTCGCTTATCAATAACCGGCCGGCTTTTGAAAAAGAGGTTGAGGGGCTGCTGAAGGAAAGGCTGAGCAAGCGTGGCTTCACCTTTACGAATATCCAGTCGTCCGTCAAGCCCAATGACGTGCTGCAGGCGGCGATTGATGCCAAGAACACGGCTGTGCAGAATGCGCTGAAGGTGGAGAATGAAAAGAAGGCGGCCATTGCGGAGGCCGAGAAGGTGGTAGCTGCCGCCAAAGGTAAGGCGGATGCCAACCGCATCCTGCAACAGAGCATCACTCCCGAACTGATTCAGCTGAAGGCCGTCGAGAAGTGGGACGGCAAACTGCCCCTCTCTACCAGCGGTAACACGCTGCCTTTCCTGAAGCTGCAGTAACCTGTAATTTCCTTAGGGCTTGATATTCCACCATTCGGGGTGGCAGGTGGCTTCTACCTGTTGCTCGCATTCATCGGGCAGACGGGTGAAGAAGTCGATGTCGGTCAGCTCCTCTACCTGGTCTACCGTATGTATATAGGCACTGAGAGGCCGGTCGGCAGGCAAGTTGTTGTAGACGAATCCGATGGCCTGTGGCGGGTCTGTACGGGTGCATAGTACCACTTTGAAGAAGCCCTCGGGCACCGTCACCCGTTGAGCCCGTCCGATGGTGCGGTGCTTCTTTCCATGCAGGACAGGTCCGCATACGATGTAGATGCTGCCGTGTTGTTTGGCCCAGCGGCGGCATGCCTCTTCCAGTTCCTTCCAGTCGCCGCTGTTCAGGTTGTGGTCTTGCGGGCAGATGTTGGTCATATAGAAGCTCTCCTCCATTGTCTTCCTGTTCCAGCGGTTGTCACCTGCAGGGCAGAGGTGTCCGCGGTCGTATCCGCTTCCCCGGTAGTCGTCCGTTGTCACCGCTTCGTCGGCCGGCAGGTCGGGGTCAGGCAGAAAGCGGTCGTTTCGTTCCACACGTTCCACCAGCTTGTCGGCTGTCAGTTCCCAGGCCACCCAGTTGGCTATCTTCAGGTCGCAGTTGTAGGAAACGGTGTAGGCCTTTCGCTGTAAGATTTGTTCCGATGTGTGGGACAATGGAGCCGGAATCTCCACGCTCTCCACACTCTCCTCCTTTTGAAGCCGATGGGTGCCGGTCTGCTCTTCTGCCGTTTCTTCTGATGTCAGATACGTGGCAACTGCTGTCAGCAGCAATGCCAGCAGATAAGTCCAACGTCTGTTTGTTCGTTTTCTCTTCATTTTCAGTCTTTTTTGCTACAAGTTACGGGCATTTCGGACGAATCATCCTGCCAAATGCGCCGTAAAGTTACGGAATCTTCGTATATTTGTTGCGACAAATTCCTTAATTCACATTTCTTTATGAAGAAGACTCTTTCTGCGATGTGGAGCATGGGGTTGCTGGCTTTGACAGTCGGAGCCGCTCCTGCATCGGTTTCAGGGAATGACGTTGCTCTGAAATTTGATTCCGAGGCTTATCGTGTGAAGACACTCCGATGCCCGGATGGAAAGACCGTCAGCTATCGTGCTTATGAGCACATCTACTATGTGACAAACGTGGAGGATTCCACGTATCAGTACCTCAACTTTTATGTGCCGGAGGCGGTCTGCCAGACGGATAGTCACGTCCCCATCCTGTTGCGCACTTATGTAGGCGGATACATGGCTGCGCGGGCCGTGGAGCCTGATGCGACCGATGCCACCGGTCGGGCTTTGTCCGAAGGATATGCGGTATGCATCCCCGGTTCGCGAGGCTCCAATGCTGTGGTAACCTTGCCCGGAGGCGAAAAGCACTTTACCGGACGTGCGCCCGCCGGCTTGCTTGACCTGAAGGCTGCCGTGCGCTATCTGCACTACAACGATGCCCTCATGCCGGGCGATGCCGAGCGGATTGTGACAGACGGAACCAGTGCGGGGGGGGCGATGTCGTCGTTGCTGGGAGCCACCGGCAATCATCCTCTCTATGCTCCGCTGTTGCAGCAGATGGGTGCTGCCGATGCGCGCGACGATGTGTTTGCGGCCGTCTGTTACTGTCCCATCACCGATTTGGAACATGCCGACATGGCTTATGAATGGTTGTACGGATGTACCAATGGCGGTGTACGTGGACTGGATGCAGCCCAGATGGAAGTCTCTGCCCAGCTGGCAGCGGCCTATCCCGCCTATCTGGAGGGTCTGGGGCTGCGCAATCCGGCAGATGGCACGCTGCTGACGGCAGCCAATTATCCCGACTATCTGAAGCATTACCTGAAGCTGTCGGCCCAACGGGCTTGCAACGAGGGATGCGACATTCCCCGTGACATCGGCATCTGTTTCTATCAGCCGGAAGAGAAGGGAGGTCGTCGTCGGCCTCAGAGCGAGGTAGTGACGGATATCGACATGGAGAAGTATCTGAACTATGTGGTGACCACGCACCCGCTCAAGTCGCCTCCCGCCTTTGACCAGGCCGGTGTGCTCGACGGGAGGGCTACCCCCGAGAACAGCCTGTTTGGCGATGCAAGGGGTTCTGTGGCTCACTTTACCCTCTATAGCCTGCGTCGTGCCACGGCCAATCCTACGGCCACCTTGCCGGCCGAGGTAGAGGAGCGTGTCCGTCTGCTCAATCCGATGAATTTCATCGGCGACACTTCCTGCCGTACGGCTCCCCATTGGTATATCCGTCACGGCGCACGCGACCGCGACACGGCTTTCCAGATTTCCGTCAACCTGGCTACCCGGTTGATGAACTTGGGCTATGATGTAGATTTCACCCTTCCTTGGAACCGTCCTCATTCGGGCGACTATCACCTGGACAATCTGTTCCGTTGGCTCCAGTCCATTCGTTGAGCCTTTAGCCGGGGCAGGCTTCTCCGCCTGCCTCGCGCTCGTACTCTTCGATGTCGGCCAGCAGGCGGTTCCAATGCCTGTCCATTCGCAGGAAGTGGTATATGCCGATGGGAATCCCCACAACGAGTCCCGCTGCAATGCCCATCCAGAAGTAGCGCATCCGTTCGACATCGTCGATGTGGTTGGACAGGTCGTAGCAGAACAGGGCTATCCAGGCTGTCATGTAGGGTATGCCCACATAGTACCATCGGTAGTAGAGGCGGTGTGTACGTATCACGCGCTTGCGTGTCTCTATCAGGTTCCGTTGGTTGTACCAGTCGTTGGCATTCAGTGCGCGGCGCAGGTAGCGGTTGTAGCCCACCGAGGCCACCACTATCAGCAGCAGCATCACATACAGCCACCACGAGGAGTGCATGTTCACCAGGTTGATGACCAAGATGGGGGTGATGATGAGTGGAAGGCGTATGTTCCGCCACATCTCGGCATCCACCTTGTCCATGTGTACGTGAATGTTGCGCAGATGCACGTCCATCTCGTTGTCCAGTTTGCGGGTAAGTATCTCCAGTTGCCGGCGCATCTGTTCCAGTTCCGGCTGTTTGTTTTCTTTCTTTTCCATCATCTTTCTTTTTTTATTGGTCCGACATTCGTTTCAGTTCCTCTTTGATTCGGTAGAGGCGCACCGATACGTTTTTCACCGTGATGCCCACGATGGCGGCTATCTCGTCGTAGCTGATATTCTCCAGCCAGAGGAGCACGATGGCCCGGTCGAAGGGCTTGAGGCGATGGATGCGGTTGTAGAGCAGCCGTATCTGACGGTCGTCCTCGTTATGAGTTTCGCTGAACAGGTCGATGTTGGTCAGCGGCTGTTCGTGGCGTCGCTTCTTGCGGCGTTCGTATGATATGCAGGTGTTGAAGCTGACCCGCCATATCCAGCTTTTCAGTTCGCTCCTTCCTTCAAATCCTTTCCATCCCTTCCATAGGTTGATGAGTGCCTCCTGGAAGAGATCGTTCACTTCGTCGGCATCGTCGGCAAACAGATAGCACACGGTATATACCGTACTCTTGTGCTGCTCTACCATTTTTGCAAATTGTGTTTCAGAGGTATCCATAGTTTCTTCTTGTTGCTTTTTATCTGTTAGACGCAGCAATGTACGAAAAAACTACGGCCTGCGTCATCTTTTTTTCGTTTTTTCTGTCCTTGTCCGTTTCTTCCTGTCACACCAGTAATGCGTAGGGTTGTACAACTTTTGCGTGATAGAGTTGGCCGATAGCAAAAGAATGAATATCTTTGCTCCAAAGATATTTGTTTAACCAGACACGTTAGTATGATGAGTTTTACCACTTTGAGCAACCGCATCTTTGTAGAGTCTATCCTTGCCTACCACAAGGACGACCATGTAGATACCCCTATTCGTAATCCCTATCCGCTGAAGAGTATCGAGTATTATCTCTATCTGAAGAACTGGATAGACACCGTGCAATGGCATCTGGAAGATATCATCCGCGACCCGAACATCAACCCAGTGGAGGCGTTGGCCATCAAGCGGAGGATAGACAAGAGCAATCAGGACCGTACCGACTTGGTAGAGCTGATTGACAGCTACTTCCTGGATCGCTATCAGGCGGTAGAGCCATTGTCCCATGCCACTATCAACACCGAGAGTCCCGCCTGGGCCATCGACCGACTCTCCATTCTGGCTCTGAAGATCTATCACATGCAGCAGCAGGTGGAGCGTGACGATATCGATGCCGCCCATCGTGACCAGTGCCAGGCGAAGCTGGACATCCTGCTGGAGCAGCAGCGCGATCTCTCTACCGCCATCGACCAGCTGCTGGCCGACATCGAGGCGGGACGCAAGTACATGAAAGTGTACCGCCAGATGAAAATGTACAACGACCCCAACCTGAACCCTGTGCTCTACGGCAAGCGATGAGACTGCTGGTTGTCCGATTCTCGGCCTTGGGCGATGTGGCCATGACGGTGCCTGTGCTCCATTCGCTGGCCCGCCGCTATCCGCAGCTGCAGATTACGGTGGTGAGCCGTCCCTTTGTAGAGTCGCTCTTTGCCTCGCTGCCCTCCAACGTGCGTTTCCGTGGGGTGGATGTGAAGCGTTATCCCGGCCTTGTGGGGTTGTGGCGCCTCTTCCGCGAGCTTCATTGCGAGGGCGTCGATGCGGTGGCCGACCTCCACGACGTGCTTCGTACCCAGGTGCTCCGTACCCTCTTTCGTCTGGCCGGCAAGCGGACAGCCTGTATCGACAAAGGCCGCTCCGCCCGTCGTGCGCTGGTGCGTCAGGGGGTACGGAGGAAGCTGCGACAGCTGCCCACTTCATTCGCCCGCTACGAGGCCGTCTTTGCCCGTCTGGGCTATCCTGTGCAGACCGATTTCCGCTCCATCTATCCCTCCGGCAGGGGAGAGGTGACCCTGTTTCAGCAGGTAGCGTGCAGCCCCGATAGCAAGCGGTGGATTGGGCTGGCTCCGTTTGCCGCCCATCGCGGCAAGATGTTGCCTGCCGCCACGGTAGAGGCCTTGGTCAGCCGGTTGGCTTGTCAGCCCGGGGTGCGCCTTTTCCTGTTTGGCGGCGGTCCGTGCGAGCGTGAGGTGCTGGAGCGCCTGTCGGCCGCTCATGCCAACGTGCAGTCGGTGGCCGGCCGGCTAAGGCTGGACGGCGAACTGGCCTTGATGAGCCACCTGGATGTGATGCTCTCTATGGATTCTGCCAATATGCATCTGGCTTCGCTTGTGGGCACACGGGTGGTCTCCGTATGGGGTGCCACCCATCCCTTTGCCGGATTCCTGGGCTGGGGACAGCGGCAGACGGACATCGTGCAGCTGGCACTGCCCTGCCGTCCCTGCTCCATCTTCGGTAACAAGCCCTGTCTGCGTGGCGACTATGCATGCCTGACCGGTATCAGCGTGGAGCAGTTGGTTGAACGGATTCTTGGTCAATAGATGTTGCTGGCTAATTTCCTCATCGGTCATTCCGTTTTTCCTTTTACTACAACGATTCGTCTTTTATGGCGGAAATAGCCATATTGTGCTTTGAAACGGGCACCGTATTGAAGCAGCAGAGGGGGAACGATCTTTTCATCATTATGGTGGTAGGTACAGATGGCAAAACGTACGTCATGCCGGGTAAACAATTCCCGGCAACCCATCAACGCATTTCGTTCGTTTCCTTCGATGTCCATCTTTAAGAAAAGACGAGTCACTCTTTCTTGGTGAAAGAAGGAGTCCAACTGTACCATCTGTTCATTATCTTCATTTCCTACCCATTTGGGAACGATTGTTACTTTCTCCTTCCACGGAGCAAATGTTGTTTTCAGTGCTTCAATCCATTCAGCATCACTTTCAAACAGATAGAGATGTGTTGCTTCTTCCACTACTTCCAGGGAGGTATATCCTTCGGCGCAGCCGACATCAACAAATATTCGCCCTTTCATCTCCTCTGTGCCGTCTAAGTAATGGTGAGGTGAGCGGGAATCTTGCTCTAAGGCCAGTGCCTTGTACATCCGTTCTGCTTTTTCTAATGATAGTTGACGCTTGAAATATAGTTTCCGACCCTGACGGTTGATAACATAAGGAAGGCCGGACAAATCATCTCTCATGGCTTCAACATGCATTGTCTCATATTCCTCGCTGCATTCATATAAATGGCTGGCATAGCCTTGCCGATGAATCAACCTATAATATTCCAAGTTTTCAGCAGTTTGATTAAACAGTCTACAATAGAGATACGGAATTGTACCGTAAATCAGTGTTTTAAATACGTTTTTTCTTTTCATAACTCTCTATACGTTTCTTATGCAAAAGTAATCAACAAATTTATTATTGAAAAACATGAAAGTTAAGATGTGTTATATAATATAATGATAAATAGTTTTCATCTATTATATGAAGATTGATATATCTTTATAAAATATTAATATGAAGTCGGTTAAGTGAATCTTTTTTGAGTTTGAGTAATACATAATTTTTACTGATAATAAACATATATTCATACCTGTTTCTTACTTTTATGTTCTCCATTTTATGAATTTGTGTTGTTTGAGTTTACAACTTAAACTCATAAACTAAAAGTATGTCGTAGACATGTGAAACTTGAATTTCCTTTGTCCTCTCTGATAAATTGTCTATTTTTGCACAGCGTGCAAATCTGATCAGCAAAGTAATGAAGTGTGCAACCGATAATTGAAAAGTAAAAGTGAAGACAATGGTAATCAGCCCGCACTATGAATGGGCCCGTGCTTTTATCAGTCGGCTCCCTGATGCGTTCGACACACAGGGAGAGCTGATTTATCAGAAGCGGAATGTGGTGAGGCGCATTTGCTATGGCGGAGAAGAGTGGGTGGTGAAGCGCTACAAGACCCCTCACCTTATCCAGCGGCTAGCCTATACCTTCTGGCGGAAGGGGAAGGCCGAGCGAGCCTATCTCTTTGCCCATCGGTTGCTTGCACTGGGGGTGGATACGCCCGAAGGGATTGCCTACATCGAGCGTCGCCGCGGCGGACTGCTGGCCGACAGCTATTTCCTGTCGCGCTACGTGCCTTATCCCGCCTTGTTCGAACCGCTGAATGAGACGGAACAGTTTGACCATCGGCTGGCCGACTCGTTTGCCCGCTTCCTCATCGGTCTGCATGAGAAGGGAATCCTGCACGGCGACCTGAATCTGGACAATGTGATGTATCATACCGATGCAGACGGAGCACTTCGCTTCTCACTTATCGACACCAACCGTTCGCACTTCAAGCCGTCGCTGACACGTGCTGAGTGTCTGGACAACCTGAAACGCATCAGCCATCGGCGTGACTTGCTGCACTACATCATCCGTAGCTATGCCCGGCAGCGGGGATGGGACGAAGCCGATGCCACCTCCGCAGTGGACGACGCATTGGACCGCTTTGAAAGGCGGCGGGCCTGGAAGCGGGAAGTGAAGGCTCACCCTTGGTATCTTCTGTATGGCATGTTCAAGTCCAGGTAGTGAAAGTTGTGCTGCCGCTGTCCGGCCTGCTTGGGGATGGTCATGTAGTCGCCGTACTTGCGCGTCAGGTAGGCATCGCGCTGCTGCACGCCCCACACCTCTTTGCCCTCGAACAGCACGGGGGTAGGACTTCCCAGCTCCTCTTTGGGCATGATGCCGCGCATACCGTCATCGTAGTCGCACACCAGCCGGCTCCGGTCGAAGTTATATCGCGTCAGGATGGCACGGATACTGCGCTGTACGCCCTGCGTGGTGAAGAGGCGGCGGCAGAGCAGCGGTACCCAGCTGCTGGGACCCCGTCCGTGCTTGTACGGGTCGCGGTAGATGAGGTAGAGCACCCGTTTGTAGAACTCATATCGGGCAAAGTGCATCCGCCGTCTCCAGCTTCCCTCGGGCACTCCGTCCAGCGGGAATACATCCAGATAGATGCCTCCCAGATACTTCAGGTGCATCCGTTCGATGAGTGTCGTAGAGGCATCCTGCACCTTGGCAAAGGGCAGCGGATAGGTGGGGTCGTTCTCGGCACAGACAGCCTCGTAGGGCTGTGGCAGCCATTCGGAGGCGTGTGCCATCAGCCGGTCGTAGTCGGCCCGCGGCATACCGATGTCCAGATCGTCGTCCCAGGGAATGAATCCTTTGTGGCGGACGGCACCCAGCAGGGTGCCTGCCATAATGTAGTAGCGCAGTCCGTGTGCTTTGCACACCTCGTCCACGGCCAGCAGAATCTTCAGAATGCGCAGTTGCAGGGGGCGTATATCGTATGAAGCCATATCAAAAAGCAGTTTTTGAGGGTTGGTAAGGGGGTGTCAGTCGCGCCAAGTCTGTTGCGCCAGTCGGAAGTCGTCTACCGTGTCCAGCTCTACGGAGTAGTAGCAGGTGGTGTCCAGCACATGGAAGGTATGGCCCTGCGGGATGAGACGCTCGAAGGCGCGTTCGTAGAAGACGTTGTCCAGCCCCTCGTGCTCAATCATCTGCTCCAGTTCGGCAAAGAGGGCGGTGGTGTAGCTGGCGGACATCTTCTCGATGCCGATGCTTTCGCCTATGGCCTGTGTGATGGAGCAGGTCTTGCTGATTTCCTGTACCCGTCCCCGGTCATCGGCTATCACCTTGATTTCCTCCTCGCCCAGCTCGTGGCGGTTCAGTGCCAGAGCATCGGCATGGCTGCATTGCAGCAGGGAGGTGACGATGCGCGGGTCGAACAGGATGTCACTGTCCAGTAGCAGCATCTCCCGACCCTCGGTGTAGGGGCGGGTCAGCCACAGCGAGTAGATGTTGTTGGTTTGCTCATACCGTGTGTTGTACACGAAGGTGAAATCTACGTCCGGATAGTGTTGCGTCAAGAATTCTTCAATCTGCGTACCCCGATAGCCCGTCACGATGACAAACTGACGGATGCCGTTCTGCAACAGGCCGTCCATGGCCCGCTGCAGCAGCGACCGTCCGCCTATCTCCAGCAGACACTTCGGCGTAGTGTCGGTCAGCGGACGCAGGCGCGATGCCATGCCTGCAGCCAAAATCACTGCTTTCATGTGTGTGCGATGTTTTTAATGGTGTCAATGACTATCCGGTTCTGTTCGGGCCGTCCCAGCGTGATGCGCAGATGGGTGTCGATGCCCGGTTCGTTCATAAACTTCACCTTGTACTCCTGTTCGGCAAAGGCCTTCTGTAGGGCAGGTTTCAGTGCGATGGGATACTTCACCAGCACGAAGTTGGCCACCGACTTGTACACGGTGAATCCCTCCAGCCGGCCTATCTCCTCCTCGTAGCAGACGCGGCTCTCGTTCATCTGGCGGGCCACGTTGCGGTAGTAGTCGTCCGCCTGCAAGGCGGCAATGGCCAGATCCTCCGAGATGCGGTTGTAGCCCAGGTACTTGTTGCTGTATTTGATGAAGCGGCCCAGCTCCTTGCTGATGAAGCCAAAGCCCATGCGCAGTCCCGGCAGACCATAGAACTTGGATAGCGTGCGCGATATTATCAAGTTGGGGTATTGGTTCACCAGTCGTTGGATGTACGTGGTGTCAGCCGTCACAAACGATGCGTATGCCTCGTCCACTACCACCGTGGTGGTGGCTGGTATGTCAGCCAGCAGTTCGCTCAGTTCGTCGGGGGTCAGTCCGTTGCCGGTGGGGTTGTTGGGCGAGGCAATTAGCAGTATCTTGGGCTGATGACACAGCACCATCCGCTTCATTTCGTCCAGGTCGTAGCGATAGGTATCACCCTCTTCGTAGAGTGGATATTCCAGGGTACGTCCGTTCACTTCGTCGGCAATGGACTTGTAGTACCACCACGAGAAGCGGGGGATGAGCATGGTCTTGTTGCCGTCAGCTTCAGTCAAGAAATAGTGGACGGCCTGTTTCAGGATGTCCTCACCGCCATAGCCCAGCAGTACCTGCGCTTCGTCCACTCCATAGCGTTCGGCCAGATAGACGGATAGAATACTTTTCTTGCCCTCATCATAGATGCGGGTATAGAAACACAGCTTGTTGACATCAAAATTTTTCAGTGCCTCCAGCACTTCAGGCGAAGGTGCGTAGTTGAACTCATTCCTATCCAAATAGTTCATATATCATCCCGTTAAATTAAGTTTTTCAAAATCGTTAGTTGCTCAAGCTGCCAATCTTCCCGCGAAGAGAAGAGGGCATGAACGTGCAAAGATAGTGATTCCCTATTACATTGTGGTAAAAAACTGCATTATTTTGTATGGAAACACTCTTTTTCAACCCAATACTTGCTTGTAGCATTCCATGGTCTGGCAGGCCATCTGTTCTTTAGTGAAGCGGGATGCCCATGCTATGCCGGCTGTAATCATGCACTGACGTATCTCGGGTCGGAGCGTTTCGTTCACTGCCCGGGCCATGGCAGCGGCATCGTGGGGTGGGGCATAAATCGATTGGGGTCCGCCGGCTTCCTCTAGGCACGAACCGGTAGCTGCCACTACCGGCAGACGGCTGTTCAGGGCTTCGAGGATGGGGATGCCGAACCCTTCGTAGACAGATGGATAGATAAAGGTGGTGGCCAGCTGATAGAAGGCGGGCAGATGGTTGTAAGGGATGCCGTGACAGAGGTGAAGCCGGTGGCTCAGCCCGTGTCGGTGGGCATAGTCAGTGAGGCGGTCGGTGTAGGGCGTATGTTTCCCAACCAGCACCAAATGCATCTCTGGAGGTAAATCGGGTAGGGCTTGCAGTGCTGTCAGCGTATTCTTGCGCTCCTCAATGGAGCCTACGGAGAGCAGAAAACAGTCGGGCAATTGGTAGCGTAGGCGCACTTCTTGCAGTACTTCGGCAGGTACCCGGCGTGCAAAAAGAGGATCACATCCCTGATAAATGACGCTGATCTTTTCGGCAGGGGTGCCGTAGTATCGCATGATGTCGCGCTTGGTGCATTCGCTGACGGCAATGATATGGTCGGCCTGCTTACAGGCAGCGCGCGCTTTGTAGTCGTATATCCGTCGATCGATGGGCGGGTAGCAGTGCGGCAACTGCCTGAATATGAGGTCGTGTATGGTGACGACGCTCTTCACCCTTTGGGCGCGCCCGATGTTCAGCGGCAATTCATTGCTGAGACCGTGATAGAGGGCGATGCCGTCGCGTTCCAGCTCCTTCCGTATGCCTCCGATGCGCCACAGGCTGCTGAGGCGTTGCCAACAGCGTTGAGTGGGATAGTGCAGGGTGGTCTGTCCGTTGCTTTGTTCTATCAACCTCTCCAGTTGCGGGTTTCTTTTCTCCCGAGGGGCATACAGGTAATACTCTTCCTGCGGGTAGCAGCTCTGTAGGGAATCTATCACGTAGCGGCTGTAGTTGCCCAATCCTGTAAAGTTTTGTACCGCCCGTTTGGCGTCGAATCCTATCTTCATGCTTCCTCTCTTTCTTTTTTTTGCATCAGCAGTTTCTCTGCCACAGCCAGGTCGTCGGCATAAGTCACTTTCAGGTTCGAAGTCTCTCCCTTCACAATGTGTATGGGCACTTCGGGCAGGTAGCGGAGCACTACTCCGCAGTCGTCGGTGGTGCGGAAGGCGGCATCTTGCATGGCTCGCTCGTAGGCCAGACGAATGATGCCCCGGCGAAAGCCTTGCGGTGTCTGTACGTTGCGTAGGGTGGCACGGTCGGGGATGGAGCACACAGTCTCCTCTTCCGTAGCCACCAGTATGGTGTCGGTTGTGGGTACAGCCACCGTCACGGCCTGCCATCTGTGCAGAGCCTCTATGCAGTCGGTGATGATGCGGTGGCTCACCAGCGGGCGTACTGCATCGTGCAGCAGCAGGCAGATGTCATCGTCGGGATAGGCTTTGATGGCGGCCAGACTGGAGTGATAACGTTCTTTTCCGCCGGGCAGCACCTTGCATACCTTGTTCCACTTGCCTGTGGAGAGGAGTTGCTCCATTTCGTCAAGATAGTCGGGGTTGCATACTATCGCTATTTCATCAATGCCTTCATGCGTATCAAACGCGGTCAGTGTATGTTCGATAATCTTGCTGCCGGCTACCTCCAGAAACTGCTTCGGCAAGTCTCCGCCCAACCGTCTGCCCGATCCGCCGGCCAATATTACTGCTACATTCATTGCTTGTCTCTTTTTGTTCGGTTTGGTTGCAAATTTAGGTATAAAATGGGGATTTATATGCAGGTGATGACAGAAAAGTCAGCATACTTCCTCTCTTTGCACCTTCCCGAGGGTACGAATCTTATTGTTACAAAGTAGCGAGTTGTATCATAGCAGGCATTGCTCATAAAGATGATACGTTGTGGGTTTCAAAGAGAAGCAGTATGTAGAGCGGACAATCAAGTGAGTATGGAAGTGTACATAGGAATGTAAAATGTTTTCTCGTTCTCTGCTTTCCGCCAAAGCCGGTGCATCTCCATTCGTTGTCCGTTCTATAGGAACGGAAGAGGGGCGGGTTTGATAGGGAGTTGGTAGGGCGTTGGTAGGGAGCTGGTAGGAAGCAGGTAGGGAATGAGGAAAATCCGTTTCATACGCAGACGAAACGGACGGATGAGGCAATCTGATGTTGAGATAATTCAATAAAACAACAATGCGAATTTGGGGGCATCATGATGGCTGTTATGATGCGATGGGTTATACCCTGCGTGACAGATGTGACAGGTGTGATACTTTCTGTATTAGGATTCATAAATATAGTAATACCCATTGGCGGAATTAATCTTAGTATGAGTACCAGTGTAATCTTAGTAAAAG
>SAMEA3663297__coassemble_707_pt1 | contig 15763 bp, 14 predicted proteins | sample SAMEA3663297__metabat2_low_PE_003 | metagenome-assembled genome bin SAMEA3663297 (sample SAMEA3663297) | pig gut metagenome | biome: pig gut; feature: pig-associated habitat; material: faeces | place: China | collected 2013
CTTTGATTTATATCAAGTTGAGCTGTTTCTCAAAATGTAATACAAATGTGAGCGAATCATCTGATTGCACTCCTTATGTTGCTGATAATAATCATATTACATTGTTTCATACATCTCTTACCAAGAGAAGAAGGCTGCATCTCGGAAAAACTTTTTCATGCAAGCATGAAAGTTCTTCTCTCGATTTGGATAAAAACCTCACGTTCGGAAGAGCAAATATATTTTCTCTTCGCTCTCTTACTCGGTTTTTTACACTATCTTTGCGCCCGAAAAATCAGCGCAAAGTGAAAAATAGTGCTTTGCAGCATTTATTCATTAAATAAATAGGTATGAGTTACAATTTGTTGAAAGGAAAAAAAGGCATTATCTTCGGTGCTCTGAACGAGCAGTCCATTGCCTGGAAAGTAGCAGAAAAAGCAGTAGAAGAAGGAGCCGTCATCACGTTGTCCAATACGCCGGTGGCTGTGCGCATGGGAGAGGTCTCTGCATTGGCCGAGAAACTGCATTGTGAGGTGATTCCCGCCGATGCCACCAGCGTGGAAGATTTGCAGCATGTGTTCGAACGTTCGATGGAGGTGCTGGGCGGTCCGGTGGACTTCGTGCTTCACTCCATAGGCATGTCGCCCAACGTGCGTAAGAAACGTACGTACGATGATTTGGACTATGATATGTTGGACAAGACGCTGGACATTTCGGCCGTCTCTTTCCATAAGATGATACAGGCTGCCAAGAAGCTGGGGGCTATCGCAGATTACGGTTCCATCCTGGCGTTAAGTTATGTGGCAGCGCAGCGCACCTTCTACGGATACAACGATATGGCCGATGCCAAGGCGCTGCTGGAGTCTATAGCCCGCAGCTTCGGATACATCTATGGCCGCGAGCACCATGTGCGTGTCAATACCATCTCGCAGTCGCCTACGATGACTACTGCAGGCAGTGGCGTGAAGGGAATGGACAAACTGTTTGACTTTGCCAACCGTATGTCGCCGCTGGGCAATGCTTCGGCTGACGAGTGTGCTGACTATTGCATCGTCATGTTCTCTGACCTCACCCGTAAGGTCACCATGCAGAACCTGTACCACGACGGTGGTTTCTCCAGTGTGGGTATGAGCCTCCGTGCCATGGCTACCTATGAGAAGGGTCTGGATGAGTATAAGGACGAGAACGGAAATATCATCTACGGATAATACCCCTAAACGCTCATACTGCCATGCTCCCAGCCTTGTATCTGTTGCCCGTCACGTTGGGTGACACAGCCATCGATGCCGTATTGCCTGCCTATAACGGTGAGGTGATACGTGCCATCCGTCATTTTATTGTGGAAGATGTACGTTCGGCCCGCCGTTTTCTGAAGAAGGTGGACCGTGAGATTGACATTGATGCGCTGACCTTCTATCCGTTGAACAAACATACCTCGCCTGAAGCGATTTCCGGTTATCTGAAACCGTTGCTGGCAGGCGAATCGATGGGGGTCATTTCGGAGGCCGGGTGTCCGGCAGTAGCCGATCCGGGAGCAGATGTAGTGGCCATAGCCCAGCGGAAGAACTTGAAGGTTGTTCCGCTGGTAGGCCCTTCGTCTATCATCCTGTCGGTCATGGCATCGGGATTCAACGGGCAGAGTTTTGCCTTTCACGGTTATCTGCCTATCGAGCCGGCAGAACGTGCCAAACGTCTGAAACAGCTGGAGCAACGCATCTACAACGAACAACAGACGCAGCTTTTTATCGAGACACCTTATCGCAATAACAAGATGGTAGAGGACATCCTGCACAATTGCCGCCCGCAGACCCGTCTTTGCATCGCTGCCAACATCACCTGTGAGGGCGAGTACATCCGTACGAAGACGGTAAAGGAGTGGCAGGGACATACGCCCGACCTCTCCAAAATACCCTGTATCTTCCTGCTTTACAAATAAATCAAGTTCCGGATTTGCATCAACAGATTGATAGAGGGATTGTCATACCTTACTCATTTGTTTATAAATGGGATATCAGCTCGTCTACCGCTTCTTCGCGTGTAGCCCAACTGGTGACAAAGCGCACGACGGTGCTCTCGGTGCCGCGCGGTCCCCACAACTCGAAGGTGGCGTAGCGAGCCAGACGGTCAATCTGCTCGTTGGGCAGACGGAAGAACTGCTGGTTGGTGGGTGAATCGATGTGTATCTCGTATCCCTTGGCACGGAAAGCCTCTTTCAGTTTCATGGCCAATCGGACGGCATGGCGTCCCAGCTTTTCGTACAATCCGTCGGTAAACAGCGTGTCGAACTGCACCCCTTGCAGACGCCCTTTGGCCAGTAAGGCACCGTGCTGTTTGATGAGCGGGAAGAAGTGGGGGAGCCGGTCGGGATGGGCAGCCACCACCGCTTCGCCGAAGAGGGCACCGACTTTGGTGCCACCGATGTAAAAGACATCGCATAGGCGGGCTATGTGGGGCAGTGTGACATCGTTGCCTTCGGCAGCCAGCGCATATCCCAGGCGTGCACCATCCATGTAGAGTGGGATGTGTGCCTCGTGGCATACAGTGCTGAGTGCCTCCAGTTCGGCCAACGTATAGGTGGTGCCATATTCTGTGGGTTGAGAGATATAGACCATGCCCGGTGCCACCATGTGCTCATAGGTCTCGTCGCGGTAGAATTCATCGATGTAATGTTTGACATCTTCGGCTTTCAGTTTCCCTTCCTGATGGGGGAGAACCAACACCTTGTGACCGGACGCTTCGATGGCTCCCGATTCGTGTACGTTGATGTGGGCAGTCTCGGCTGCCAGTACACCTTCATGACGTGCCAGCAGGGCGTCGATGACGGTGGCGTTCGTCTGTGTACCCCCTACCAGAAAATGCACCCGGGCCTCTTCGGGCAGGCCGCAAGCCTTTTTGATTTTCCGTTTTGCTTCGGCCGTATAGGCATCGTTGCCGTAGCCTACCGTTTGTTCCAAGTTCGTCTCCATCAGTCGGCTCATCACGGCCGGATGGGCTCCTTCCATGTAGTCAGTGTCAAAATGTAGCATATCAATCCATTCGTTGAGTTAAGTTTTACTTTTAGGGAAACAGGGTGCGTTGCACCTCTTCGTTTCGGGTGACAAAGGTAAGAGAAAAATAGAATATAGGAAAGTATATGGCGGTTTCATTCTTTTTACTTATTTTTGCATGAGAAAGCAATTGTAAAGTTTCGTGCAAATGAAGAGATTCTCTATCGGCTTGTTGCCCCGTATCGTGATAGCTATCCTGCTGGGTATCTTGTTCGGCAATATCTTGCCGGGTATGTTGGTGCGTCTGTTTGTGACGTTCAATGGTATTTTCAGTGAGTTCCTGAATTTTTCTATCCCTCTGATTATCGTCGGACTGGTGACGGTGGCCATTGCCGACATCGGCAAGGAGGCAGGGAGAATGCTGGTGGTGACGGCTTTGATAGCCTATGGCGCTACGCTCTTCTCCGGCTTCCTTTCCTATTTCACCGGTGCAGCTTTGTTTCCTTCGCTGATAGAGCAGGGCATCCCGCTGGAAGAGGTGAGTGAAGCCAAGGGTATTGCACCCTATTTCTCCGTCTCCATCCCTCCGCTGATGAATGTCATGACGGCTCTTGTTCTGGCCTTCACGTTGGGCTTGGGATTGGCCTACCTGAAGAGTGATGCCTTGAAGCAGGTGGCCCGTGACTTTCAGGAAATCATTGTGCGTACCATCAGTGCCGTGATACTGCCTTTGCTGCCCATCTACATCTTCGGCATCTTTCTGAATATGACTCACTCGGGACAGGTGGTGGCCATCTTGATGGTCTTCATCAAGATTATCGGCATCATCTTTGTGCTGCATGTCCTGCTTCTGCTGTTGCAGTATGGGGTGGCCGGCCTTTTTGTGCACCGCAATCCCCTGCGCCTGTTAGGGCGCATGTTGCCGGCTTACTTCACGGCGTTAGGAACCCAGTCGTCGGCAGCTACCATTCCTGTGACTTTGGAGCAGACCAAGCAGAATGGTGTGTCGCCCGAGATAGCCGGTTTTGTCATTCCGCTCTGTGCTACCATTCATCTGTCGGGAAGCACATTGAAGATTGTGGCTTGTGCGCTGGCTCTGATGATGATGCAGGGTATGCCGTACGACTTATCTCTGTTTGCAGGCTTCATCTTTATGCTGGGCATCACGATGGTAGCGGCTCCCGGCGTGCCGGGTGGTGCCATTATGGCTGCGTTGGGCATTTTGCAGTCGATGCTGGGCTTTGACGAGAGTGCCCAGGCATTGATGATTGCCCTCTACATCGCTATGGACAGTTTTGGTACGGCTTGTAATGTGACGGGGGACGGTGCCATTGCGTTGGTCATCGACCGTTTGATGGGACGGAAGTCCTTAAAGACCCAGCGGCCAGCCTGACAGGTGCCAGCCGACAAACAGCAGTGTCCATGCCAGCAGGACACAGAGGGAGTATCGCCATGTATAGCTGAACAACGTGGCATACGTGGCCTTGGGGTGATGCTGTTGCAGGTAAGTCAATACCAGCGGTATATAATAGAGGAAGGGGGTAATGGCATTGGTGGCACTGTCGCCGATGCGGAAAGCACATTGTGTCACATCGGGTGCTATCCCTTTGTCAGCCAGCAGAGGCAGGAAGATGAAGGCCATGAAGGTCCATTTGGCACTGGCTGAAACCATGAGCAGATTGACTGTAGCTGTGAAAAGGATGAAAAGTATCAGCGTGCCGAGTCCGCTTAGGTGGGTGGAGGCAAGGTGGTTGGCTCCCCAAATGGCCCAGCAATAGTCCAGCCGCGAATGTTCCAGACAGGCAATCATCTGCGAGGCGAAGAAAGCCATGACGAAGTAGCCGCCTAACGACCGCATGGATTCACCCAATCCCTCAATGACATCTCCGTCCGTACGGTATCGGCCTGCAGCAAATCCGTAGACCATACCCATCAGTCCGATGCCGAATGACAATAGGAAGAGCAGAGCTGCCAGAAATGGAGAGTGCATCAGTCCACCGCTTACTCCCCGCAGGATGCCGTAAGGCGTACAGGTGAGCAATACCAGCAGCAAGGCGTAGCAGCCACCGGCTATCCAGGCTGTCGTCATGGCTCTCCGCTCCTTGTGCGACAGCTGTTTCCGGGGTTCGTTGGGTAGAGGGGCTTCCTGTCGTTTCAGTCGGGGCAGCAGATAGCGGCAGGTCACTGCATAGAGGACGCAAGCCAGTACACCTACCGATGCAGCCAGAAAGTAGTAGTTGCATAGCGGACCGCTTCGTCCGAATGAGATGTCTGCCGTGTCTGCCACTTCGCGTGTAGTGGCAGCTAACAACGGGTCGAGGGTACTCAGCAACAGGTTGGCACTATATCCGCACGACACCGAGACATAGGCTACTACGATGCCCCCCACCGGTGAGAGACCTACGGATTGAAAGAGTGAGGCGGCAATGGGGAGCAGTAGAATGTAGCCGGCGTCACCCACTACGTTAGAGAGCAGTCCGGTTAGGATAACGCTCCACACGATATGCCGCGGATGCCTGTCTGCGCCCGACCAGCGGCGGATGCAGGCATCGATGAGGCCTGAGTGACGAGCCACTCCCATGCCGAACATGGCTACGATGGTCATGCCTAATGGAGCGAATCCTGTGAAGTTGCTCACCACATGGCGCAGCATCCAGCGGAGCCCTTCCGGACTGAGCAGGCTCTGTACCCTCACCTCTTCGCCTGTCTGAGGGTGGGCTACACGTAGGCCGTAGATCTCAAAAATCCACGAAAGCAAGATGACTCCCAACGTCAGCAGGAAGAACATCGTGGCCGGATGAGGTATGCGCCGTTTGACTTTCATTGGCTGTCACTCTTTTCTGGTTGGATATAAAAAAAGTCTGGTGTGCTTTCGCACGTCAGACTTTCAATTCTCTCGTTAGTAGGGGGTTGAGCCGAAATTATTCAGCTACAACTGCGCTATCTGCTACTACAGTATCAGCTGCGGCTGCTTCTGCTGCTGCTTCAGCGGCTGCTGCCTCAACGGCTGCGATAGAATCAGCAATGCGGATAGAATCTGCTTCAGCGGCTGCCTTTTCTGCTGCTTTGTTACCACAAGATGCGAAAGATACTGCTACGATAGCTGCTGCCATCAAAACTAATTTTTTCATTTTCTTTTTACTTTAAAAAACGTAATACAATCAATTGCTTTATTAAAACGCTGCAAAGGTATGCACTTTTTAGATACGTTGTTCTCCGGAACCCTACTTTTTTTTATGTTTTTTTTGGAAGTCGAGCAAAAAAACATGTTATTCAGCAGATAAAGAGCCGATATAGCAGTGCTTTGCATTAGATGTGATTGTATAGGTAACGTTTGATGCTTCGCTTGGGTGTTTTCTCAAATTCTGTCGGATAGAGCTGTATGCGGCTTATCTTTTCGTATGCAGCTACACTGTTGTTCAGGGTTTTCAGGTTCTCGTCCATCACGGCCTTCAAACTCTCTGTGTTGTTCAGTCCCAGCGAGTCGAGTGCCTCGTAGTCGGCATAGACCAGGGCTACCAGTTTCTTGTCGCGTTCTACCACCAGACTTTCCAGTACGAAGGGCAGGTTGTTCAGCTTTGCCTCTATCTCTTCCGGGAAAATGTTCTGTCCGCTGGCTCCCAGTATCATCGTTTTGCTGCGGCCGCGGATATAGAGGTTGTTGTGTTCGTCCAGTGTGCCCAGGTCGCCTGTACGTAGCCAACCGTCTTCGGTGAAGACTTCACGGGTAGCCTCTTCATTCTTATAGTACCCTTTCATCACGTTTTCGCCCCGTACCTGTATCTCACCCAATGCGTCGTCGGGATTACTCTTGAAGATGCGGGCTTCCATGATGCGGGGCAGTACCCGTCCGGACGAAGTAGGTATGAACTCGTTCCAAGGGGCATAGCTGATCAGCGGTCCACATTCGGTCATGCCATACCCGATGGTGAAGGGGAACTTGATGCGGTGGAAGAACTCTTCGACTTCGGGGTTGATGGCCGCTCCACCGATGATGACCTCCTTGAACCGTCCGCCCAGTGCATCGACCAGCCTCTTGCGTATCTGTCCGTATATCTGATTGTCCAACAAGGGGATGCTGAGAGCCCACTTCATGGATTTCTTGTTGATAATGGGCTGAATTACGTTCTTGTAAATCTTTTCAATGACAAGCGGTACGGTAATAATCAGGTTGGGCTTTACCTCTTCGAAGGCTTTCATCAGAATTTTGGGAGAGGGAACCTTGCCAAGCAGGGTGACGTGGGTACCTACAGCCGTGGCTGTCAGGAAGTCGAAAGCACAACCGTACGCATGAGCCAAGGGCAGGAACGAGAGTACCTTTTCACCTCGTTTCAGCAGACCGGTTTGGATGCCAAAGGTCACGTTGCCAGCCAGATTGTTGCCGGTCAGCATGACACCTTTGCTGAAGCCTGTAGTACCCGAGGTGTAGTTCAGCAACATCACTTTGTCGTTCGACAATTCTGTGTAGACAACATCCTCCCGATGGAATCCGTTCGGATATTTTTCCTCCATTTCGGTGTCAGTCTGTTTGACAAACGATTGGATGGTCTCGCCGTCACGCTGAAACAGTACGTGGAAATCGGTCAGTGAAAATACCCCGCGCAGACCTGTCAACCGTTCTTCTTCCAAACGTTCCCAGATGGTGTCGCTGGTGAAGAGGAAGACGGACTCCGAGTGGTTGACAATGTGGTGTACATCGTTGGGGTGGAAATCTTGCAGGATGGGGACTACAATGCCGCCATAGGTAATGGTGGCCATGTAGGCGATGCACCAGCGGGCATTGTTTTTCCCGATGATGGCTATCCTGTCGCCTCGCCGCAGTTGGCAGTGTTTGAACAGCAGGTGCAGACGGGCTATCTGTTGGGCTACTTCGCCATAGGTATAACTCTCTTTTTCACCATAATTCGTATAGCAGGGAAGATCCCAGTTCTCGCGGAAACTGTGTTCGTACAGTTTGATGAAATTCTCTTGTATCATGACATGTTTTTGGATGATTTTTGCAAAAGTAGCCATTTTCTAATAATAATCCGTACATTTGCACCATAAAAGTGTTAGAAAGGATATGATAGATACCCAATCGTTTCAAGACAAGACGGCCGTATACTATACACTGGGCTGCAAACTGAACTTCGCGGAGACCTCCACCATCGGGCAGATGCTGAAGGAGGCAGGTATACGTACTGCCCGCAAAGGAGAACGGGCAGACATTTGTGTGGTGAATACCTGCTCGGTGACGGAAGTTGCCGACAAAAAGTGCCGCCAGGCCATACACAAGCTGGTGAAGCAGCATCCGGGGGCCTTTGTGGTGGTGACCGGCTGCTATGCTCAGCTGAAGCCCGATACCGTGGCGAAGATTGAAGGAGTGGATGTGGTGCTGGGGGCCGAACAAAAGCAGGATTTGATGCATTATCTTGGTAATTTGCAGAAGAAAGATACCGGTGAGGCTTTCACATCACCCTTGAAAGAGATCCGTTCGTTTGTCCCCTCCTGTTCGCGAGGCGACCGTACCCGTTTCTTTTTGAAGGTGCAGGACGGATGCGACTATTATTGTTCGTACTGTACGATTCCTTTTGCCCGAGGACGTAGCCGCAATGGCAGCATCCGCTCGTTGGTAGAGCAGGCCAGGCAGGCAGCTGTGCAGGGAGGGAAGGAGATTGTGCTGACGGGTGTCAACATCGGCGATTTCGGTAAGAGCACCGGTGAGACCTTTTTTGACTTGGTGAAGGCACTGGATGAGGTAGAGGGAATCGAACGGTATCGCATCTCTTCCATCGAACCCAATCTGCTGACCGATGAGATTATCGACTACGTCGCTCGTTCGCGCCGTTTCATGCCTCACTTCCATATCCCCTTGCAGGCCGGTTGCGACGAAGTGCTTCAGCTGATGCGCCGTCGCTATGATACTGCGCTGTTTGCATCGAAGATAGAAAAAATCAAGGCGGTGATGCCCGATGCATTCATTGGGGTGGATGTGATTGTGGGAACACGTGGTGAGACGGACGATTACTTCCGGCGGGCGTATGACTTTATCAGTGGACTGGACGTGACGCAGCTGCACGTCTTCAGTTACTCAGAGCGTCCGGGTACGCAGGCACTCAAAATTGACCACGTGGTGGCACCGGCCGAGAAACATCGCCGCAGTCAGGCGTTGTTGGAGTTGTCCGACAGGAAAACGCATGCTTTCTATGAACGCCACATCGGGCAGACTATGCCTGTGCTGTTGGAACGTCCGAAGCCCGGTGCTCCGATGCATGGCTTTACACCTAATTATATACGTGTGGAGGTTCCTCATGACGATGCGCTCGACAATCAGGTGGTTTCAGTCCGTTTGGGGCAGTTCAATGCCGACGCCACGGCTTTGCTGGGAACAATTGTTAATGGTTGATGGATATGTTTCGGATTGTTTATTGGTTGACCTATGCAAGTATGTGGCTGTTGGCCCTGCTACCTTTCCGGCTGCTCTATGTCTTGTCGGACGGATTGTACCTGCTGATGCGTTACGGAATCCACTATCGACGGAAAGTGGTACGTACCAACTTGAGAAACTCTTTCCCCGAAAAAGAGGAGAGGGAGCTGCGCGAGATAGAGCGTAAGTTCTATCATTATCTGTGCGACTATATGTTGGAGGAGGTGAAGACGTTGCGTATCTCGTTTGACGAACTGACCCGTCGGATGTTGTACGAGAACAAGGAACAGTTTCTGGAGATGGTTGAGCGTCACGGGGGGATTGTACTGCTTATCCCTCATTATGCCAACTTCGAGTGGATTATCGGGATGGGTAGTATCATGCAGAAGGGCGATTTGCCGATTCAGGTCTATAAGCCGTTGCACAATCCTTTTCTGGACCGCCTTTTTATACGCATCCGTTCCCGTTTTGGCGGCTACAATGTCCCCAAGCACTCGACAGCCCGTGAAATCATCCGGCTGCATCGGGCTGGGAAGCGGATGGTGGTGGGATTGATTACCGACCAGTCGCCCAACCCTAGAGAGGCTCACTATTGGACCACATTCCTCCATCAGGATACCGTCTTCATGGACGGAGCAGAGCGCATAGCCAAGATGATGGACTTCCCCGTCTTCTATTGCGAGTTGCAACGTATCAGCCGAGGTCACTGCCGCGTACGTTTTGACTTGCTGACCGATACGCCCAAGCAGACGGCGGAAGGTGAAATCACCGAACTTTTTGCCCGAAGGCTGGAGCAGACCATCCGTAGGGATCCGCCCTATTGGTTCTGGTCGCATAAACGATGGAAGCGGAAACGGAACTGAATGTGGATTGAAAAGAAACAGATGTCATGAATGCCGTCGTCATATTGAATTGGAACGGAAGCCGGATGCTTCGTCAGTTCCTTCCCTCTGTAGTACGATTTACCGAGGCTGAAGGGGCTTGTGTCTATGTAGCCGACAATGGCTCGACCGATGATTCGGTGGAGCTGCTTCGTCGTGAGTTTCCCACGGTTCGTCTCATCCTGCTGGATGCAAACCATGGTTTTGCCGAAGGATACAATTTGGCGTTGCGCCAGGTGGAAGCCGACTATGTGGTGTTGCTCAACTCGGATGTTGAGGTTACAGAAGGATGGCTTCATCCGCTGACCGACTATCTGGACCGTCATCCCGAGGCGGTTGCCTGCCAGCCCAAGATACGCAGTTGGCATCAGAGGAACTGTTTTGAATATGCCGGAGCTGCCGGCGGATTCATCGACCGCTATGGCTATCCCTTCTGCAGAGGACGACTGATGGGAAGGGTGGAGGAGGATAGGGGGCAATACGATGAGGTGATTCCTCTCTTTTGGGCAACGGGTGCTGCCCTCTGCATCCGCTTGAAAGAGTATCTGGAGGTAGGAGGACTGGACGGACGTTTCTTTGCCCACATGGAAGAGATTGACTTGTGCTGGCGATTGCGCTCGCGCGGACGTCGCATTGTCTGCATTCCACAGAGCACGGTCTATCATGTAGGTGGGGGAACCTTGCGGAAGGAGAATCCGCACAAGACCTTCTTGAACTTCCGCAACAATCTGCTGATGTTGTATAAAAACCTGCCTGATGCAGAGTTGCGCACCGTCATGCGCGTGCGTTGCCTGCTCGACTATGTGGCAGCCTTTTCCTTCCTGCTGAAAGGAAACGTGGCCAATGCCCGAGCCGTATGGCAAGCCCGCCGGGAGTTTCATAGGATGCGCCCCTTGTTCACCTCCTCCCGTCGGGTCAACCTTCAATCGGCTACGCAAGCCGATATCCCCGAGCGTAGCCGTTTCAGTCTGCTTGTCGCTTTTTACTTGTTGGGGAAGAAACGTTTCAGTCAGTTGAGCCGGTAGGCCTTATCGGGAGCGGATGATTTCCACACCGGCCGATTCGATGTCTGCTCCCATGGGCGGGTTGCGTTTCATCAGTGACAGCTCTATCGCTTCGACGGCAGGGAATTGGCGAAACAGCTGTTCCACCATCCGTCCGGCCACCCGTTCCAGCAGGCGGCTGGGGTGGGCCATCTCCGCTTTCAGTGTCTCATAGACATCCGCGTAGCTCACGGTGTCGGTTACCTCGTCGCTTGCCATGGCACGGCTGATGTCAACCTTCAGGCGGAGGTTGACTGTAAATTCATTGCCTACCAACGCTTCCTGAACGCCTACCCCATGGTAGGCGTGGAAGCGTATGTTGTTCAGTACAATGTAGCTGCTTTCCATGGATGGGTCACTTCAGCAGTTTTTCGGGATCCAGGTGGTCGGCTTCAATATCCTTGAAGTAGCGGTATGTACCCACTTTCAGTTCGTCGGTGGCTGCGTCATCGCATACGATGATGCCGTGCTGGTGCATCTGCAGGGCACTGATGGTCCACATCTGCATCACCGGGCCTTCAACCGCATGATACAGGGCACGCGCTTTGTTGTGTCCGTTGACGATAATCATCACCTCGCGGGCATCCATTACCGTACCTACTCCTACGGTCAGTGCCGTTTTGGGAACCTTGTTCACATCGTTGCCGAAGAAGCGTGAGTTGGCAATGATGGTATCGGTAGTCAGCGTCTTCTGCCGTGTGCGCGATGTGAGTGACGAACCCGGCTCGTTGAAGGCGATATGTCCATCCGGCCCGATGCCTCCCATGAAGAGGTCTACGCCGCCATACGACTTGATTTTCTCCTCAAAGCGTGCACATTCAGCATCCAGGTCAGCCGCATTGCCATTCAGGATGTTCGTGTGCTCAGGAAGAATGTCTATGTGGCTGAAGAAGTTGTTCCACATGAATGAGTAGTAGCTTTCCGGATGTTCCTTGGGAAGCCCTACATATTCATCCATGTTGAATGTCACCACATTGCGAAAAGAGATGACTCCCTGTCTGTTCAGGTCAATCAGCTCCTTGTACATGCCCAGTGGAGAAGATCCGGTGGGACATCCCAGTACGAACGGCTTTTCCGGAGTGGGGTTGGCAGCCTTGATTTTGGCAGCCACATAACAGGCTGCCCATCGCGATACGGATTGATAATCCGGCTGAATGATTAATCTCATAGTTGTGTTGTTTTAACGTTATTGTCTATCCTTCTTCAAGCGGTTGGCCATGGCACGTGCCAGGTTCTCGCATTGTTGGTAAGTAATCTCCTTCATGGCTTGCTTCATCTCCACCGGCTCACCTACAATCTCCAACTTGCTCTTTTCGGCAAATTCGCCGATGCGCTTCACGGCTGCACCTGCCCAGCAGAAAGAGCCGAAGTAGCCCAGATAGCGTCCTTTCACTTCGCGAACTTGGATTTTGGAGAGCAGTGACTCTATCTCGGGATAAATCTGGTTGCTGTAGGTAGGAGAGCCGACGATGAGTCCGCGATATTTGAATATATCCATCAGGATGTACGACGGATGGCTTTTGCTCACGTTGTGCATCACGATGTTTCGGATGCCTTGTGCCGACAGCTCGGCAGCTATGGTTTCGGCCATTTGCTCGGTGTTGCCATACATCGTACCATAGGCAATGACCACACCCTCCTCGGCTTCGTAGCGGCTCAGCCGGTCGTATATGCCTACCACGCGGGCTATATTCTCCGTCCAGACCGGTCCGTGTGTCGAACAGATGGTCGTGATGGGCAGATTGCCCAGTTTGGCCAATGCCTTCTGAACCGGATTGCCATATTTGCCTACAATGTTCGAGTAGTAACGCACCATTTCGTCCCAATAGCGGTCCAAATGGATGCGTGTGTCAAGGAATCCGCCATCCAGTGTGCCGAAGCAGCCGAAGGCATCGCCGGCAAACAGTACTCCCTCTGTCTCGTCAAAGGTCATCATCGTCTCCGGCCAGTGCACCATCGGGGTCAGGTAGAAGCACAGTTTGTGGTGTCCCAGTGCCAGAAAGTCACCGTCTTTCACCACATACTGTTCGCCCGTCACGCCGTAGAATCCCTCTATCATGCCAAAGGTCTGTTTGTTGCCTACGATGATGATATCGGGGTAGTGTTGCTTGATGAGGCGGATAGAACCGGAGTGGTCGGGCTCCATATGGTTGATAATCAAGTATTGGATGGGTCGTTCGCCGATGATACTTTTAATCTTGCGCAGGTATGTCTCAAAATAGCAGACATCTACCGTATCGACCAATGCCACGGTTTCATCGTCTATCAGATAAGAATTGTATGATACGCCGTATGGCAAGGGCCACATTCCCTCAAACAGGTGCTTGTTGCGGTCGTTTACTCCTACGTAGTGGATTTTTCCTTTTACCAGTGTCTTTTCGTTCATTGTCATTCTATGTATTGATGTTTTTGTTTATGTTCTTGTTTCAAAGCTCTCTTTCTTGTCGGATGATTCCTTGACAGGAATAACAACAATTTGAACGCAAAGTTAGTTCTTTTTTCTCATATAATAATTTATATGTATGGTAAATAGTACGCTCAAATAGGGAAAAAACTGCCTCTTTCTTCTATGGGGCATACCTTCTTCCCTGATAGGCACCCCGTTCCTTCATCCGCTTTTGCAGGCGATGATTGAATTCATAGTTTTTCAGTCCCCAGTCAGGTGCCAGCAACAGTTCCTTGGGCGATTGCGAGAGGAACCGTTCCAGTACTAAATCCGGTCGTAAGTGCTCCACATAGTCAATCACCAATGCGATATATTCATCTACATCAAACAGGTGAAATTCCTGCGGACACCGTTCATACTCTGTTGCCATGCGGGTACCTCGTATCAGTTGCAGCTGATGCATTTTCAGGGTAGTCAGTGGCAGATGCGATAGCGTGGTGGCCTGTTTCACCAAGTCGTCATGCCGTTCGCCGGGCAGTCCCAAGATGACATGGCCTCCGGTCAGTATCCCACAGGCAGCAGTCCGTTCTACCGTCTCTTGCGTGGTTCGGAAGGTGTGCCCCCGGTTGATGCGGTGTAGCGTCTCGTCGTTACAGCTCTCTATGCCATATTCCACCAGCAGAAAGGTCTCCTTGTTCAGCTCCTCCAGGTAGTGCAGCAGTGCATCGGGCATGCAGTCAGGGCGTGTACCGATGACCAGTCCCACCACATCCTCTACGGCCAGTGCCTCTTCATATTTCCGCTTCAAAACCTCCAACTCATCATACGTATTGGTGTAGGCCTGGAAGTATGCTAAGTATTTCATTTGTGGATATTTATAGGCAAAGAATCGTTTCCCTTCCTCCAGTTGTTGGGCAATGCTCTTTTCCGTCCGGCAATAGTCGGGGTTGAAGGTCTGGTTGTTGCAGTAGGTACATCCTCCATATCCTGTCCGTCCGTCCCGGTTGGGGCAGGTAAATCCGGCGTTAATCGAAATCTTCTGTACCTTATAGGGGAAGTGCTTCCGTAGGAAAGACGGAAAGTCATTGTATAAAAAAGGAGGGTTATTCATGATGTTTCATATACTATGCTTGTAGCTTTTTGTTATTACTGCGGGACAAACATACAAAAAAAGCATGTAAAAGCCATACGAATCGTATGATAAATCAAATGAAATCCACGTTCCTTTCATTTAAATACATCTCTATATGCTTTTGTTTTTGTAGTATCCTCAGGGTGTCTGAGTATATGATTTGGGGTAGCACCCAACAGTAGCTTTAAAATAGCGGCTATTGATAATCAGTGGATTATATAAAATCCCGTCTACTCATTCATTCAATGGGGTGCTGTTTCACGTGGCGACGGCGAGGAGGATGCACTCTCTTCGCCGTCGCTCAATTTATCGGGCCAGGTCCTCCTTCAGGTGGCAGATGGCCTTGTCGGCATCACCTTGGCATTCGTTGAGCAAGGTGACGAAGCGGCTGCCGATGATGGCACCCGAGGCGTGAGCGCAGGCCGCTTCGAAGGTCTGTCGGTTGCTGATGCCGAACCCTACCATGCGAGGATTGCGCAGCTGCAGCTCCTCGACACGGCGGAAGTAGGCCTGCTTCCGGGCATCGAAGTCGTGTTGTGCTCCGGTGGTAGCGGCACTGGACACCAAGTAGATGAAGCCGCCTGTGTGGGCATCGATGTCGCGAATACGTGCTTCGCTGGTTTCGGGGGTGATGAGCATGATGACGCGGATGTCATAGCGCAGGGCAATGGCCTTGTAGCTGGCTTCGTAGTCGCGGAACGGCAGGTCGGGGATGATGACTCCGTCGATGCCGCAGGCTACGCACTCGCGGCAGAAGGCTTCGAACCCGAACTGCATGATGGGATTGAGGTAGCCCATTAGGATGAGGGGGATACGTACCTGCTGACGGATGTCCCGCAACTGGCTGAAGAGGAGGCGGAGCGACATGCCGTTGCGCAGGGCGCGTGTGGCAGCCTCTTGTATGACAACACCGTCGGCCATGGGATCGCTGAAGGGTATGCCTATCTCC
>SAMEA3663297__coassemble_724_pt1 | contig 15338 bp, 10 predicted proteins | sample SAMEA3663297__metabat2_low_PE_003 | metagenome-assembled genome bin SAMEA3663297 (sample SAMEA3663297) | pig gut metagenome | biome: pig gut; feature: pig-associated habitat; material: faeces | place: China | collected 2013
GATGATGACAATCTCCGGATGAGCCTCTTGAATCTTCTTGTACATGTAGCGGAACCGTTCGGCAAACTCGGGCGAAATCTTCTCCTCGTTACCTATACCCAGATACTTCAGTCCGAAAGGTTCGGGGTGACCGGCTTCGGCACGTACCTTGCCCCACGGCGTGTCGGCACTGCCATTGGCCCACTCAATGAGGTCGAGGGCATCTTGTACCCATTCGTCCATCTCGTTCATGGGCACTACGTCCTGTGCCTGGGTAGGCCACAGACCCCATCCACCATTGGCGCCCTGGCAACTGACACCACACGGCAAGATGGGCACAGGCTGCATTCCCATGTCTTCGCAAAACTGGAAGTATTCATAGTAGCCCAATCCCATGGACTGGTGATAGCCCCAGGTGTTCTTCAGCTGTCGGCGTTGCTCCTTGGGGCCTACGGTTGTCTTCCAGCGGTAGGTGTTCCAGAATCCGTCGCCGCCGCCATGCACCACGCATCCGCCGGGGAAACGCATGAACTTGGGATGCAGGGCTTCGAGAGCCTCAGCCAAGTCTCTGCGCAAGCCGTGTCCCTTGTACGTATCTTGTGGCATCAGCGACAGCTGGTCTACATCCATCACACCGGGAGTAAGCACCAGCAGACGAAGGGCCGCATCCTTACAGTCGGCATTGGCCTGAAGGGTACAGGTGTAGGAGCTCCAGCCGCCCTTGTCCACCGTAAGGAGGGCATCTGCCAGCAACACAGTTTCCTTACCCGGCTTAACCAGAGCTACCCTTACCTGTTTGGCCTGGCCGTTGACATTGCGGGCAAAGAAGGAGAAGTCATAGGAGGCACCTTGCTTGACACTGATGCCATCAAAACCGTGGTTTTCCAGTCCGAAACCTTTCCATCCGTCGTAGTCGCGATACTCCTTGACGCGCTCGGTTGTGAGCCGCAGATAGTTGGGATTGTTGGGATGGATAGGATCCTGTTGCAAGGCTTGTGCCAAGCCAAGGGAGTGACCGGGCCGGATAACACGCCAAGCGGTACCAGGCCCCCATCCGTCGCGTTCGGCTAGATTGAACTCAAAGGAGCCATTCTGCAACAGTTCAGCATACAGGCCACCGTCAGCCGATGAACTGATGTCTTCAAAAAAAATGCCTATCAATTCGTCGCTGATAGGTTTTCCACCCTCTGGTGCCTTCATGTTTTTTTGCGCCTGCACTGCCAACGTTCCCGTAGCCAGAAGCAGGGCAATCATAGATTTAGTTACATTCTTCATGGTTCTGTCTATTTAAATTTTAAATAAAAAACATAAGCTCTCTTACGTGGTTTTGTGCTGCTTCTTTTCTAAATAATGGAACAAAGATAATGTTTTTCCAACTATCTACATTTATAATATGATTGATTTTTTCTTCATGCCTTATCTGACGTTTTAATATGTTTATCAGCGAATCAACAATAACACTCTCAACGCCCTCTTTTATTATGCATTCTATTAAAAATATTTAAATTTTATAGTTTCCCCGTCCTTTATTTGATTATTTCCTAAAAAACGCCTTAATTTGTCAGACAAATAGGATTAATATAATTAATAGTATGAAAAGTTTAAAGATAGATGGCCAAACAATTACATTAGTTGATCAAGTTGAGGAGAAGTTATTAACATACTTCAAAGATCAAAATATGAATGTTGGAGATCCTATTCCTAATGAAGTGGAATTATCTACAGCTTTAGGCGTTGCTCGTAGTGTGCTTCGAGAAGCTTTAAGTCGTTTAAAAATGATGGGTATGATTGAAAGTCGTACACGTCGGGGTATGATATTAGCAGAACCGTCAATTTTAGGTGGTATGAAACGCGCAATAGACCCTCGCATCTTAAGTAAGAATTCTCTTTTTGACTTATTAGGATTTCGCGTTGCTCTTGAAATAGGAATAAGTAGTGATATATTTCGTAGAATTACTCCCAAAGACATATCTGAGTTGGAAAATATTGTAAATATTGGAATTGCATTAGGAAATAACGAATATGCGAATGATAGTGAATACACATTCCATTCCAAACTCTATGAAATAACGGGGAATAAAACAATAGAACAATTTCAAAACATCATTCATCCTGTAATGGATTTCGTAAAAAAGAATCTACGAGACCAAGTCGAAACAATCAATATAGAATTAAAGGAAAAAGGAGAAATTATCACACATGCAGATTTATTGAATTATCTTAAAAATGGTAATGAGACAAAATACAGAGAAGCCATTGAAAAACATTTTTATGTATATAAGAAATTAATCTATGATGGAACAGATTAACTAATCAGCCATAACAATCTATAATATGAAAAAGACTATTAAACTTACCCATATCATATTATCTTTTGCTGGATTATGTATGGTCAATTGCCAGAATCATAATCCAATAGACACTCAGGACACAGAAAAAATCGCCTGGTCCAGTGAAAGGGAGTTGCTGTACGAAACTGATAGGATTAATGGAACTTCCTGGATGGACATAGAGGGAAAGTTTGTTTGCATTGACGATTATTCTGATGATTCTTTTCATTCTGCTACTCTTCCATATGCAAGTGTATGCGGAACAACTATTCAAATGCCATCAGGAATTTTATACGTCGGTGGTAGAGATTCTTCTGAATGCCACAAAGATGTTTATAAAATAGTTCCAAGTGATAAAGACTTTCATGTCATTTCTGAAAAGTATCCATCTCTACCCCAGCCCATATCAGAAGCATCAGGTACTATGTTGGGGAATAAAGTTTATGTCATTGGAGGAGAAACGAACCATTATCTTCGAGAACTGACCAATACAGTATTTGCATTAGATGTTTCAAACGAATTAAAAGGCTGGGAATTACGACCTTCGTTGCCTGGCCATGTACGAAAGAATGCAATATGTATAGTACAGAACAATGGAGTTTCTCCTTGTATATATGTAATCGGAGGCGAATCGTCTACTCCTCAAGATAGTTGTAGAATCCTAACCGATGGTTATGTGTACAATCCTCAACTTAATAAGTGGGATTCGCTGTCGACATCCTTTCCCTCACACATCCATGCAGCTATTGCATGTGGTGCAAACCATATTTTACTATTTCAGCATGTCAAAAAAGAGACTTCAGAAACTGATTTCTATCGGTTATGGAGATATCATACCATTACAGGAACTCTAATTCCGTACTCAGAGGTTCCTTGTCCTGGTCAAATCGCATTTGCGAAATCCGACGGAACATCACTTTCTATTATTTACAAACATGAGCACTCATCAAATGCATCATTTTATCTATTGCAAGGAAAAATTATGCCAATAGAGAAACGATTGGGCATCATTAATGTGATAGTCATAATCGGATACTTCACTATACTTTCTGGTATTGGAGTATATTTTTCACGTAGACAAAAAAACACGAATGATTACTTCAAAGGTGGAGGCCGAATTCCATGGTGGGCTGCAGGATTGAGTTTATTTGGAACTGCGCTCAGTGCTATTACTTTTATGGCCATCCCTTCAAAAGCTTATGCATCCAACTGGAGTTACATGTTGTTTAATGTAGGCATTGTCTTTGTTGCCCCTATTATCGTATACCTTTTTATACCTTATTTCAGAAAACAAAACCTTACGACTGCTTATGAATATTTGGAAATACGTTTTTGTTCATTAATTCGCACAATATGCAGCCTGACTTTTATCTTATTTCAGATTGGCAGGATGGGAATTGTATTGTTCTTACCTTCTATCGCATTGAATGTGGTCACTGGTGTTAATATCTTCATATGTATTTTTATTATGGGTATTTGCAGCATAATATATACCATGATTGGAGGAATTGAAGCTGTTGTGTGGACTGATGCCATCCAAGTGATTATTTTATTAGGAGGAGCGATATTCGCAGTAATGTACATTACTCAATCTCTTCCAAACGGGTTTAACGATGTCTTTACTATTGCCACTGATAATGGGAAATTTGATATGGGATCAATGCATTTTAACTTAAATGATACCACCATGTGGACAGTCATAATTGCTGCTTTTTTCACTCACCTGACGACATATGGTACAGATCAAAGCATGGTACAACGGTATCTTACCACTACATCCATACAGGCTGCCCGAAAAAGTGTTTGGACAAATGCATTGCTTACCATACCTGCCACACTTTTATTTTTCTTCATCGGAACAGCCTTATACGCTTATTATAAAGTATACCCTGAGGAATTAAGTATTAGCATTCCGAACGGAGATGCCATTTTTCCATGGTATATTTTCACTCGATTACCAGTAGGAATCACTGGATTACTTATATCCGGAATTTTTGCTGCAGCTATGTCCACTTTAAGTGGCAGTATGAATTCCGCTGCTACAGCATTCATGATAGATATTTTTCCTTATTTTCAACGTAGGAAGCCGCATCAAAATGGATTGAAAGTTGCACGAATCAGTACCTGTATTGCAGGACTTATAAGTTTGCTTTTCGCCGTTATGATGGCTACATGGAACATAGCCTCACTATGGGATGAGTTTAACAAAATATTAGGACTTGTTCTAGGCAGTTTAGGAGGATTGTTTATGTTAGGTATGATGACGAAAAGAGCGAACTCAGCAGGAGCTTTGATAGGAATGATAGCAAGCGTATTAACACAGTTGTATATAACGCATTTTACACACGTTCATCTACTTTTATATACAGCATCCGGATTTATCTCTTGTTTTGTCATAGGATATTTAGCCAGTCTGCCTTTTGAAGATAACAAAAACAGTTAATCATACTATAATTGTCAAGCTTATGAAACAACAAAATTTATCAGGACTTATTGCAGCTCCTTTCACCCCAATGAATGAAGATGGTACTGTACAATTGTCTAGAATTAATCCTTACGCCGATTATCTAATAAATAAGAAGTGTATTAATGGGGTATTTATTTGTGGTACATCAGGTGAATCTGTTTCTCTGACCACTGAAGAACGAAAGAGCATTGCAGAGCAATGGGTCAATGCTGCTAAAGGCAAACTGAAAGTGATTGTACACGTAGGAGGTATGTCGCAAATGCAATGCATTGATTTAGCTTCACATGCTCAGTCTATCGGAGCAGATATGATTGCGGCCATGGCTCCATGCTTTTTTAAGCCATCATCCATCAAAGAATTAATTGATTTTTTCAACCCTGTTGCTGCTGCTGCCAATCGTCTTCCTTTCTATTACTACAATATGCCATCCATTACAGGAGTATCATTACCCGTGCATACATTTTTGACCGAAGGGAAGAAACTAATTCCAAACTTAGCTGGTGTAAAGTTTACACATAATAATTTGATGGAAATGCAGCAATGTATACATGCCGATAACGGATCCTTTGAAGTGTTGCATGGCTTTGATGAAATACTAATTACAGGATTATCTGTCGGAGCCAAAGCTGCTGTTGGGAGTACCTACAATTATATTCCAGCATTGTATAACATTGTTATGAATGCTATGGAAAAGGGAGATTTGAGAACTGCACAAGAGGCACAATGGAAAGCTGTAGAAATTGTAGATATTCTCATAAAACATGGAGGAGGAGTTAGAGGAGGTAAACTCTTCATGAAATTGGCAGGTTTTGACTGTGGACCATGCAGGCTGCCTATTGCTCCATTTAGTCAGAAAGAACTTGATGAAACCAAAAAGGAATTAATGCAAACGGATTTTTATAAGTATATATAACTAAATAGCTAATACTCCCATGGAAACTTTGGTTTAACATTAATTCTTCATCAAGCAATTTGGTACTAAATGTCCCACCTTGATGAAAAGTGGGGGAACAAGTTTTGGCCCACTTATCCCCCCTACAAGAAAAAAAAGTAATTGATTATTAAAATCGTACAAAGATGAGAAAAAAAATCTATTTTCAGCTTACAGTAATAATGATATTTTGTCCATTTTTACTTTTGGCACAAGAAAATGTTGTTACAGGAATTGTTACTGACAACACTACAGGAGAGACATTGCCTGGCGTTTCCATAGCCATTAAAGGCACCACAAAAGGAGTTATAACAGATATAAATGGAACATTCCAAATAAGTGCCAATAAAGGAGAAACTCTTATTTTTTCATATGTTGGATACAATGAGCAGAATGTAACAGTTTCCAATCAAAAGAAACTTAGTATTAGAATGGAGTCTGCAACTTTAGGATTAGATGAAGTCGTTGTCGTCGGTTACGGAACACAATCGAAAAGAACAATGACATCGGCTATCAGTAAAGTAGACGGTAAAACGTTAAAAAGCGCTCCCATTAATACAGTTGGAGAAGGATTGAAAGGGAAAATAGCGGGAGTCCGCGTCTATAACGACAATAATACTCCCGGAGCGGAAGCTAACTTTTTGATTCGAGGCGGTTCATCCATCAGCCAAAACAACTCTCCTCTAATTTTAATAGATGGGATTGAACGTACTACAGCTGGCATCAATCCTAATGATATTGAATCTATTGAAGTGCTAAAAGATGCCGCATCGTCAGCGATATACGGTTCACGTGCATCAAACGGAGTTGTCTTGATTACAACTAAGAAGGGAGGGAAAAGTGCACCTCGCATCACATTTGAAGCTTCCCTCGCCAACGAGAATGTGGAACGAATGATTGAGTACCTTGATGCGACTCAAGCTGTTACCATTATGCGCGACAGATGGTCAACAGGACCCAAGCCTGAAAAATTATATCTGGATGGGTATGCATATAGTTCAGGCAATACGAGTTCATCCAAGTTCTCCACACGTTATTTACAAGATGGAGAAACGATACCAGATGGATGGAAATCCGTTGCAGATCCTTTAGACCCCAGCAAAACCTTAATATTTGAAGATAACAACTGGGCAAAAACCTGTTTTAAAAATGCACTATGGCAGAACTACTATATAGGAATAGATGGTGGTAACGAAAAATTAAGTTATGTAGGCAGCATCGGTTATATGAAAGATTCTGGTGTAGGTGTCGGTACAGCGTTTGACCGTTTCAATGCACGTACGAATGTCAATGCCCAAATTAGAGATAACCTATCCTTCAGTGCTAATATTGATTATAGTCAGACCAATAGTGAAGAATACGCCAGCCAATATCAGGTTATTTCACGTGGACTTATGACTCCTCCTACTCAACGTAAATATTGGGTGTCAGACAATGAATGGTATGGTACACCAACTCCAGGTCCTAATGCATCATCACCGAATCCGGCATTCTATTCGTTTTTTAATGAAAATAGCAGAAAGGTTAATAGGCTCGGATTAGTAGGGTCATTAGATTGGGAAATCCTTAAAGGATGGCATGCTGTTGGTACTGCCTCTCTTTTTACATCAAACAATAATGGTGACACATTTATGAAAGCCAACCCGATGAATGGAACTCGAAAAGCAACCACAGATATGACAGATGAGCAAAGGAAGAAACTGGAGTTTTACACCAACTATTCGAAGACCATCGCAGACAAACATAGTTTCAGTGCTATGCTGGGATACTCATATCAACGTTATCTCTACAAGTATGTAAACGCAGCCACAACAGGGCACAGTTCTGACAAGATTCCTACGCTGAATGGAGGTTCCACGTTTGCCAATGCCACCTCCATCAAGCAAGAAGATGTAAACATCGGATATTTCGGACGGTTCAACTACGATTATCAGAAAAAGTATCTTTTGACACTTACTTTCCGGGAAGATGGTTCTTCACGCTTCTCTAAAGACAACAGATGGGGATTTTTCCCTGGATTATCTATAGGTTGGGTAATGAGCGATGAATCTTTTATGAAGAATCTGGATTTTATCAGTAACTTCAAATGGCGTATTAGTTATGGACAGACCGGAAATAATTCCATTGGATATTATGATGCACTTGGCCTTTATGCGATAACAACCAGTTATAATCACAATGCATCTACCGTTTCGTCTGCCATGCCAAACAGCTCGCTGGAATGGGAGACTTCCACTCAATTGGATTTGGGTTTCGATTTAGGACTTCTGAAGAACCGTATCATTTTAGGATTCGATTATTTTAATAAGACAACAGATAATCTGATTACCTCTAAAGTGTTACCAAACACTTCCGGATATAACTCTATATTAACGAATGTAGGAAAAGTTAGATTTAGAGGATTCGATGCTGAAATCACAACACGCAACATAGTTAAGAAAGATTTCACATGGGAAACGAAATTCACAATCACGTACGTAAAAAACAAAGTACTTCAACTACCTGATAATGGTCGTGACAGAAACAGGCAAGGAGGTTATTCTGTCAAGATGCAGGATGGAAGCACTTATGAGTTTGGTGGAATTGCTGAAGGTGAACCGCTAGGCCGTTTCTATGGCTATAAAAAAGACTTCATCATAACGACAGCCGAACAAGCGGCCAATGCACGATATGATACATCCTCCAAAGGATGGGACTGGACCACTCAAACGAAGATGGGAGTCGGAAAGAAAACGATAGGTGATTATGAATGGAAAGACCTGAATGGTGATAACATTATCAATAGTAACGATATGTATTTATTAGGGAACACCATTCCTCATACGACTGGTGGTCTCAATAACACTTTCACCTACAAAGGATTTACCCTTAATATTTATCTCGATTTTGCGTTAGGACATTCAATCTCCAATGGATATTTGCAGCGCCAGATGTGTAACTTCATGAATGGTAATACGAGTTTACCAACCGAAATTCTCAAATGTTGGAATGTAGGAGATGATCCCAATAAAGCAAAATATGCTAGATTCTCAGGGAACGATTCTGATGAGCTTAATAAGAATTTCAGAGACAATTCAGATGTGTTTACTCAAAAGGCTGACTATTTATGTATCAGAGAGGTCTCGTTACAATATGAAATTCCTCAAATCTGGCTACAGAAGATTGGAATCAAAGCTGCCACATTGTCTTTGGCCGGTAATAATCTTCACTATTTTACCGATGTCATTGGATTATCTCCGGAAATGGGTGCATCCAGTACATATTCTGGGAGCTTCATGACTTATCCTCCTATCAGAAAATTATCCATTGGTTGTAAGATAACATTATAAATAACCATTAATACATTAAAATATGAAAATGAAGTCGATATATAGAGCCCTTATCATGAGCGGAAGCCTGTTTTTAGCTTCTTGCCATGGTGATTTGAATGTCGTTCAGCCGAGTCAGTTTACGAGTCTGTCTATGTGGACTGAAGAGAACGATGCCGTTAGTGCTGTAAATGGTGTATATACGCAGTTTCGCTCAACATTTGCAACATTGTTGAATATTTATGGAGAGATGAGGACGAATTGGTATGAAAGCGGATCGGTAAATGATGCCTTTTTCAATCGAATCGGAACGAATGTCTTGTTAAGTGGCGATTCTGGTTCTAATTGGAATGGTATATATACAACCATAAACAGTGCCAATCTCATCTTGAAACACATTCCTGACATGGAGTTCTCCAATGAATCTACCAGAAATGAATTAATGGCTCACGCTTATTTTATCCGTGCATATTGTTATTTTACGTTGGTTCGTGTATTTGGAGACTGCCCACTTCTTACATCTGGTTTCGAGTCGGAAAAACAAGCTGACATGTATCCTTATAGGAATCCCGCTTCTGAAGTATACGAACAGGTTGAATCAGATCTTCAGGAAGCTTTCCATTTGATGCCTGCAGAAAGCAAACAACTCTACAAAGCATCCTCTGCCGCCATTAATATGTTGCGTACAGAATTCTATTTGTGGAAAGCTAAAAGGTTGAACGGTGGAAATGAGGCTTACCAAATCGCCCAGTCCGCTATCAATTCAGTATTAAATGCAGGTTACAAGCTGCTCCCCAGTTTCGGTGATATCTTTGATGTTAACAATAAATCGAACGATGAACTGATTTGGTCTCTCCCATATATTATCAACGAGAATGTCACTCCGGGAACTTCTCCTAATTTCTTTGCATACTATTTAGCCCCCAACGAATTGAGAACCCGTCTGCAAGAAGCGGGTTATTCAGAAGAAGAGGTACCTGCAGGATCACACCAACAATATGTTGCACCCACAAAAGCTTATTGTTCATTACTGACATCCGATGAGCGTGACTCACGTGCCAATATCTCTATCAGAATATTTGAAGACAAATTTCTCACGGAAGAGATGCAGTTGCAAAGAATGATTGTAAAATTCAAGGGGTCATACAACAATGATACGCGAAGCTTTGATAGTGATGTCCCAATGTATCGTATAGCAGAAGCCTACCTACTGAAAGCAGAAGTAGAAAATGCTTTGGGCAATCAGACTGAAGCCGTCAAAAACATCAATATTGTAGCAAAACGAGCTTATGGAATTGATAATTATTATTCATCGATGAGTAAGGAAGAAATCGAGAAAACGATTATCATAGAAACCTTAAAGGAATTTGTCGGCGAATCAAAAGCTTGGTGGACTTATCTACGTCTCAATAAAGAGTTTGAAATGATAGAGAGTCTGAAGGGACGAGAGAATGAAAAGAATGTAACATTATGGCCCATTGCCCCAGCCTGTTTGAATACCAATCCTAACATTGTACAGACAGAAGGTTATAAATAAAAAGAGATGAAAACAACATTACCCATTGGAATATTACTGATTCAGGTATTGTTGGCGTCATGTCACCATTACACGGATGAGGTTGTTGGATTTATCCAACAACCCACCCGTCCTATACTGACATATCGTGACAACAATACAGTCTTATCCGTTCAGCTCGTAGCAATTAACAAGATGGAATATGAACTTGAACAGATGACCTTCAGCCTGAATGGAAGTTCTGATTATTCTGGCGTTGAGAATGCATCTCTATTTTTCAACGATGACAGTCAGAAGCCTGTTGCACAAACTCATCCGACCGATGAGGAATTCAAATTCAACCTACACCAACTTGTGAAGCAAGACACCTTGAAGTGTTGGATTTGCATCAAGTTAAAAGATGATGCCCTGAAACCGACCAGCAAAATCCAACTTTGCTGTAAACAGATTAATACCAATCTGGGAAGAGTACATATCAATCATCCATTATGCAATGAACCGCTTCGTATAGGAGTAGCTCTTCGGAAGCATGGCCAGGATAACGTGCATACTTCCCGGATACCCGGATTGGTGACAACAGCAAAAGGAACGCTTATTGCGATGTATGACGCACGTCATGACAGTGATGACGACCTTCAAGGCAACATAGACATTGTAATCAATCGCAGCATGGATGGAGGTTCCACTTGGCTTCCCATGCAAACAGTATTAGATATGGGCAAGTGGGGTGGATTGCCCGAAAAATACAATGGCGTCAGCGATGGATGTATTCTATGTGATGAAAATACCGGTAACTTATTCGTTGCCGGATTATGGATGCATGGAGTATTGAATCCTGTAAATGGTAAATGGATTGAAAACCTTTCTGATACATCAACTGTCTGGAACCACCAATGGAGGGCGCATGGTTCTCAGCCCGGATACGGCATAAGGCAAAGTTCCCAATTCTTAATTAGTATGAGTTCTGATGACGGAGTAACATGGAGTGAACCACGAAACATTACCCAACAAGTCAAGAAAAAAGAGTGGTGGCTTTTGGCTCCCGCCCCAGGAAGAGGGATTACGATGGAAGATGGCACACTTATTATTCCTGCCGAAGGAAGAGATGAGAAAGGATTGCAATTCTCTACCATCATTTGGAGCAAGGATCACGGTGAAAATTGGACAGTCGGTACTCCTGCTTACTACAATACGAATGAATGTCAAGTTGTAGAATTGTCAGATCACTCTTTGATGCTGAACATGCGGGAAAGGAGCAATAGAGGTAGAATGGAAAGAAACGGACGAGCGATAGCGATTACCAAAGACCTTGGGAAAACATGGAATGAACATCCGACATCACGTTCTGCACTGATAGAACCTGCTTGCCAGGCATCCTTGTTGAGGCATGATTATGTAGAAGACGGAATCAAGAAGCACATTTTGCTGTTTTCAAATCCAAACGACAGACAATACCGTAACAAGATGACTATCAAAATCAGCTTTGATGATGGGGAAACCTGGCCCGAACAGTATTGGATGTTATTGGATGAGGACAAAGGAGCAGGATATTCGTGCATGACCTCTATCAATGAACAGACAATTGGTATCCTCTATGAAGGGAGTCTGGAAAATCTTCATTTTCAGGCAATCCCCTTACACGAATTAATCAAGAAACATTAACCATTAATCTTTTTATATTATGAAACGTAGTGAAATCAACCAATATATCAATGAAGCCAAATCATTCATGAATGCTCATCAGTTTATGCTTCCTGTTTGGACAGGATGGACTCCCCAAGAATGGAACGACCGAAAGGCAGAATGTGATTACATTCGCGAAAGATTCCTCGGATGGGACTTAACCGACTTTGGGTGGGGAGATTTCCTGAAAACGGGTTTGACCTTGATAACTCTTCGAAACGGTAGCTTGCAAAAGAAGGATAAACCCTATTGTGAGAAGATAATGTTTGTGCGGAATGGACAAGTGACCCCAACCCATTTCCATTGGCAGAAGACAGAGGACATTATTAATCGTGGAGGTGGAGACCTCTGTATGCGCCTGTGGAAGGCAGATAGAAACAGTGAAGAATTGAAAGATGAAAACCTCTCCGTATACATTGACGGAATATGCACACATATCATTGCTGGCGAGAAGATTGTTATCAAGCCTGGGCAAAGCATTTGTTATGAGCCCTATCTGTATCACACATTTTGGGCTGAAAACGGCCATTGTCTCGTCGGTGAAGTTTCCACCGTCAATGATGACATAAACGACAACCGTTTTCTGATTCCCAAAGGACGATTTCCTCAAATTGAAGAAGACGTACCTGCTGCATACTTGTTATGTAACGAATATCCCAAAGCTGAATGACTATGAATAATAATGATAATCTGACGGGATTGCGACCAGAACGGTTCCAGACGTTGATTGAAGGGCATAAGACAGATCTTTATGTCCTTCAAAACAAAAATGGAATGGAAGTTTGCATAACCAATTATGGCGGTATTGTCTTGTCAATTCTGGCACCCGATAGTCATGGTGAATTCAAAAATGTGGTTATCGGTTTTGACTCCATTGACGATGCCATACTGCAAAGCAATCAGTTCTATATTGGTGCCATTATCGGACCTGTAGCCGGTCGGGTTCTACATGGAGCTTTCTGTATTAATGGGAAAACTTACCAACTACCGATGAATTCCCTCCCCAATTTACTTCATAGTGGGAAGAATGGATTTCATACTAAGGTATGGAAGGCTAAACAACTGAGTTCAAATCAGATCCAACTGACGCATACACATTATGATGGAGAGGATGGATTCCCTGGTAATATACTCATTACAGTGATGTATACGTTGACTGAGAGCAACTCATTCCGTATAGAGTATGAAGCAGTATCAGACCAAGATACGTTATTTAACCCTACTCATCATGCCTATTTCAATCTGGCAGGAACAGGTAATCCTACTTCAACGATTGAGAATCATAAGATGATGATTGATGCAGACTTCTACCTGCCTATTGATGAACATACCAATAATACGGGAGAAATACTTACTGTCAACAACACTCCATTCGATTTCCGTCAGTACCATACCATTGGCGAACGCATCCATAATCCAGACATACAACTACAATACGGACATGGATATGACCACTGCTTTGTCCTAAGAAAAACAACGGCTCATGAACTGTCCCATGCAGCAACATGCATCAGCCCGGAATGCGGACGTAAAATGGATGTTTACACAACTGAACCGGGGCTTATCATGTATACAGGGAATTATCTGCCGGGTATCAGAGGGATGCACGATACAAGTTATCCCCGAAGAAGTGCGCTGTGTTTAGAGACTCAGTGCTTTCCTGATACTCCCCAGAACCCTTACTTCCCTGACATATTATTGAAAAAAGGTGAAATTTATAATCAGGTATCAATTTATCAATTTAGTATAGTATCATGATGATGAAAAGAATACGTTTACTATTGTTAGGCTGCTTGCTATTTCAGTGCTCTCTTTGGGCACAAGTCAATACGAACCAACAGCAATTGTGCAATCCCAACTCGTTCTCGGTCGTCCTGTTGGGAGATCCTCAGAACTATGTCAAATATGACTACAACCAACCGGTATTTGAGCTAATGACCGCATGGATTGCGCATCATATTGATTTACTTCACATAAAGGCGGTATTGTGTACAGGGGATCTTGTTGACCAAAATGAATGTGTCGTTCCACCGTTCCCCCGTTTTGGGAATCTCACCAGTAAGGAACAGTGGACATTTGTATCAAGAGCTTTTGAACGTTTAGACAACAGAGTTCCTTACCTTATTTCTACGGGCAACCACGATTACGGCTATACTCGTTCCGAGAATTCAATGACACATTTTCCTGAATACTTCCATATCGAACGTAATTTGCTTTGGAAGAAGAAGATCGTTGCCGTTACGAATAACCGTAATGGCATTCCAACGCTGGAGAATGCCGCCATGGAGATTGTTGATGAACATTGGGGGAAAATCTTAATCATAGCTTTGGAGTTTGCACCTCGTGATGAAGTATTATCCTGGGCCAAAACACTCTGTGAAGACCAACGCTTTCAGCAACACAACGTGATAGTGATAACCCATTCGTATATGTCTGGATATGATAGCAAAAGATTCATAAAGGAAGGTTACAAAATATCACCTGCAAATGCAGGAGAAGCCATATGGGAAAAACTCATCTTCCCCTCAAAGAATATCCGCCTTGTGCTGTGTGGCCATTATGCCACCCCCAACGAAAGATATGACTACACAACAGGATACAGAACAGATAAAAACTGTACAAATCGTACCGTACACCAAATGATGTTCAACTGTCAAGCATTAGGTGGAGGTATGAGTGGAAATGGAGGAGATGGGTGGCTAAGACTTCTGGAGTTCTTGCCCGACGGGAAAACAGTTCAAGTTCGGACTTATTCACCTTTGTTTGGCTTTTCGCCACAGACAAAAGAAAAAGCTTGGAGGACAGACAGCTATGACTGTTTTCAATTTGTCATTCAAGATGATTCAAATCAATAAATGATATAATTATCCATTTTATGCCAACCATGAAAATCGTAACATTGTTTTCTATGCTTCATCTATTTACTTTCTTATCTTTCGCTCAAACATTTCCTCTCTCCAACATGGAAGCAACAAGGTGGGTGAAGGAAGGCGAATGGAACAACGGATGGAATATAACACCACATAAATCTATCAATTGTACCGAATTCCAGCAGCAATATCATAAGAACCTCAAATCCGCAACCGCCCTCATAAGATGACACAGAGGTCAAAAAGGTAGCGAC
>SAMEA3663297__coassemble_725_pt1 | contig 15320 bp, 12 predicted proteins | sample SAMEA3663297__metabat2_low_PE_003 | metagenome-assembled genome bin SAMEA3663297 (sample SAMEA3663297) | pig gut metagenome | biome: pig gut; feature: pig-associated habitat; material: faeces | place: China | collected 2013
TGCCCCACAACATACCTTTGCCTATCAGAAAGACCGACAGCCACAGGAAGAGGCAGCGGATGGTGGTATTGGAGGCTCCCAGCGACTTGAGCACCCCAATCATGGAGGTGCGCTCGATGATGATGATGAGCAGGCCGGAGATCATGGTGAACCCCGCTACGCCAACCATCAGGAACAGAATGACCCAGATGTTGACATCCAATATACCCAACCAGGCAAACAACTGTGGATGAAGCTGCTCGACGTGGCGCACGCAGTACTCCTGCCCGTAGCGGTCGAAACGGCCCTGCGAAGTGTCTGCCAGCCGATAGGTAGCCTCTTCCAGGTGCTTGTAGTCATCCAGCAGCAACTCTACCCCACTTACCTGGTCGGGCTCCCAACGGTTCAGCCGGTTCACCATGCAAAGGTCGGTGAGCAAGAAGAGGCGGTCGTACTCGGAGAAGTTGGTCTGGTAGATGCCCACGATGGAGAGGCGGCGGGCACGCACTTCATCTTGTATAAAGTAGGTGTCTATCTTGTCGCCCAGTTTCAGATTCAGCTTGTCGGCCAGCGTACGCGACAAGACCACGCGGTTGGACGAAGCCGAGTCGCTGAACTGCGGAATCTCTCCCTCCAGCAGATGGGCCTTAAAAAAGGATATGTCATACTCAGAAGCGATGCCCTTCAACACGACCCCTTGAAAGGAGTCAGCCGTCTTGATCATGCCCGGCTTGGTGGAGTAGCGCTGTACGCGCCTTACCTGAGGGTCGTCGTGCAGCGCAGCCAGCATACTGTCTGTCACCACCACAGGGCGGGTTTCGTACGAGCTGGAGCCGCTCAAGTTGTCAATGCGAATGTGTGCACCGAACCCCACCACCTTGTCCCGAATCTCACGCTTGAACCCCACAATCACCGACACGGACATTATCATGACGGCCAGTCCGATGGCTATGCCCGTCATGGCTATCAGGACAGCCGGCCGCGACACCCGCTTCTGCGAGGCTTGGTCGCGGTAGATGCGTCGGGCGATATACAGCGAGAGACTCATGCCTTCCACCTCCTTCCGTTACTCCGTCCGCCCAGGGTAGGCCTCCAGCGCCTTCTGCAGCACAAACAGGGCACGCAGCAGGTCTTCCTTCTTCAGCACATAGGCGATGCGCACCTCGTTGCGTCCGCTGCCGGGAGTGGTATAGAAGCCCGATGCCGGAGCCATGAAGACGGTTTCGCCCTCGTAGTCGAACTCGGAGAGACACCATGCACAGAACTTGTCGCTGTCGTCCACAGGCAACTTGGCCACGGTATAGAATGCCCCCATCGGTATGGGCGAGTAGACGCCTGGTATGCGGTTCAGTCCGTCAATCAGGCACTTGCGCCGTTCCACATACTCGTCGTAGGTGTCACGCAGGTAGTCGGGGTCGGCATCCAGCGAGGCCTCGGCCGCAATCTGACCTATCAGCGGAGGGCTGAGCCGTGCCTGGCAGAACTTCATCACCGCGTCGCGTATCTCCTTGTTCTTGGTAATCAAGGCTCCGATGCGGATGCCGCACTCCGAGTAGCGCTTGGACACAGAGTCAATCAGCACCACATTCTGCTCGATGCCCTCCAGATGGCAGGCCGATATGTAGGGCGAACCGGTATAGATAAACTCGCGGTACACCTCGTCCGAGAAGAGGAAGAGGTCATACTTCTTCACCAGGTCGCGTATCTGATTCATCTCGCGGCGGGTATAGAGGTATCCGGTGGGATTGTTGGGATTGCATATCAGGATGGCGCGTGTGCGCTCGTTTATCAGCTCCTCAAACTTCTCCACCTTGGGCAGCGAGAAGCCTTCGTCAATGGTAGTGGCGATGGTACGTATCTTCGCGCCGGCCGAGATGGCAAAGGCCATGTAGTTGGCATAGGCCGGCTCGGGCACTATGATTTCGTCGCCTGGGTTCAGACAGGCCATGAAGGAAAAGAGCACGGCTTCCGAACCGCCCGAGGTGATGATGATGTCGTCCGCCGTCAGCTGGATGTTGTACTTGGCATAGTAGCCTACCAGTTTCTCGCGGTAGCTGCGGTAGCCGGCACTCGGACTATACTCCAGCACACTGCGGTCGATGTTGCGTATGGCGTCAATCGCCACCTGAGGCGTGGGCAGGTCGGGCTGTCCGATGTTCAGATGATACACTCGAATACCTCTCTGTTTGGCGGCATCGGCCAGAGGAGCCAGCTTTCTGATGGGAGATGCAGGCATCTCGTTTCCGCGAATGGATATGGTCGGCATGGATTTATGAATCTGTTTATTATCGTTTATTGTCTGTATTACCTCCACGAGGCCGTCCGGCAGCTATTTTCCACCGGTCGGAACGCTCTGAGGCGCAAAAGTACACAAAAACGTTGGAATAAACGAATAAACAGCAAAGATTTCTGTCCGAAAGGCTTCGCTGTGCATCGAGGGCTACCGACGCAAAAGCCCCGCACGACACCCAGTCGCACGAGGCCCAGCATAAAAAAATACCTAATTGAAAAACCTTTTTACCTTAGCATTAAGCGATATTTACTTGCTAACAATTGAAGTTCATTTCCACTTTTTCACGCTCTTCAGGTCATCGGGAGTGGCCTCTATCAGGCTCAGTGCGAAACCGCCGCTGCGGGCCAGCTTCACGGCGATGCGCTTCTTCGCGTTCACCAGCCCCTTCTTGATTTGATAGGAGGTAGGATTGGTCTTATAGTCGGCATCGTCACCGTCGGCATAGAGGGTGGCTACATATTGCTTGCCCGGCTCCAAAAAATCGAGCGAGACGTTGGCCACGCGGGCGTTCTCGTCGGTAATGCCGCCTACAAACCAATTGCCTGTACCCTTTGCCTTGCGGGCAGCCGTGATGTAGTCGCCAGGCTCGGCCTCCAAGTAGCGGCTCTCGTCCCAATCCACAGCCACATCCTTGATGAACTGGAAGGCATCCATGTGCTTCTCGTAGTTCTCTACCAGGTCGGAAGCCATTTGCAAGGGGCTATAGAGGGTGACGTAGAGTGCCAGCTGCTTGCAGAGGGTGGTCTGCACCTGTCCGTGAGGCAGGTCGCCCATGAAGTCAAGCTTAATGTCGAAGATGCCGGGCGTATAGTCCATCGGACCGCCAATCAGACGGTTAAAGGGAAGCAGCGTGGTGTGGAAGGGCTTGCTTCCGCCAAATGCCTCGTACTCGGTACCACGTGCCGACTCGTTGCCTATCAGGTTGGGATAGGTGCGGCAAAGTCCGGTAGGACGCACGGCCTCGTGTCCGTTGACACAAATCTTGTACTCGGCAGCCTTCTTCACAGCATACAGGTAGTGGTTGTTCATCCACTGGCCATAGTGATACTCGCCACGCGGAATGATGTTGCCCACATAGCCGCTCTTCACCGCGTTGTAGCCGTTGTCTACCATAAACTGGTAGGCCTTGTCCATGTGACGCTCGTAGTTGCGTACCGAGGCCGAGGTCTCGTGGTGCATCATCAGCTTGACGCCCTTGCTCTTGGCATAGGCATTCAGCATCTTCACGTCGAAGTCGGGATAGGGCGATACGAAATCGAACACATAATCCTTCGACTGGCCGAACCAGTCTTCCCATCCTTCGTTCCAGCCCTCTACCAGCACCTGGTCCAATCCGTTGGCAGCGGCAAAGTCGATGTAACGCTTCACGTTCTCGTTGTTGGCAGCGTGGCGTCCGTTGGGCTTCAGCGTCTTGTAATCAACCTCGCCCAGCTTGATGGAGGGAAGTTCGTCGGTATAGGCCCATGTGCCTCTGCCGGCAATCATCTCCCACCATACGCCCACGTACTTGACGGGCTTGATCCACGATACATCCTCGTAGGCACACGGCTCGTTCAGGTTCAGCGTAATCTTCGAGGCCAGGATGTCGCGTGCATCATCGCTCACGATGACCGTACGCCAAGGCGACGTGCAGGGAGCCTGCAGATAGCCCTTCCAGCCCTGCGCATCCGGCGTGAGCCACGACTCGAACACCAGGTTCTTATCGTCCAGATTCAGATGCATGCACGAGTAGTCCACCAGCGCGGCTTCATGCAGATTGATATAGAGGCCGTCAGCACTCTTCATCTGTAACGAGGTCTGTACGCCGGTCGGCGAGAAGGGGGTCTGCGAAGAGTTGGGTGTAATGGCACCCTCCATCAGTCCGCGGATTTCGCTCAGCTTGGATTCGGTATAGTCATATTCCTGCGTGTCGTAGTCACCAGGTATCCAGAAAGCCGTGTGGTCGCCCGCCATGGCAAACTGAGTATGTTCCTCTTTGATGACCATATAGTTGAGGTTCTTCTGCAGCGGGAACTCGTAGCGGAAGCCCAACCCGTCGTCGAACAGGCGGAAACGGATGACGATGTGACGGTTCTGTGCCTGCTGCTGCAAGGTCACAGCCATTTCGTTGTAGTGATTGCGTATCTGCTTCACTTCGCCCCACACGGGTTCCCACGTCTCGTCAAAGGTAGAGGTCTTTACGTCGGCTATGGAGAATCCGTCCATCAGGCCCGGATCGTCTTTCAGCTCCAGTCCCAGCTTCGAAGGCTTGATGACAGCCTTTCCCTTGTAGAAGAGTTCGTAGACAGGTGTACCCTGCGCGTTCACCGAGAAGTTCAGTTGAAGCTGGCCATTTGGCGAAGTCAGCTCTTCGGCCTTTGCCACACCGCCCAGCAACAGGACGAGAAGCAGGCAGACCCATTGAATGCAAATCTTTTTCATGATAGATATTCCGTATATTGGTTATTAAGTTTTCCCCTACCGGCACACCGCACCGACAGGCGATACAAAGATAGGCGTTTGCCGGAACCTGTCCGACAAACGCCTACCGAAAAGTGAAACAATTCACCAGCAAACGTTTGCATTACAGAGAAGCCTCTGTACAGTCCATCTGAAAGGCAGAGGCGAAAGGCTCAGATGCGTCTGATCTTGCCCAGCATCTGTCGGCTCCAGGCCATCTCCTTTTCTGTCCACTCTTTCTCTTCTCCCTCTATCCCCTGCGACTGATACTGCTCAAGCAACTGCAGATACTCCTCCAGCACATGCCCTGCCTGCATCTGCTTGTCCATGCGCAGCAACAACAGGACACGCTGTTTCTGAATCTCCAGATTGGGACTGTCACCTGCCAGCTCCTGTGCCGTGTCGAGCCACTCCATGCACTGACGGCTGGCCTCTTCGCTGTTCACCAGCGCCATGTTCGACTTGACCAGAATCACGTAGTCATTGTCTGTCGCCAAGCGGTTCTCCACATTCTTCTTGGCTGTCCGCAGGGCCTCTTGATAGCGTTTGGCATTGAACTTCATCAGGGCATTGAACGTCACCACATCCGATGTCTTCTTCAGATAGGAGCGCTGGGGCTGGCAACCGTCTGACGCGCCCGTCTTTTCTATACGCTTCTGCAAGTCGGCCAGACTGTTGTAACGGACCATATCTTTGGTACGGTGGCTTTGTTCGTAATAGGCCGCTATCTTGGAGAGAGCCGAGGCTAAGGCATCCGGATTATACCCTTTGAATGCCAGCAGGTCACATGCCAAGCGGTCGGCCTGCACCTCCTGCTGTGTCTTGTAGCGCATCCCCAACCGGTCGACGGCAGGCGCACTGAGCAACGCTGCGATGCACCCTACGCCAGCCATCGCACTGACAGCATACGAGGAGCGGTCGCCCGTCCAGTCACCATCCTCTTCCGCCACTACGGCCACCGCACCCAATACGTTTGCCCAAAACTCGGCTCTGTTGGCACGCTGCTCGGCACGGCGGATGTTATCTACCTGATGGTCGAGGACAAAGTGTCCCAGCTCGCAGGCAATCACCGCAGCCAGTTCGTCCTCTGAATCGACGGTACAGAGCAGGCCGGTACTAATCAACATTGCACCGTTGGGCAACATGTAAGCATCCGGATCGGGCGACTGTATGAGTCGGACGTTCAGAGACTCGATGCGATTGGCGTCAATCGTGCTTGTGTGGAGTTTGGCAAACACGCCCTGTACATACGAAGTCAGGTAGTCATCCTGATAGGCTATCTCTCCCAGCTCCTTCAGGTAATCCTGACACTCCTTCTCCACCTCCTGCCGCAATTCGTTCCGATAGCCGTTGTTATAGAAATAGTGGTACATGTGTCCTTTCAGATAGGCCTGCTGCCAAAATTCCTGATCGGACTCGGGAGGCAGCAGACGGACCGAGGCCAGCTCCAGTTCAGACAGCGGATGCTGGATGCCCATCGCGTCGGCCACATAGTATATGCCACTCTCCAACGCCTTCGATCCGGTAATCTTGACCACCTGACGGATAAGCATCGGCGTACCGACAGGCAGGTCGAAGAGCGATTCTTTCATCTCAGCCCGTACATGCAGTTCCCCACTCAAGTCTACCTGCCTTTGTCTGGCCGCTACATTGCCTGTCCAAAGGAATGCCAGCAAGCCTATTAATAAAATCCATTGCTTCATCATAATGTTTCTATTATATTATAAGTTTTTGTATGTTCGGCTTCCTGATGGCAAATATAGCGGAGGAAGATGAGCCGACGAAGGGAATCTGCCTATTTTTCCATAGGGATTTTCCTAAACGGGCAGCGTGTTTTCCACTTACAAACAGGAATGGAGCGTGTACCAAAACCAAGAGAGGCATCCACTTGCTGTGGATGCCTCTCTTATATCATCAAAGTGATAGGATGCTTTCTTACTTTCTGCGGTTACCGTAACGGCTCATGAACTTATCTACGCGACCGGCGGTGTCAACCAGCTTGGACTTACCCGTATAGAAAGGGTGAGAAGAGCTGGAGATTTCGAGCTTAACCAAGGGATAAGTCTCGCCTTCGAACTCAATAGTCTCCTTCGTATTGACAGTAGAACGAGACAAGAACATGTCACCATTTGACATATCTTTAAATACTACCGGACGGTAATTTTCAGGATGAATACCTTTTTTCATTTCAATATTTGTTTTTTTAATTATTACTCGGTTACTATTTGGTAATGATAGTGTAATGGTCTTCTTTTTCAGGGCGCAAAGATAATGCATTTCTGTGAAACAAGAAAAAAAGTTGCCGAAAAAAATAGGTTTATCAAGTTTAATTTCTGATTTTTGCATCATTGAATCAGCAAATGACGTATGAAAAGAGCACTTTTACTATGCTGCAGCTGCCTGTTGGTGCTGGCTGTAGAGGCACAAAAAGCCGAACGCAAGCTGTACAGCCTTGCGTTTTACAATCTGGAGAACCTGTTTGACACCCATCATGACCCCGGCAAGAACGACACCGAATTTCTGCCCGATGGCAGCTACCGATGGACGGCCGAGCGGTATGAATCGAAACTGAAGAATATGGCACGGGTACTGGCCGACCTGTCACGCGACCAGGTGGCCGAAGGACCTGCACTCATCGGAGTGGCCGAAGTAGAGAACCGACGGGTACTGGACGACCTGACCCAACAACCGGGCATCGACCACCTGCGATACATCCACTACGAAGGGCCTGACAAGAGAGGCATCGACTGCGCCCTGCTGTACGACCCGCAGCAGTTTGAGGTGAAGCGTTCCAAGCTGGTGCTGTCGCAACCCTACCAAGGCGACACCGTCCATCTGACACGAGGATTCCTGATTGTCGAAGGACGACTGGCCGGCGAACGCTGCTGCGTCATCGTCAACCACTGGCCTTCCCGAGGGGCGACCAGCGACGTGCGCGTACATGCAGCGCAGCAGGTGAAGGCACTGAAGGACTCGCTGATGCACCGCCACCGCAAGCTGAAACTGATAATTATGGGCGACTTGAACGACGACCCGATGGACGAGAGCCTGCAGGCATTGGGCACCTGCAAATATCCGCACGAGGTAAAAAAGGGCACACTCTACAATCCCTGGTGGGAGACGCTGGAGGACAAAGGTATAGGCACCCTCTCCTATCGCGGCAAGTGGAACCTGTTCGACCAGATTATCCTCTCACGCCCCCTGCTGAAGTCCAGACGCGGCCTGCGCTACGACCATCACGAAGTCTTCCGCCGCGACTACCTGCTGGAGCAGGAAGGCAAATACAAAGGCACCCCCTTCCGCACCTTCGGCGGCCGCAAATGGCTGAACGGATATAGCGACCACCTGCCCACCATCGTCTATCTGAAACGTAACTAAGGAAAACGATTTGCATCGGCACAGCAAATGGCCGCAACGGAACAACTTTTGATAAAAAAACGATTTTATTCGCCCACTCATTGCTATATTTTTAGAGAATGTGTAACTTTGCGCAGAATTTTAATTCACTAATCAATAAACTTTAAACAAAATGGTTAATTACAAAGATTTGGGTCTCGTGAACACCAAAGAGATGTTTGCGAAGGCAATCAAAGGCGGATATGCTATCCCGGCTTTCAACTTCAACAACATGGAGCAGCTCCAGGCTATCATCAAGGCTGCCGTAGAGACAAAGTCTCCGGTTATCCTGCAGGTATCCAAAGGCGCTCGCAACTATGCCAACCAGACATTGCTGCGCTACATGGCAGAAGGTGCTGTAGAGTATGCCAAGGAGTTGGGTTGCGAACATCCTGAAATCGTACTTCACCTGGACCACGGAGACAGCTTCGAGCTCTGCAAGTCTTGCGTAGATATGGGCTTCTCTTCTGTCATGATCGACGGTTCTCACCTGCCCTATGAGGAGAACGTTGCGCTGACAAAGAAGGTTGTTGAATATGCTCACCAATATGATGTAACGGTAGAAGGCGAACTCGGTGTGCTGGCCGGCGTTGAAGACGAGGTTTGCGCAGAGCACCACACCTATACCAACCCCGAAGAAGTAATCGACTTCGCTACCCGCACCGGTTGCGACAGCTTGGCTATCTCTATCGGTACTTCTCACGGTGCCTATAAGTTCAAGCCCGAACAGTGCCACGTTGACCCCGCTACAGGTCGTCTGGTTCCTCCTCCTTTGGCATTCGACGTATTGGATGGCGTTATGGAGAAGCTGCCGGGATTCCCCATCGTGCTGCACGGTTCATCTTCTGTTCCCCAAGAGTATGTAGACATGATCAACCAGTACGGCGGCAAGCTGGAAGCTGCTATCGGTATCCCCGAAGAAGAGCTGCGTAAGGCTGCCAAGAGCGCAGTATGCAAGATCAACATCGACTCTGACTCTCGTCTGGCCATGACAGCTGCTGCCCGCAAGGTATTCTTCGAGAAGCCGGGTGAATTTGACCCGCGCAAGTACCTGGGTCCGGCTCGTGACGAAATGGAGAAGATGTACAAGCACAAAATCATCAACGTGCTTGGTTCTGACGGCAAATTGGCTGAATAATATCCAATTGGCAGTATAGTCAGTCTGTCCCTGCGACGGACTGACATCTTTGACAAGCGGCACGGATGACACGGAATTCATACAGGGCAGACACGCCTCTGTGGCATTCCATGTAATCCGTGCCTTTCTATTCACTACGTAGAGATTGATGAGCTATGCTACGGCATCGGATTGTGTACGTTATGTGCCTGTTGCTCGCTAACGGATACCTGTTTGCGCAACAGAGCGGAGAGCAAAGTATGTGGAATCGCTTCTTTGACTTCCTGTCAGCGTCAAAGGCCGACTCTGCCTATGCCGTACGCCATCCCTACCGCTTCAGCATCAAGCCCAAGCTGGGTACCTCCATTGGCATCTACGACGTCTCCTGGAAGGGTGACGGCACCAGCAACCGATACAGCCTGCGCGCCCACCCGATATGGAAACTGGGAGTCAACGTCAGCTACCGCAACCTGACCATCGGCATACAGCGCAACATCAGCAAGTTCTTCGACGACGGCGGAAGCAACAACACGGAGTACAGCGCCAGCTCGTACGGCAACAAATTCGGAGGCGAATTCTCCTACAGCCTGATGGGGCGATACACCCTCTGGAACGAGAACGACCGCGAATGGCACAAACGGCTGAGCAGCATCCAGTCGAAGCGTCTGTTTGCCAACGGCTACTACGTATTCAACCACCGGCACTTTTCCTATCCCGCCGCCTTTACCCAGAGCTACCACCAGAAGCGCAGTTGCGGCAGTGCCTTGATAGGGCTGTTCTTCAGCAACGAATGGATTGATATAGACACCTCCCTGCTGCAGGAGGAGGCGGGCGAGCAGCTGGGTGACGTGCGCTATCCCCAACAGATTACGTCGCGCAGCTTCGGCATCAACGGTGGCTATGCCTACAACTGGGTGCTGGGCAGCAAATGGATGCTGCACGGCTCGCTGGTCCCCTCCGTCTCCCTGCACAAAAAGGGCACCATCACCTTCGACGAAACCAAGCAGAAACTGAAACAAGAACCGATTGACCTGGGATGCATCGTACGGATGGGAGCCCTCTGGGACCGCTCCCGCTACTTTGCCGGCTTCACAGCTGTGCTGACGCTCACCGAATTAGGCAAGGGACTGGTCAATGTCACCGACTGCTATGTACGCACCCGCCTATTCTACGGATTCCGATTCTGAACAAAAACACGCTACGTATGAGCGAGTTACAATCGGATGACAAGCCACACTACTTTCCCCAAAACACAACTGAAAAACGGCACTTTTCTTTTCCGATTGAGATTTTTGATGTACCTTTGCCGCCGTAATCAAAAACCAAACCGAATGGACGCACTATTGAAAGAGACTGTAACAGCAGCTGTCAATTCGCGTTATCCGGGCATGTCGCTGGATAGCCGCAAGCTGATTGAAGAGGTGCTGATACGCAAGGAACTGGAAAAGGGCGAAAAGCTTCTGGACGAAGGACAGGTCAGCCACCACTTTGTACTGGTGGGCAAAGGCATGATACGCCAATTCTATTATAAGAATGGGAAAGACGTGACCGAACACTTCTCTTACGAAGGATGCATAGCCATGTGCATCGAAAGCATCTTGAAACAAGAACCTACCCGCCTCATGATAGAGGCTCTCGAACCCAGCACGGTCTATCTGCTGCCTTACAACAAGCTGATGGCACTGACGGAGATGTCGTGGGAAATCAACCTCTTCTACCGCAAAGTACTGGAATTTTCACTGATCGTATCGCAAGTGAAGGCGGATGCCTGGCGGTTTGAGACAGCCCACGAACGCTATCGCCGTCTGCTCGAAACCCATCCCGAGGTGGTAAAACGTGCCCCTCTCTCGCACATCGCCTCCTATCTGCTGATGACACCCGAGACACTGAGCCGGGTACGGGCCAACATCTGATTCGCCATCTGTGTATCCGCCCAGCACACCGATGGCTGATGCATGAAGGGCAGGCACACAGGCCTGCCCCTACAAGTATCTACTTAATCGAACGTATTATTTGCCGTTCTTCAGCTCGTCGTCCACCACAGCCAGCATACCTTCTACCTGTGCCAGAGCCAGCATACGCCCATGGAAGGAGTAGCCTGCATTGTAGCCCTTGTCTTCATCGCCCAGCATGGTGCGGCCATGGTCTACCCGCATTGGCAGGTTGGGATTCTCTTTCTCGAAGATGCGGATCAGGTCAATCAAGTGGCCACGTCCCTCCAGGTGCGAACTCTCTATGAAGTTGCCGCCGGGCATCGCTGCCGTGCTGCGCAGGTGCACGAAGTGCGTACGCTTGGCAAACTTGCATGCCAGCTCGCGTGTGTCGTTGTGTTCGCCTGCACTGAGCGAACCGGCACAGAAGGTCAGTCCGTTGTGCGGATTGTCCACGGCCTGCAGGAACCATTCGATGTCGGCCTCGTCCGTCACGATACGCGGCAAGCCCAGCAGTTGGAAAGGAGGATCGTCGGGATGCACGCACATGTTGACACCATACTCCTCGCACACAGGCATGATGGCACTCAGGAAGTAGCGCATGTTCTCGCGCAACGCATCGCGGTCGATGTCCTTGTACAGGGCCAGAAGTCCCTTGAAGATGCTGACGGGATTCTTGTCACCCTCCTTGATGTTTCCGTTCACAAAGCCCTGTGTCTTCACAATGATGGCATCCACCAGTTCGTCCTTCTCGGCCTCGGTAATCACCTTGTCCAGTTCGTCCACCTTGGCAATCTCCTCAGGCGAATAGTCCTTCTCGGCTCCCTCACGCTTCAGGATACGCAGGTCGAAGTAGGCAAAGCGGATGCGGTCGAAATAGAGCGAGGATGATCCGTCAGCCCAAGGATGCTGCAAGTCAGTACGCACCCAGTCAATGACAGGCATAAAGTTGTAGCAGACAGTCTTGACACCACATTTGCCCAAATTGGCCAGACTGACCTTATAGTTCTCAATCAAGCGGTCGCGATCCGGGCCGGCATACTTGATGGCTTCGCAAACAGGTAGGCTCTCCACAACCGACCAGCGCAGTCCGTGCGCCTCGATGTAGTTCTTCAGGTCAAGGATGGCCTCTTCGGTCCAGATTTCTCCATTCGGAATGTCATGCAGGGCAGTCACAATTCCCTCCACCCCGATTTGCCTCAGCATACTAAGTGTGATTTGATCTTTCTTGCCAAACCATCTCCATGTTTTCTCCATATAAAAATACTTTTAGTCGATGTTTTCCATTTATTTTGCCACAAAAGTAAGGGATTCGGAAGAGACTTGCAACGAATTTGCAAACAAATCACTATCTTCGCAGTCGAAAAAAATAACTCACAAAAGAATGAACAACCATAAATTATGCTGTATCGGGTTTATTACCCAAGATAAAATAGTCACACCACAAAGTACGGTATATATGCCGGGCGGTACTTCGTATTACTTCGCTCATGGCATCAGACATCTGAACACGGAAGGTTTCCTGCTGGTCACTGCATTGGCCGACAGCGACCTGCATGTAGTGGAAGAGATGCGTCAGGAGGGCATCGAAGTGAAGGCACTGCACAGCACCCACTCCGTCTGCTTCGAGAACATCTACGGTGCCAATACCAACGAACGCAAACAGCGTGTTACGGCCAAAGCCGACCCCTTCACTCCCGAGGGTCTGGCCGACGTGAAGGCAGACATCATCCACCTGGGCAGCCTGCTGGCCGATGATTTTTCGCTGGAGGTCATCAAGTCGCTGTCTACGCAAGGACAACTGTCGGTCGACGTGCAAGGTTTCTTGCGCAAAGTAGAGAACGAGCAGGTATTGCCCATCGACTGGACGGAGAAGCGCGAAGCCTTACGCTACATCCATACCCTGAAAGCAAACGAAGGCGAAATGGAGGTGCTGACGCAATGCAGCGATCCGCACGAAGCCGCCCTGCGCATTGCCGACTGGGGCGTAAAGGAGGTACTCCTCACGCTGGGCGACAAAGGTTCGCTTATCTATGCCGGCGGACAGTTCTACGATATACCTGCCTACCCCACCCTGAACATCGTGGATGCTACAGGATGTGGCGACACGTATATGGTAGGCTATCTGTACATGCGCAACCGAGGCGCATCCTATCAGGAAGCCGGTTGCTTTGCCGCAGCCATGTGTACCCTGAAGTTGCAGTCGCACGGCCCTTTCAAAAGCACGGAAGCAGCCGTACGCAACATCATCGGACAGGCGTTCTGAGGTCAGGCTGTTTTTGAAGCAGCCCAGCCTCAGCAGGCCTACTCCCTGTTCATCAGCCGCTGCTCGGCCATCTGCTCATACTTGGTACCCGGACGGCCATAGTTGGCATAAGGGTAGATGGAGATGCCTCCACGCGGCGTAAAGATGCCGGTCACTTCTATGTACTTGGGATCCATCAGACGTATCAGGTCGTTCAGGATGATGTTGACACAGTCCTCGTGAAAAGCACCGTGGTTGCGAAAGCTGAAAAGATAGAGTTTCAGACTTTTGCTCTCCACCATTTTCACATCGGGGATGTAGCAGATACGTATCTCTGCAAAGTCCGGCTGTCCTGTAATGGGGCACAAGCTGGTAAATTCAGGACAATTGAAACGTACCCAATAGTCGCGTCCGGGGTGCTTGTTGTCAAACGCTTCCAGCACCTCGGGCGCGTAGTCTTGTTTGTACTCGGTCTTCCGACCCAGCAAAGTCAGTTGTTCTTTCAGTTCTGCCATATTCTTTCTTTTTATAGATTATCACTCCTTGCCTACGCGCTTCAGGTATTGCTCCAAGCCCTGCCGGCGCAACCTGCACGCGGGACAATGGCCGCAACCGTCTCCCTGAATGCCGTTGTAGCACGTCAGCGTGTCGTGCCGCACCAGGTCGAGCACGCCTAGCTCGTCAGCCAGTGCCCATGTATCGGCCTTGTCAATCCACATCAGCGGCGTATGAATCACGAACTGCTCGTCCATAGCCAGGTTCAGCGTGACATTCAGTGACTTGATGAAGGCATCCCGGCAGTCGGGATAGCCGCTGAAGTCCGTCTGCGAAACACCCGTCACGATGTGGTTGATTCCCCGCTCGCGGGCATAGACGGCAGCAATGCTCAGAAAGAAGAGATTGCGCCCCGGCACAAAGGTGTTTGGATAATGGTCAGCCGGCTTCTCCTGATCCATCACCATGGACGTGTCCGTCAGTGAATTGTGTCCCAACCGTCCGATGAACGATACATCCATCACTTCAAATTCCACCTCGGCCTTGCGGGCAATCTCCCTGGCCAGTTCCACCTCTTTGCTATGCTTCTGACCGTATATGAAGCTGAGTGCGTACACCTTCTTGAAAGCACGCTTCGCCCAAAAGAGGCACGTGGTAGAATCCTGTCCACCACTGAATACGACCAATGCTGTTTCCTTGTTCATATTATATGATATTAACTCTTGTTTCGACCCTAAAAGTACAGCGGTTCATCACATATCGCCGATGTGCCATATCTTGTATGACACCCCCTCATCGTACACGTCGCACCCGTCTATACGCTTCACAGCACGTACTACCCGAATGGTGACCGGCAATATCAGCACCTCGTAAAGCGACTTCAGGCAGACTTGTGCAAGCATCATCGAAAGGAGTTCAGGCACTCCGATGATGCCGCCGAAGGCAATCGGAAAGAAGAGCAGCGAGTCGGCCGTCTCACCTGCCACCGTCGACCATATAGCCCGTGCGGCAAACCGCCGGCCACCATCCTTCAGCTTCATGCGACTCATGACGTAAGCGTTCAGGAACGAACCTGCCAGAAAGGCAATCAGGCTGGCCACTACAATACGGGGAGCCATGCTGAAAATGTAATTGAAGTGTGCTTCCCCCTCCCAGAAAGGGGCGGCGGGTAATGCCACGGCTATCAGTCCGAGCATCACCACCAGAAAGTTCATCAGGAAGCCGCTCCATATCACCAGGCGGGCCTTGCGATAGCCCCACACCTCGGAGATGCAGTCGTTGATGATGTAGGAGACGGGAAATACCAGCAGACCGGCTGTCACTGTCAGTCCGCCCAGTTGGATAACTTTGGTTTCAAGGAGATTGGCTGCAATCAGACATACGTTGAAGAGTATGCCCAGCAGCATGAATGATACAGATACTTGT
>SAMEA3663297__coassemble_734_pt1 | contig 15166 bp, 13 predicted proteins | sample SAMEA3663297__metabat2_low_PE_003 | metagenome-assembled genome bin SAMEA3663297 (sample SAMEA3663297) | pig gut metagenome | biome: pig gut; feature: pig-associated habitat; material: faeces | place: China | collected 2013
AGTGGAGTCGGAGTTTATCCAAGTGCTGGAATGACCATTAACAATATATCCCACAGATTACACAGATTTCACAGATCTTTTTGCAACCGCTTCGCTTTACAATTACACGAGCGCAAGTAACGTGTTCATCTGTGTCATCTGTGCAATCTCATACTCGTCGTTTTTAGATAAATGTACAGTATAAATTTCATAAATTCTCAGTTTGAAGGTTCAGCCCTACTGATGCCGGAGCCGGTCGGCATCCGCAGGGCAAGGATGTTAGCCCAGCGGGTTGTCGTTCACGTCACCGTCGCTGCCGCTGCCACCCGTAGGCGTATCGTCCGGAGTGGTAGGTACATCCGTCTCTTCCATTACGCTCTCCCCGTATTTCACCAGGGAGACCTTGTCGGGGATAAGTTTGTAGATGCGGGTACCGTTGTGCATGGTGTAGGCAGGGCGGAAGGCCGGCAGCAGTCTGCTCACCAGTTTGCCGTTCGCCATCTTTGCATCCGCCACGCTGTGCGACTTGACGAACCGGATGGAAAGCGTGCCAAAGCCGAGCAGCTCCACATCATATCCCTTCTTCAGGTTCTCCTTCACGTAGTAGGCATAGCGGTCCAGCACAGCCTTCACGTCGGCCGGCGTTGCCGTCGATTCGGCAGATATCTGCTTCGCTACCTCCTCGGTGTCCAGCAGTCCATAGCTTACGAGAGATACGGTATACACCTGTTCACCCTTACGATCGCCAACGGGAATGGTCTTGGCAATCACTCTATACGCTTTACTCATACATATTGCCCATTGTCGGTATGGGACTTGGCATTTCCGCAGGCAGTTCACTGCGGCCGACCGAAGTTGTTTCCATCGAACTGCATGGCAAAGATACGATGGTATCCAACTGAAAGCCAGTCCGTTCATTACCGTTCAAAAACTGTTCAGAAATCATGCTCGTTTCGCCCTTTTCGTTCACTCCCGTTCATCATCGTTCAAAGGTGCTAACGACGTACGTCCATAGAACCTTTGAACGTACGTCCATAGAACACCACGAAGTACGACCAGAAAAACCGATAGAAAATGGCCGAAGAAAAAGCCACAGTCAGCATCAATATCCATGGCGGCAACAACCAGATATTGCCCAACGCCACCCATGCCGAGCAGCACTTCCACTACCACAGTGTGGAGTCGACCGAGCAGCCCCCGCGCACGTACATATATAATAATGTAACCCGTTGGCGGAATTAAATTAACGCATATTTGACTCTGCCAATGGGCCTCTCATTTTTATAGTTAATATATTGCAGGATTGTAAGTGCGCTAATCTTCCCGACAATCCGGGCAAACAATCCGTCTGTATCTTTCGCATAATTCCTTATAATCATAAACTGGTCATTGAGTTGTGAAAACAAGGTTTCAATTCTCTTTCTCGCTTTAGCAAAAACCGGGAATGTTGGTTTCATTACAAAATATGCTTTTCTCTTCAAAACGACAAAGTGAAGGATCCAATAAAAATATAATCCACTCTACAAATATCAGGCTGAACTTGCATTTCCCGAAATAATTCCATACTTTTGCTTGGTACAACCAAACAGACGAACGCCATGAAACAGATGATAACACTCTTGTTTACAGCCCTGATGCTCACTGCTACCTGCCATACACTGGCACAAGGTACCTCACCAACGTCTCCTTTCAAGAAGACCCTATTCGTACCCAAAGCAGGCACACTGGTAGAACTGCTCACGCTGGAAGAAGCCAACCGCATCACACACCTCACGCTGCAAGGCAAACTGAATGCCATTGACTTCAGGCACCTGCGCGACGAGTTCCGGAACCTACAGATACTGGATATCTCTCAAGCCAGCATCACCACTTATGCAGGGAAAGGCGGCACCTACCCCGAACGATTCTACGTCTATCCCACCAACTGCATTCCAGCCTACGCCTTCTGCCGACAACAGGATGACTCTACCTACATCGGCAAGGAGAGCTTGCAGCGCATCATCTTGTCTGACAAGACGAAGAACATTGAAAACGCAGCCTTCAAAGGCTGTACCCATCTGAAGGTGTGCCAGATACGTAAAAATACAGCCCCCAACCTCTTTGAGGAGGCTTTGGCAGACAGCCTGACAGCCATCTTCGTGCCTGAAGGAAGCAGCGATGCCTACCGGGGAAAGAGGAGATGGGAGACATTTGCCTTCATCGAAGGAGAGCCGACGGAGATAACGGTACAGGTGGGCAAGATGGGCAGCCTGGCCAGCGAATTGTTGCGAAGCGGTGTGCAGCCCAAAGCGGTCAACTTCCTGACGGTAGAGGGCAAGCTGGACGAAGCCGATTTCACCCTGATACGCGACTATATGCCCAATCTGGTAGCCATTGACCTGACGCAATGCAACGCCACTGACATACCCGACTACACGTTCAGTCAGAAGAAGTACCTACTCAGAGCTACCCTGCCCCAAGGATTGAAAAGCATCGGTCAGCGTGCATTCAGCGGATGCGGCAGGCTATGCGGCACACTGGTACTCCCGTCGGGGGTGACCGCCATCGAGTACGGAGCCTTCCTGGGATGTGACAACCTGCGCCACGTACTGGCCACAGGCAACCGCATCACCACACTGGGTGACAATCTGTTCGGCAATAACGGAGAGAACAAGCTGATTTACTCCAAACCATAGATGACAGCAGGCCGATGTCTCAGCCCTGCTTTTCGGTAAGATACTTCCAGTAGCGCGCTGGCATATCCTGACGATGCTTGCGCGGATTGAGTCGCTCTTTGATGCAGATAGCCTTGAAGTAGGCTTGCCAAAGCGACTGAAAAAGGCGTTCATCGGCTGCCATCCGCTCCTGCTCCAGCCTACCCGACTGCAATGCACCGCAACGTTCGGCCTCGTCAAACGTCACGTGCCGCACCTCACCCGCTCCATCGTAGTAATAGCCATAAGCTCTGCGAATGTCATAAATCAGCCAGCGTTGGTCAGAGAAGCGGTCACGGAAGTGAAGCGTAATCAACGGAAGGGCATTCTTCTCGGGTTCAACCGCTGCGTAATAAAGGCCATCGGCCGTCTTCTGAAACCGTATGAACTGCATCAGGCGCAGACGCTCCCAGTCCACCCGTTTCCACATACGCGAAAGGGCCAGCACATCGGGGTCGGCGAAATCGCACTCAATGGAACGCGGTGCATCAATGGCCTTGCGAATGTAGCGGAATAGCAGCATGGGGGTCTCTGCCTCCTCGGCCAACCAGGATTGTGCCAACGCCGAACAGGCCGATGCCGAAAGACGCTTCTGCAGCCCGCGCCACACCCTTTCAGCCTTCTGAACATCCGTCACGACGGTAAACAGTTCGTCATAGAAGAGCGGCAACGGTTCGTCCTCTCCCAACAGGAGGTCGGGAAAGGAACGACGTGCATACGCCTCGAACACGGCCGTCAGCACACCTTCAAATGTCTGGTCAAATCGGAATAGAATCATTGCAGGGACAAAGATAATCTAATTTGAGAGTAGAACGTTCATGCTTGCATGAAAAAGTTCTCCCGAGATGCAACTGACTCAACATAATAGATAAAAGGAACATCTCAGAATTTTAAAAACCGCTTGAACCCTTTATCACCCACTACGCAGTAGCGATTCCTTTCTATCAGCAATGCACGCCCGCGCTTCTTCTCGCGGTTCTCTTTGTTATCTACATTGACACCTATCACCCGTCCGCCGTAGAAGGTAGATATATCCTTGAAGATGGTGTGCCCCACAATCAGCCTGTCCACCTGATAACGGTCCAATATCAGCTGCAGCGTGTCTGCCGAGAGCGGATGATATTTGGCATCGGTACGTACCAGTCCCCGATACCAGATGGGACCGTCACTGCCATAGAGAAAGGCCGACAACGATGAATGTGCCTTACGCTCCTTACGACTCAGAAAGAGTGTCTGGCTCATGGTCTCATTGACCAGAGAGATGTCCAATCCACGTTCGTAGAACTCGCGGCTCAAACCGGCATGAACGAAGAGATGCCGACCAATGGTATGCATCGTGTTGCGCGTAGCCAGCCAACGCCCCAGCTCGGTATCAGGTCCCCACAGGGCGGGATAGGAAGTACCCAACTGCTCGGCCAGACGGGCATATTTTGACTTCGCGTAGCGCATATCGCCCGCCAGCACCATGGGTTCGTGATTGCCCAACAGGAAGGAGACACAACCACCGGCACGGGCAGCCTCCGCTTCAAGCTTATAGAAGAACCAGCAGATTTGGGTGACATCCTTTCCTCTGTCAAAAATATCACCGATTACTACCAGGTGATTCTTTCCGTAGTTCCAGCGCAGCTCTTTGTCGATGATGTCGTTGCCACACAGCAGGCTGACCACACAGTCAAGGCGTCCGTGAGGGTCGGACATGACAAACAGCTTATCAGGCTGCCGACTGGCAGCTACAGGACGCCGGACGGGATGCAGCTGCACGTCGAAACCCAGCCTCCCCCGATGGTCGGTAACACGAAACGTATAGTCGGCTGGAAGTGTGGTGTAGAGTGTATCCAGCACCCGACCCTGTACATCCACCTCTACCCAACGGACGGAGCCGTCGGGCTGACGAAGCAGATAAGGGCCGTCTGCCGTCAACGGTTCCTCCTCACGTGGTTTCTCTTTTCTCTTCTTTTCATCCCACTTTTCTGAACCAAAAGTTCCGGCCATGAGGCCGGAACTGATGAAGCACACTACAAAGAGTGCCAGTGCATATTGCATCGAGAATGTATGAATTCTTCTCATAACGTGCTTATTCTACGTATCCTGGATTCTGTTGGATATTGGGATTCGTATCAATCTCAGCCTTAGGAATGGGAAGGACGATACGGAAGAAGTTCCAGTCATACTCCATATAGGCTGTATTGTGCTTGGTCTTGCTGATGGCCTTGTCCGTCTCGTTGACACGCTTCACAGGTAGTCCGTTGCGCATCAAGTCGTACATACGATGCCCCTCGCCTACCAGCTCCTTGCGACGCTCATTGAGTACGTCGTCCAGTGTCAGCACCTTGTCCTCCACGCTATTGGCCGGATTGGCACGCTGCACGATGGGATTGAGGTACTTCACAGCCGTAGCATTGTCACCCTCCTTCACGGCAGCTTCGGCTGCATTCAGATAGGCTTCGGAAAGGCGAATCAGCGGTATGTTGGCATCGGCAATGTTCTCACCCTCCTGCGGCTGGTACTTGTTGACGTATGCATAGTAAGTCTTGTCGAAGCTTAACAACTTCAGACGCACGTCCTTGGGATCTTGCTTCAACAGGTGGTAGAAAGAGACTGTCACGCAAAGGTCGTCATAGCCATTGTAGGAACTGAGGTAACCCATGCTCTCCTTGCCCGGTGAGTCGGTAGTCAGGTTAACCATCTCAAAGAGCACTTCACCCGGCTTGGAGGCCGATGCATCGTTGCCCCATGCAGTAGGATACTCTTCATTGCTCCAGAGCGCGAACTTGTTCTTCTCGGCACCCTTGATGGCTTCCTCTGCCATCTTCAGCGCATTCTCATTGTCACCCTTGTAGAGGTAGACGCGGCTCAGCAACGTCATGGCTGCCCAACGGTTGAATTTACCCTTGTTAAATTTGCTACTCAGCAACTGCGTACTGCTCTCCAAGTCTGAGATAATCTCAGCATAGCACTCAGCCACAGTGTTTCGGGCAGGCTTACTGTCGATAGTAGAAGTAGTTTTGACGATAGGCACACCCAATGAAGTACCCCAATCCTTCAGGTAGGGATATCCGTAGATGCGTGTCAGGTCAAACAGAGCCATACCGCGGATAGCCAATGCCTGCCCCTTCAGGTCATCCCGATAGGCTTCCTCACCTGAAGCAACACTGATTTTGTCTACATTATTTAGAATGAGGTTGCAACTCTGGATGATGGAATAGGGATAGGACCAGTGTGTAGAAGGCCCGCTGTCCTTCGTGAAGTTGAAGCGGTAGTAGTTGCCCGTACGCTTGGTTGAGCTGACTGCCTGCATGTCATCGCCCGTCACATCACCATAGTAAACCAACCGACCCGAATAGGCGTATGGGTGTTTCATGATACTATAGATGCCGTTCAATGTAAATTCAATGTCGGACAGCACATTGATACTGGTCTCGGTCTCTACGGATGTAGAGGGTTCAAGGTCCAGCCAATCATTGCCACAAGAGGTGGCTGTCAGCAGCGCGAAACTGAGGTAGATATATTTAGTTACTTTCATGATTTTCTGAGTATTTATAGTAGGAATAGATTAGAAATTCACATTCAGACCGAAGGTGACGGTCTTCAAAGGAGGTGTTCCCCAGATAGCCGAACCCGAACGGACAGATTCAGGATCGTAGTAGTCGTAAGCAGCCCATGTCCAGAGGTTATTGGCCGAAGCATACAGACGCAAGTTGTTGATGCCGGCCTTGGAGGTCCAGTTCTTAGGCAGCGTGACACCAAAGGTCAGCGTCTTCAAACGGATGAAGTCCGAACTGTGCAGACGACGGGTGGTGGTACACTTGTTCATGGCAGTACCGGGAGCCTCGATGAAGATTTCATACTTCGACACATCGCCAGGCTTCTTCCAATTGTCGCGGTAGTAGATGGGGATGTTAGCCTCCAGGTCGTTACCACCGTGCTCGGTCTTCTGTGCCCAGTTGTCGTACGAGTAGCCGCCAAACTGATAGGAGAAGAGGAAGCTGAGGTCGAACCAGCGGTAACGCAACGTGTTGGTCAAGCCGCCGATAACGACAGGTTCGGCATGTTTGTCGAGTACCACGGCATTGGCCTCGCTGTATTTCTCTGTAATCTCTTTGATATAGTTTCCGTTTTCGTCAAGGTCGTTGGTATAGAATTGGGGGGCGCCTGTCTCAGGATTGATACCTGCAAACTCAACCATGTAGAAGGTGCGATAGGGCTTGCCTATCTTGTGAATCTGCGTACCGCTGATGATTTCGGTCTGCTTGCCGTCCAGCGTCACGATTTCGTTCTTGTTGTGCGAGATGTTGAAGGTGGTATTCCAAGAAAAATGCTTTGTCTTGATGTTGCTGGAAGAGATTTCCAGTTCCACACCCTTGTTCTGCACCTCACCGATGTTCATCAGGTAGCTGCTGAAACCGGTCGTCATGGAGATGGGGCAATCCATCAACAGGTTCTTGGTGGTACGTGTATAGTACTCAAGCGTCACGTTGACGCGGTTGAAGAGAGCAAAGTCCAGACCTAAGTTCAGATTGTAGTTGGTCTCCCACTTCAGGTTCGGGTTGTCAATCTGTGACTGCACGATACCCGGCTGCTCCAGGTAACCGCTTGTCAGGCTGCTCAAGCCCATATAGCCGAAGTAGTCAGAGGGAAGCGTACCGTTCACACCGTAGGAAGCACGCAGCTTCAGGTCGGTCAGCCAACCGTTCAAGGGTTGCATGAAGCTCTCCTCCATCATACGCCAGGCGGCCGATACTGACCAGAAGCTACCCCAGCGATTGTCGCGATGCAGGCGCGAGCTGCCGTCGGTACGGAAGCTACCGCCCAGATAGTAACGGTTCTTGTAGTCGTAGTTGACGCGCGTCAGGTAAGATACCATACGTGTCTCGGTCGAACTACCGCCTACCGACTCAGTCTTCATACCGTTGCTCAGGTCATCCTTGTTGGCTGTAGCAAAGTTAGTAGCATAGCCCGACACATAGTCGCGGTACTGGTCGTCAATCTCGTAGCCGGCCAACAGGTCGAAGTGGTGGTCTTGAGCCACATCAAACTTATAGCTCAACTGGTTGGCCCACACCATCTTCTTGTATTCATAGAACTTCTTGCTCATACCACCGTTGATGTCGTCACCGTTCGACGTGCGCGGGTCGCTCCAGTCCTTACCCTTCGTATTGGTATAGTCGTAGCTGAAGGTGGACTTCAACTTCAGGTTCTTGATGAACTCATATTCGGCAAACAGCGTGTTGAAGGCGCGGTTCACATACTCGCGCTGGTAGTCGTAGGTAGCCGAGAGCAAAGGGTTGCGGTCGCCGTTGCGGATGAAATCGCGGTTCCATGAACCATCTTCGTTGTAAGCGGGGTCGGAAGGAACCACTGCGTTGCGCGAAGAGTAGAAAGGAGAAGTGTATGAAGTACCTTCGCCATAGACATCCTGATTGACCGTAGCAAACAGTATGTTGGCACCCAGCTTCAGCTTGTCAGTAGCCTGAAAATCGACATTGACACGGCCGCTGATACGTTCCAGTCCCGAGTTGATAGCGATACCATCCTGCTTCAGATAAGAGATGGACGAGTAGTACTTGAAACGGTCGCTACCTCCTGTGATAGAGGCTTCGTACGTCTGATGGCTTCCTTTCTTGAACAGAATGTCATCCCAATCCACGTAACCGCACCAAGGTACGGGAGCATAGTCGTCGATGTTCTTGTCGGCATAGGCGATGGCCTCTTCCTGCGAGTCGCCGTCGCGCAGCGCACCTGCTACCAAACCGTTGTAGATGTACTCACGGCGTTCGGCTCCGCTCATGACGGGACGGTAATCCATGGCAAAGTCAGAGAAGCCCCAGTCGGCCTTCAGCGATACCTGCGCCTTACCGCTCTTACCCTGTTTGGTAGTAATCAGGATGACACCATTGGCTGCACGCGAACCATACAACGAAGCTGCAGCGGCATCCTTGATGATGGTGATACTCTCGATGTCCGAACTGTTGATGGTAGACATGATGTCCAGACCGGCATCGGAAGAGAGTGTGTTGATGGAACCTGAGCGTACAGGCACACCATCAATGACATACAAGGGTGAGTTGCTGGCGTTGAACGAACCCATACCGCGGATGTTGATGGATGACGAAGCACCCGGCTGTCCTGACGTAGAGCTGAACTGTACGCCCGGTGCATTACCCTGCAGCAAATCCTGGAAGGAGACGGCAGGTACATCCTGCATCTTTTCAGCCTTGACACTGGAAGCCGAACCGGCATAGGCCGACTTCTTGAACGTACCATAACCGGTCACCACCACTTCGTCCATCAGATTGCTGTCTGGAACCAAGGCTATCTTCTGCATCCGACCGGCTGCTGCCTTCACTTCCTGCTTCACATAGCCTACATACGAAACAATCAGGGTGACATTTGTCTGTGCCACCTCTAACGAGAAGCGTCCGTTCACGTCGGTCGATGCACCGATGGTAGTACCTTTTACTACTACATTGGCACCGATAATGGGGTCGCCCACCTCATCGACTACGACACCCTGCACCTGATGCTTCTGTTGTGGAGCCATGCCCAGGCTTTCTTCTGCCTTCATGATGGCAATGACCCCATCTTTCTCCTGATAGGTCAATCCGCTCTGAGCCAGACATTTTTCCAGCACGTTGGCTATCAACTCGTTGTTCACATTCAGATTCTGTACTCTCACAGACTTCACATCACTGGTGCTGTACACGAATGTAAAGTCCGTCTGTTTCTGAATCTCCCACAACACTTCGCTCAAAGTCGCATTCTTGAAATGCGCCGTGACCGTAGCTTGGGCAAATACGGCATTGGCAGCCTGCATGAAGCCCGTCGTCATGATGCAGAAGAAGAGCAAGACCGCACAAAGTCGTCTGCTACTTTTCCCTCGATCGGTGTAATTGTGTTCTTTGTCCATAATAAAGGTGTTTTTAGTTAAGAACTATGATTATTTTAAAAAAGTAATAGTCTTCTCATGGATGCGTACGCGCACCTTACCGGTACGCTCCAGCAGCTGTACGAAGGAGGCTATATCGGCATAGCGGTCTACATTGCAGCCGAACCGCAACTCTTTCAGTGCGCTGTCGGCATACACCACCTTCATGTCATACCAGCGTGACAACGTCTTCATGATGTCTTCCAGACGTTGGTCCCTGAACTGTATCTTCCCCTCAATCCACGACGTGTAGAAGTGGGTGTCAACCGTATGCACCTCGATGCCTTCCCTGCCAGGCAGCAAGGAGGCTTGCTGGGCGGGTGACAGACGGCAATGTTCTCCCCCGTCGGTACGTACCTCTACCAATCCTGTCACCAGTGTGGTCTGATACACTTCATTGGGATAGGCTGACAGGTTGAACGAGGTGCCCAGCACCTCTACCACCATACCCTGGGTATGAACCCGAAAGGGAGTACCTGCCTTGCTGACATGGAAAAAGGCTTCTCCTTCCAGCTCAACCTCGCGGCTTCCCTCTCCGAAACTGACCGGGAAACGCAGACGGCTCATGGCATTCAGATAGACCTTGGTACCATCGCTCAGCACCAGTGTATACTCACCCCCTTGGGGAGTCTCCAATGTATTATACGAAAGTTGTTTGCTTGGCTGTGCACCCGTGGCGAACCGATGGTAGCTCACGCGGGCCGAGTCCATCTGCAGTATCGCTGCATCGGCCTGCTGCAACAAGGTGTCGGCCTGCTCTCCCAAGGCCAGTGTCTCACCATCGTCGAGAGTCAGCACGGCCTGTGGCTTGCCAGGTTGGATGACGGTGGCCATCGGCTTTGCCTGCCCGGCATCTGTTTTTTGCGAAGAAAGATACCAGAAGGTTCCAAACATCAGGAGGGGCAGCAGGAACAAGGCTGCCACAGCCATCACACGTATGTAAATACGGTGCAAGTGATTCCGGCGGATCTGCTGTTGCAGCTGGTTCCATGCCGTAGAGGTGTCGAACGACCGACGCAGACGGAGGTGTTCTTCCAGCCGCTTCTCGTCGCAGAGCCGATGGAACAATGCTTCGTGTGCAGGAGACTCCTGACGCCAACGGTCCAACTCCTCCCGTTCCGTTGTGCTCAGTTTGCCGGCCAAATACCCCGCTATCAGACGGGCCATATTAAAATCCTGTTCTATCATAAAGTAGTTTCTTTATCATTAGAACAGGTCACTTGAAAAAATGGGTGAATGAAATCTAAAAAAAATGAGTGATTCAGACGCAAAGCATCCACAGGAGGGTATAATAGTAGTGATTCAGAAAATGCCTGAGTTTCTTATAGGCCATTTTCTTCAAGGTGTGTACAGTCTCGACAGATATCTCCAGACGGTCGGCAATTTTGATGACCGTGACCCGGGGGTCGGCAATCTCTGCATTCTGTTTCCCTTCCAGCGCCAGCAGCATGATGGCTTTCATCTGACTGGGCAGCCGGTCAATGGCCTCCACCAATACCCGGTAGGTCTCTTGCTCGATGACGGCATCGTGAAAGAAGGCCTCTTTCTGCTTCTCCACCACCCGCTGCGCATATTCCGTCATCACATGGCGATGTTCCAGCTCGTTGAGTGCCTTGTTGCGGACGGAGGTGTATAGGAACGACTTGACCTGATGCAAATAGAAGAAATCTGTCCGGATCTGCCACAATTTGGCAAAGACATCCTGCACGATGTCGGCTGCTACCTCCTCGTCGTCTACGTAACGGTTGGCAAAGAGAGACAGAGAGACGTAATACCTTTGGAACACATCCTGAAAGCCCTCCTCATTGAGCCGGATGTCTATATAATTATGTACTACGCCTTCTCTCATTCTGTTTTTTTCGATTAGTTGGCTACAAAAATAGGCAAACTCTGGCAATTTGCAACAAAAATCGACTGTCTTTTCATAGGGACGATACGATAGTTTGCTTTGTCACGATACGAAGGTACAAAAAAGAGGGAATGCAGAAACACTCCCTCCCTATTTTTATCTGGATGAATACACAAAATCAGCTGTTCATGCTCATCAGGAATTCGTCGTTGTCCTTGGTCTTCTCCAGACGCTCTTTCACAAAGTCCATTGCCTCCATCGGATTCATATCCGCCAGATACTTGCGCAGAATCCACATACGGTCCAGCGTGGTCTTGTCCTGCAGCAGGTCGTCGCGACGGGTGCTGGAGGCCACGATGTTGACGGCAGGGAAGATGCGCTTGTTGCTGAGGTTGCGGTCGAGCTGCAGCTCCATGTTGCCTGTACCCTTGAACTCCTCGAAAATCACTTCATCCATCTTTGAGCCGGTATCAATCAGTGCCGTTGCCAGGATGGTGAGCGATCCGCCGCCCTCGATGTTGCGGGCCGCACCGAAGAAACGCTTGGGCTTGTGCAGGGCATTGGCATCCACACCACCCGAAAGCACCTTACCCGACGCAGGAGACACCGTATTGTAAGCACGTGCCAGGCGGGTGATGGAGTCAAGGAAGATGACTACATCGTGTCCGCACTCTACCATGCGCTTGGCCTTCTCCAGCACGATGCCGGCTATCTTGACGTGACGCTCGGCCGGTTCGTCGAACGTAGAGGCAATCACCTCGGCATTGACGGTGCGGGCCATGTCGGTCACCTCCTCCGGACGTTCGTCGATGAGCAGCATGATCATATATACCTCGGGATGGTTGGCAGCAATGGCGTTGGCGATGTCCTTCATCAAGATGGTCTTACCGGTCTTGGGCTGTGCCACGATGAGGGCACGCTGGCCTTTGCCGATGGGGGCAAACAGGTCGACGACACGTGCCGACAGCGAGTCGCTGTATCCACCTTTGCAGAGCTTGAACTTCTCGTCGGGGAAGAGAGGTGTGAGGTGTTCGAAGGGGACGCGGTCGCGTACAAACGCCGGGTCGCGTCCGTTTATCTTTGACACCTTCACCAAGGGGAAATACTTCTCTCCCTCCTTGGGCGGACGGATGACACCTTCGACCACGTCACCCGTCTTCAGTCCGAACAGCTTGATTTGCGACTGCGACACGTAGATGTCGTCGGGCGAAGAGAGGTAGTTGTAGTCCGAGGAGCGCAAGAATCCATATCCGTCGGGCATAATCTCCAGCACGCCTGTACCGGTCAGCACATCCTCAAAGTCGTAAGGTTTCTCACGTTCGGCCGGACGGCGGTCGGGTTGCTGATTGTTGTAGGCCGGAGCGGCCTCTGCATTTGCCGGCTGTGCAGGACGCTGCTGGAAGGCGCCGTTGTTGCGGTTGTTGTTCTGCGGCATATTATTGTTCTGGCCGTTGTTGGCATTGATGCGGTTGCGGCGCGAACGCTGCTGGAAGGCATCTCCCTGCTGGGTTTGTTGCGGCTGAGGTTGTTTGCCCTGAGGTTGCTGGAGCTGTTCGGCCGGCTGAGGAGTCTCCACCTTGGTGGCTTCAAACTTGCCTATCAGTTCGGTAGGCAGTTCCACCTTCTCGGTGGGCAGGTCCTCGATGGGGATGAAGTCATCCTCTGCCTCCGGCAGGAGGGGCTGTTCGGTGGTCGGTGCAGGCTTTACGTTCTCTTCAGCTGCAGCGGGCTGTTCGGGAGTCTTTTCCGCCGCAGCCGTTGTCTTCTCCTCAAAGGGCAGTTCGGCCGTTTGGGCAGTGGTTTCCGCCTTGGTCTTGCGCGGACGTCCCGGTTTCCGTTTGGCCGTCTTGGCGGCAGCTTCCTCCTTCTTCTCGTCCGCAGGGCGGGCGGGCTGTGCGGCCGGTTTGTTCTGTTCCGTCGTTTCTGCCTTGTCGGCGGCAGCCTTGGGTGCAGTAGTCTTGTCGGAAGTCTCCTTCTTCGAGCGGGCTCGTTTCTGCTTGTCGGCCTTGCGTTCCTCTTTCAACTTATCGGCGGCCACCTTCTTGGTTGCGCCGGCAATGGCTTGTTCGTCAAGTATTTTGTAAACAAGTTCCTCTTTTTTCAGTGAGTCTGTCTTTTTGATACCCAGTTCTTGGGCAATAGTTTGCAGTTCAGACAAACTTTTGTCATTCAATTGGATGATATTATACATACAATATAACAGTTTGTTAATGTTTTCTCTTTTATGAAGCCGGGAGCATCCATGAATCTCCGAGTTCTCCCAGCTGTTACTTTTCTGTTCCGGACGGTGCGCACAGGCTGCTACCTGAAGTGGTCGAAAAAAAGAGTCACGTTCTTTTTTTCCACATCCAGCGCACGGGCGCAATTGTAAAATGGGTTATTTTATTTATGAAACAAATGTTGCATTTCTGAAGTTCTCCCGCTGTGAATAGGGAGGAAACTCACATTTTCAACGGCACAAAGATAGTACATTTTTTTTGTTCCGTAAACAAATCGTCTATTTTTTCCTGCGGAGGCCCCTATTTTTTCATCGGGAGGAAAGTGGACGAACATTTGCTCGTATCAATTCTTTGCCCTATATTTGCATATCATTTGTTCCGAAGGGACAAAAGAGAACAGTAACCATTAACCCCTAACCAAACAGTAATCATGTATACCATACAAGCCAACCCCACCGGCACACGCAGCCTGCAGGTATCTGAAGAGAACCTGGCTACCATCGAGAAATACGGATTGTTCCGTCACCTCATCGACAGCAACGGCATTGTGGACGAGACGGTGCTCGACAAACTGAAACTGAACATCCGCTCGCTCATCGCCGCACAGGTGGAGAACAGCAAGGACCTGCTGGACCTCTGCATTGACGTCATCTATCACAACAACATGAAGGCTTTCGGGCTGCAGCAGCTCATCAAGCTCTACCTGCAATGGCTTTCGCAACAGAATACAGAAGAATGAGAACCATCGACACACGACTCAACCAGTCACACTACAGCCCGCTCATACCCGCCATCAAGGCACTCTGCGAAGCTCCTGCAGGCGAGCCGATGGAGATTGTCATGGACCATGCCGACGCCTTCAACGACCTGAAAGAGTACCTGGCCGAACAGGGCATCGGATTTCGCGAAATCTATGACGGCGAGGAGATGCGTGTGCAATTCACCAAGCAGCAGTCATGAAGGAGTATCGGCTGACCGACTGGCTGCCCACTACCAAGAAGGAGGTGGAGCTGAGGGGATGGGACGAACTGGATGTCATCCTGTTCAGCGGCGACGCCTACGTAGACCATCCCTCGTTTGGCGCGGCGGTCATAGGCCGCATCCTCGAAGCAGAAGGGCTGCGGGTGGCCATCGTGCCCCAGCCCAACTGGCGCGACGACCTGCGCGACTTCAAGAAGCTGGGCCGTCCACGCCTCTTCTTCGGGGTCAGCGCAGGCTGCATGGACTCTATGGTGAACAAATACACGGCCAACAAGCGGCTGCGCAGCGACGATGCCTATACGCCCGACGCACGCCCCGACATGCGGCCGGAGTACCCCTCCATCGTCTATACGCAGATACTGAAACGCCTCTTTCCCGATGCCCCTGTGGTATTGGGAGGCATTGAAGCCAGCATGAGACGGCTCACCCACTACGACTACTGGCAGGAGCGGGTACGCCCCAGCATCCTGACGGACAGCGGCGCCGATCTGCTGGTCTATGGAATGGGCGAAAAGCCCAT
>SAMEA3663297__coassemble_746_pt1 | contig 14880 bp, 12 predicted proteins | sample SAMEA3663297__metabat2_low_PE_003 | metagenome-assembled genome bin SAMEA3663297 (sample SAMEA3663297) | pig gut metagenome | biome: pig gut; feature: pig-associated habitat; material: faeces | place: China | collected 2013
GCGTGCCAAGAAGACACCGCCGGTGCGTGTGATGCCGGCATGGATGCGTCGCGTGTTGGTTGTGCTGGTTGTCCTTCTCTTTTCCGCCGGTTTCTACTGGTTCTGCATTCATCCCTATTCCTATCGCTGGAAGCCCTGCTACGGCATGAAGGGGTATGGAGTTTGCCTGCCTTGTACCTATGATGTGCATGGCATTGACATCTCGCACTACCAGGGACGGGTGGATTGGGCCTCTTTGGCACGGAACAAGACCGGACGGTTCCCTCTTTGCTTCATCTTTATGAAGGCTACAGAAGGGGGTGACCTGGCTGACGGCGTTTTTGCAGAGAACTTTGCTGCGGCACGTGACCATGGATTCTTGCGGGGAGCCTATCATTACTATGTGCCTTCTACCGATGCTGTCAAGCAAGCCGACTTCTTCATTCAGAATGTTCGTCTGGAAGAGGGAGACTTGCCGCCGGTGTTGGATGTGGAGACCGTAGGACGCCAGTCGGATGCAGAACTGCAACGGGGTGTCAAGACTTGGCTCGACCGGGTAGAGCATCATTATGGCATCAAGCCCATTCTCTATACCTCGTATAAGTTCAAGATGCGCTATCTCAGCGATTCCCTGTTTAATGACTATCCCTATTGGATAGCTCACTATTACGTTGACTCTGTCCGTTATCAGGGGAAATGGCACTTCTGGCAGCATACCGATGTGGGTACGGTATCTGGCATCAAGGAGCAGGTCGATTTGGATGTATTCAACGGCTCTCTGGAAGAGCTGATGGCACTCACGCTCCGAAAATAGGCAGTTTGTTCCTTGTCTTTGTACTGTTTCTGAATTTTTTGCTTATTTTTGTCACACAAAAACAGGATTCGCTCAGGTGACGGGCAAATGATGTGAGTCACCTGCGTGAAATACGTATAAACTTCCAAACACGAAAGATATGATTCTGATAATTGACGACGACAGTGCCGTACGCTCCTCGCTCAGTTTCATGCTGAAACGGGCGGGCTACGAGGTAATGGCGGTGCCTGGTCCTCGTGAAGCCATGGAGGTGGTTCGTTCCGAATCTCCCTCCTTGTTGCTGATGGACATGAACTTCACGCTTTCCACCACCGGCGAAGAGGGACTTACACTGCTGAAGCAGGTGAAAATTTTTCGTCCGGATGTACCTGTCATCCTGATGACTGCGTGGGGAAGCATACAGCTGGCTGTGCAGGGTATGCAGGCCGGTGCATTCGACTTCATCACCAAGCCATGGAACAATGCGGCGCTGTTGCAGCGGATTGAAACCGCACTGGAGCTGACCCGTACTCCCAAATCTGAATCGGAGGGTGACCTGACGACCTCCCTTCGCCGCAGTCACATCATCGGACGCTCGCAAGGGTTGCAGGAGGTACTCAACACGGTAGCCCGTGTGGCTCGCACCAATGCACCGGTACTCATTACCGGCGAGAGTGGTACCGGTAAGGAACTGATAGCCGAGGCACTGCATGTCAACAGCCAGCGGAGCAGTCAATCCTTTGTCAAGGTGAATCTGGGCGGCATCTCGCAGAGCCTTTTTGAAAGTGAGATGTTCGGTCATAAAAAGGGAGCCTTTACCGATGCCACGTCCGACCGTGTGGGTCGTTTCGAATTGGCTAACAAAGGTACCATCTTTCTGGATGAAATAGGCGACCTCGACCTGGCTTGTCAGGTCAAGCTGCTTCGGGTGCTTCAGGACCAGACCTTTGAGGTGCTGGGTGACAGCCGTCCTCGTAAGGTCGATGTCCGGGTCGTATCAGCCACCAATGCCGATTTGCGTCAGATGGTAGCCGACCGCTCCTTCCGGGAAGACCTCTATTACCGCATCAACCTGATTACGGTGAAGCTGCCGGCTTTGCGTGAACGCCGGGAAGACATCCCCCTGCTGGTTCGCCATTTTGCCGACCGCCTCTCTGATGCCAACGGCCTGCCGCGCGTTGATTTCTCTGCCGAGGCTCTGAACTTCCTCTCTCGTCTGCCCTATCCGGGCAACATACGTGAGTTGAAGAATTTGGTGGAGCGTACCATGCTGGTCAGCGGCAAACGGTTGTTGGATGCTTCGGATTTCGATGCCCAATATCTGCGTCACGACGATGTTGCGGTTGATGCCTCCTCTTTGGCCGGCTTGACGCTTGACGAGGTGGAACGACGCACCATCTTGCAGGCACTTGACAAGTACAAGGGCAACCTCAGCCAAGTGGCGGTGGCATTGGGTATCAGCCGGGCCGCCCTCTATCGCAGGTTGGAGAAGTATAACATACAAGTCGCAGTGCCTTGAGTCGTTACCGACCGGGGCCGTAACCCATAACCGTTCATAGTGCCGTGCGAGTCAAGTCATTGTTTTTCCTGTTGGTGCTCCTGCTGTTCTTCTTGGGCGGGGTGCTGCTCTATGTCTTTTGGGATTCTCTGTCGGCGAATGTCTTTCTGCTGGAGGGAATCATCCTCTTTATCCTGCTCTATCTGGTGGTGCTCTACCGCCGGATTCTGAAGCCGATGGACATCATTGGCAATGGTATGGACCTGCTGCGTGAGCAAGATTTCAGCAGCCGTCTCAGTACGGTCGGCCAATACGAATCCGACCGGCTGGTGGGCATCTTCAACCGCATGATGGACCAATTGAAGTACGAGCGTCTGCGCCTTCGCGAGCAGAATCACTTCCTCGACTTGCTCATCAATGCCTCGCCGATGGGGGTTGTCATTACGACGCTCGACGGCGAACTCTCCCAACTGAATCCGATGGCGTTGAAGATTATGGGTGTCCGGATGGATGATGTGCTGGGCAAGCGGCTGGATCAGATTGATTCACCCATCGCAGCAGGATTGGCGGCCATCCCGAAAGACAAGAGCCAAGTGATACGTCTGAATGATGCGAACATCTACAAATGTTCCCACTCCACCTTTGTCGATCGGGGCTTCGGCCATCCCTTCTATCTGATTGAACGAATGACGGAGGAGGTGATGTTGGCAGAAAAGAGAGCCTATGAGAAGGTGATACGCATGATTGCCCATGAAGTGAATAATACCACGGCCGGCATTACCTCTACATTGGATACGTTGGGCGAGGCCCTCTCAACCGAGCCAGGCATGGAAGATGTGTGCGAAGTGATGAATGTCTGCACCGAACGTTGCTTTTCCATGAGCCGCTTCATCACCCGTTTTGCCGATGTGGTGAAGATTCCACAACCCTCACTTGCACCTGTCCGGCTCAATGACTTGGCTCAGATGAGCAAACGCTTCATGGAGGGCATGTGCAATGACCATCAAGTACGACTGCGCCTGGAGTGTGACCCGGAGGTCGGCAACGTCAAAATGGATATCACGCTCATGGAACAGGTGATGGTCAATATCATCAAGAATGCGGTCGAGAGCATATCGGGTGCCGCTGTGGATGCTGTTCCGACAAATGGAGCAGGGGAGAGCGTTTCTCAGGGTGAGATTGTGATTCGCACCGTTTCTCCTGCCATCATTGAAGTGGCCGACAACGGATCGGGTATCAGCAAGGAGGCAGAAGCCCGCCTTTTTACCCCTTTCTACTCCTCCAAGCCCCACGGACAGGGTATCGGACTCATGTTCATACGCGAGGTGTTGAGCCGGCATGGATGTTCCTTCTCCTTGCGGACCGGTGACGACGGATGGACCCGTTTCCGCATCCTCTTTTCATAAGGTATTGGTGGTGCGAAGACTTCGTTTTTTCACCATTTTCATGCCAATTCTGCACGATAAAACCCTCGCTTGGCCTTTATTTAACGTAAATATTGCTAATAGAACATTAAATCGGCCAAAAAGAATAGTTCTCTTTGGCCGAAATGTCATAAATTTGAGCAATTTTTTAAACTCTAAATAAAAATAATGGCAATGAAAGAGAACATTCAACCGGCAACCGGGCGTCTAGGCGTATTGGTAGTCGGTGTAGGTGGTGCGGTGGCTACTACCTTAATCACAGGAACACTGGCAGCTCGAAAAGGGATGGCGAAACCTATCGGCTCCATTGCTCAACTGGCCACCATGCGTATGCAGGACGGTAAGGAACATCTGATTAAAGAGGTTGTTCCTATAGCAGACTTGAACGACATTGTATTTGGCGGATGGGATATTTTCCCTGACAATGCGTACGAGGCTGCCATGTATGCCGAAGTTTTGAAAGAGAAAGATTTGAATTTGGTCAAGGACGAGTTGCAGGCCATCCGGCCCATGGCAGCTGCATTTGACCACAATTTTGCGAAGCGTCTGAACGGAACACACATCAAGCAGGCTGCCACCCGTTGGGATATGGTAGAGCAGTTGCGTGAGGATATCCGTCAATTCAAGGCTGCGAACGGGTGTGCCCGCATCGTGGTACTTTGGGCTGCTTCTACTGAAATCTTCATCCCTATGGCCGAAGAGCACCGCTCGTTGGCTGCTTTGGAGCAGGCCATGAAGGAGAACAAGACCGAAGTCATCTCGCCCAGCATGTGCTATGCGTATGCGGCAATTGCAGAAGGAGCACCGTTCATAATGGGAGCACCTAATCTTTGTGTGGACATCCCCGCTATGTGGGAGTTCGCCAAGGCCAAGCAGGTACCCATTGCCGGTAAGGATTTCAAGAGCGGTCAGACGTTGATGAAGACCGTTCTGGCTCCGATGTTCAAGACCCGTATGTTGGGTGTGAGCGGTTGGTTCTCTACCAACATCTTGGGTAACCGTGATGGTGAGGTACTTGACCAGCCGGAGAATTTCAAGACGAAGGAGGTCAGCAAACTCTCCGTCATCGAGAACATCTTCGAGCCTGAGAAGTATCCCGACCTCTATGGCAATGTCTATCACAAGGTACGCATCAACTATTATCCGCCACGTAAAGATAACAAGGAAGCCTGGGATAACATTGACATCTTCGGATGGATGGGTTATCCGATGGAGATTAAGGTGAATTTCCTGTGCCGCGATTCGATTCTGGCAGCGCCTATCGCACTTGACCTGGTCCTTTTCAGTGACCTCGCCTTGCGTGCAGGCATGAGTGGCATCCAGACATGGTTGTCGTTCTTCTGCAAGAGTCCGATGCACGACTTCGAGCATCAGCCGGTACACGATCTGTTCCAACAGTGGCGCATGGTGAAAGAGACCCTGCGCGGCATGGTGGGTGAAACAGCACCGAGCTATTTGGATTAATTTGTAATGAAAGAATGAAATACGCATTGATTGCAGCAGGACAAGGCTCTCGTCTTGTCTCGGAGGGAATCAAGGTTCCCAAACCCTTGGTCCAGGTAGGAGGAAAGCCTCTGCTGGCCAGGCTATTTCAGTTGTTTATTGATAATGATGCAGAGTCTATCTGCATCATTATCAATGAAGAGATGCCCGAAGTGCGGAGCTTCCTTGAGGAGCTTCACTTGCCCGTACCTTTGCAGGTGGTGGTCAAGAGCACTCCGGACTCTTTTCATAGTTTTTGTGAGTTGATGCCCTATTTGAAAGGGCAAGGTAAGTTCTGTCTGACTACGGTGGACCCCATCTTCCGCGATGCCGAGTTTGCCGAGTACATCCGTGCCTTCAATACCGACAGCCGGCACGATGCGCTGATGGCGGTGACAGATTATATTGATGATGAACGTCCGCTCTACGTGAAGACCGATGCGGACCTCCGTGTCACAGGTTATGCCAACGAATCCTATCCCGGGGCACGTTATATTTCAGGTGGTGTGTACTGTATGAACCAGTGCGCGCTCTCTTTATTGCCGAAAGCCAGAGAGGCCGGCGTGTCTCGTATGCGTGGTTTCCAGCAATATCTGGTGGAATCGGGATTGAAGGTTCACGCCTATCCCTTCACCAAGATTATCGACATAGATCATGCCGGTGATGTTATAAAAGCTGAACATTTTTTAGAAGAATATATCGACAATAAATGAAACAGACATTTACATTTGCAGGAATACAGCGTTATTCCTCCTTCTCACCGAACCATGTTGGAAACGACTCCGCTATCTTTTCGGCAGCCGCCCGCTATTTGAAGGAGCATGGTCATCAAGTGGTTTTATATACGGAACAGGAATTCTTGTCTGATTCGCTGAATGGCGAGAAATTTGTATTCACCATGATGCGTAGCAAGGCCTCTGTGCGCAAGCTCCAGAAGTTTGAGAAGCAGGGAGTCATATCGGTCAACTCCGGTCGCGCCATCGAGAACTGTACGCGCGAGCAGATGACCACCTTGCTCATAGACAACCACATAGCACATCCCCGTAGTTTGATTTGTGATACATTGGACGGTGTGCCCGAGGCCTTTTGCAGGGCTACATTCGAGCCTTGCTGGGTGAAGCGGGCCGATTTCCATGCCATCCATCGCGAGGACGTCACCTTTGTACGTACTGTTGACGATTTGCGTGGAGTGATGGCGGAGTATGCCTTGCGTGGCATCAGTCGGGTAGTGATTAACGAGCACCTGAAGGGCGATTTGGTCAAGTTCTACGGTGTGTCGGGCAGCGATTTCTTCTATTGGTTCTATCCACAGGAGGGCAATCACAGCAAATTTGGTTTGGAAGCTATCAACGGCGAGCCCAAGGGCATCTTGTTCAACGAAGATGGATTGCGTCATCTCTGTGACGAAGCGGCCCGTGTGTTGGGCGTGCAGGTTTATGGCGGTGACTGCATTGTCTCGCCTGACGGCACCATCCGCATCATTGATTTCAATGACTGGCCCAGCTTTGCCCCATGTCGTCAGGAGGCGGCCAAGGCCATCGGTCAGGTCATTTTGGATACAGCAGAGCGGGGAGGGTTATGAGTAGACAGACAACAAACGAAGCCCTGCAAGCTACGCTGAAGTCAGCAGATACCGAGGAGTGGATAGATTTGCTCTTCTATCGCCCCATCGGCTACCGCTGGGCACTTTTCTTCCGTTGGCTGGGAGTCACGCCCAATGTCATCACCGTCCTCTCCATCTTCCTGGGGGTAGCGGCCGGTGTTTTTTTCTATTATGATGATTTGTGGCTCAATGTCGTAGGCATGTGCCTGCTGGTGTGGGCCAATATGTACGATAGCACCGACGGCCAGTTGGCGCGGATGACGGGGCAGAAGTCTGAAATCGGACGTATCTTGGATGGGGTATCGGGCGACTTCTGGTTCATCTCCATCTACTTTGCCCTTTGCTTCCGTTTGCACGCTTCGTGGGGAATCTGGATTTGGTTGCTGGCTATGGCGGCCGGATTTTCTCATAGCAAACAGGCAGCCATGGCCGACTATTACCGCAACATCCATCTCTTCTTTCTGAAGGGAAAGGCCGGTAGCGAGCTCGACAACTCCGTTCAGCAGCAGGAGATATACCTTTCACTCACGTGGAGGCATCATTTCGTCAAGAAGCTTTTTCTGTGGTTTTATGTCGGCTATACCCGCTCGCAGGAGGGTTTCTCGCCCCGCTTTCAGGCTCTGTTTGCAGCCTTGCGCCGTACGTATGGCGAGCATTTTCCACAGTCGGTGCGCGACCGCTTCCGTCAGGGCAGCCTTCCGCTGATGAAGTATACCAACACGCTGTCGTTCAACACACGTGTCTTTGTCCTTTTTGTCTCGTTGTTCATCAACCAGCCATGGATTTATTTTGTGTTTGAACTGACCGTGCTGAACGCCCTGCTGGTTTATATGATTGTGCGCCACGAGTCGTTGAGCCGTACCATGTTATCCACCCTTTGAATCTCCGTTGTATGAGCAGTCGTTTCCGTAACATCTTTCTCTTTTTCGGCATCGCGGCAGTGGTAGTCATGCTGCTTACGTTTGATGTCTCTTATGAGGAACTTTGGAGCAATCTGCGCCGTGCCGGCGGTTATCTTCCGCTGGTGCTGTTGTTGTGGCTGGTGATATACTTCATCAATACCTTGTCGTGGTACATCATCCTGCGCAGTGGAGGTCCTGTCCGTCCGCTGCCTTTTCTGCGCCTCTACAAGTATACGGTTACCGGATTTGCTCTCAACTACGTCACGCCCGTTGGGTTGATGGGAGGCGAACCATATCGCATCATGGAACTTACCCCTTATGTCGGTGTCGAGCGTGCCACCTCTTCCGTCATTCTGTACGTCATGATGCACATCTTCTCCCATTTCCTCTTTTGGCTGAGTTCGGTAGTGCTCTACCTGCTTTTCTATCCCCTGACATGGGAGATGGGTATTGTACTGGGCTTCATCGCCCTCTTTTGTCTGGTGGTAGGCACCCTTTTTGTGAAGGGCTATCGGCACGGTATGGCTGTGGCTTGTGTGCGTATCGGCACCAAGCTCCCTTTTCTCAAGCGGTGGGCCATCCGCTTCTCTGAAAAGCAGAAGGAGAAGCTGGAGAACATTGACCGACAGATTGCTTTGCTCCATCAGCAGCGTCGCAGCACATTTTATGCCTCTTTGTTGCTTGAGTATCTGGCGCGTGTCGTGGGGGCATTAGAAGTATGGCTGATTCTGAATGTGCTTACTACTGATGTCAGTTTCATGAACTGTATACTGATATATGCCTTTTCTTAGCTGCTGGCCAATCTGCTCTTTTTCATGCCGATGCAGTTGGGTGGGCGTGAAGGCGGGTTCGCGTTGGCTGTGGGAGGTCTCTCCCTCTCGGGTGCCTATGGGGTCTATACGGCTCTCATCACCCGTGTGCGTGAGTTGGTATGGATAATGATAGGACTTGTATTAATGAAAATAGGAAATAGAAAGTGATTGATAAAAGTAGCGTCAAGGCCATTGCCTTCGATTTCGGGGGAACGCTCGATTCCCCCTTTCTGCATTGGGCAGAGATTTATATAGAGATGTATGCCCGTCAGTTGGGATTACCCATCGACAGAGAGAACTACTGGGATTCCTATGTCTACGCTGAGCGTCAGATGGAGGCCCTTCAACTGGTGCGTCCGTACCACTCTCTGTACGACACCCAGCTCTTCAAGACCCGTCTGCAGTGTGAAAGCCTGATTGAGCGCGGCATCCTGACAGACGATGACTATCACCGTTGCCAGTTGCCGCAGCAAGCCGCCCGCCTTGTTACCGACTACTCTGCCGGCTATGTACAGGCTGCCCGACCGGTGTTGGCGCGTCTTGCCGAATCCTATCAGTTGCTGTTGGTTTCCAACTATTATGGCAATTTGGAGACCATCACCACCGATTTGGGCATCCGTCCGCTCTTCCGTTCAGTCACCGATTCCACTTGTGTAGGCATCCGTAAGCCTGATGCCGCCATTTGGCAACTTGCATTCGACCGGGCCGGTTTCACCTCCTCGCAGATGTTGGTAGTAGGTGATTCTGCCAAGAACGATATTCTGCCGGCCCTCAGTTTGGGATGTCAGGTGGTACAAGGCGTTCCTGCCTCGAAGGAGCTGCCGGCGGATGTCACCGGCATCCGTCAGATTGCCGATCTGCTTGATTTGCTTCTCTGATGCGTAACATGCCTCGTTAGCGGGTAAAGGTGGCGGCTGTCCAGCGGTTCTTCTCCCGATGGCGCGTCAGCTTCAGCCCCAACCTTTCCGCTTCTGCTTGTATGGCCGGCAGGTCTTCTATGTAGAATCCGCTCATCAGCAGTGTGGCGTGCGGGTTCATGCGTGCTACGTAGTAGTGCATGTCATTCAGCAAGATGTTGCGGTTGATGTTGGCAATCACCACGTCAAACGGCCCCTTGGTTGCCAGTGAGGTGGCATCCCCTTGGTGTACCTCTATCTCGTCCGTACCGTTCAGCCCGATGTTCTCCAGCGAGTTGCGTACGCACCATTCGTCAATGTCGATGGCCGTACAATGCGCAGCTCCCCGCATTCGTCCCAGAATGGCCAGTATCGAGGTTCCGCATCCCATATCCAGCAGGTTCACTCCCTCAAGGTTCCTCTCCAGCAGTTCCTCAATAATCAGACTCGTCGTTTCATGATGCCCGGTACCGAAAGCCATTTGCGGGTTGATGACGATGTCATATTCCGCTTTCGGCACATCCTGGTGGAATGTGCTGTGAATCACGCATCGATTTCCGATGACGATAGGCTGGAAGAAGTTCTTTTCCCACTCCTCGTTCCAGTCCTTATCTTCTGCCTCCTGGTAGCTGTACGTCACTGCGGTGTCGGGTATCGGAAATGCCTCCAAAGCCTCTTTTAAGGCTGTCTCGTCAAACTGAGCCTGCTGTACATAAGCCAACAGCCCTTCTGGCTGTTCTACAAAGCTCTCAAAACCTACCTCTCCCAATACAGCCGAGAGTACATCGTGCATGGTCTCCGTGTCTGGAGTTGTATGAAAGTTGAATTCAAGATATTTCATATTCGTTTAATGATTGAAATTTACTATTCACATGGATGGTTGTACGAACTATTGCACGTTGTGCGTAAATTGGCAGCTTGCTCATCATGATTTTGTAATCTCTCCCGCCAGGTCCGAACTCATCCGATAGCGTATCTCTGGAATGCTCAGCTCGTGTCCAAGCAGGAACATCAGTTTCGTTACCGCACATTCGGGTGTGCTGTCGTACCCGCTTACAACGCCTGCCTGCAGTAGTTGAAGGCTGGTTTCATATCGTCCCATCTCTACGGCTCCGCTTTGGCATTGCGTGATGTTCACTATCACGATGCCCCGCTCGGATGCTTCTGTGAGTTGGCGTGTCAGCCACTCCTTCTGCGGTGCGTTGCCCGATCCGAATGTCTTCAGCACTACCGCTTTCAGCCCCGGTACATGCAGCACCGAGTGTATGATGCTCTCCTGTATGCCGGGGAAGAGTGTCAGCATCACCACGTTTGTGTCGAACACATAGTGCGGTTTCATCGGTCGGGTAGGGTCGGGCCTTCTGATCAGATGCTCGTTGAATCGGATGTGGATGCCCGCTTTGGCCAATACCGGATAGTTGAACGAACGGAATGCGTTGAAGTTCTCTGCATTAATCTTTGTTGTCCGGTTTCCGCGCATCAGTTCGTTTTCAAAGAAGATGCAGACCTCCGGCACCATCGGGCTTCCATCTTCCCGTTTGGCAGCGGCTATCTCGATGGCGGTAATCAGGTTCTCTTTACCGTCTGTCCGCAGTGTGCCGATGGGCAGCTGCGAACCTGTCAGAATCACCGGTTTGCCCAGATTCTCCAGCATGAAGCTGAGGGCCGATGCCGTATAGGCCATTGTATCCGTTCCGTGCAGGATGACGAAACCGTCAAAGTTGTCATAGTTGTAATGGATGATCTTTACCATTTTGGCCCAGCATGAAGGTTCCATATCCGACGAGTCGATAGGGGGGTCGAACTGATACGTAGAGATGCGGTAGTTGAATCTCTTCAGTTCGGGTACGTGTTTCAGCAGGTGGTCGAAGTTGAAGTTCTCCAATGCACCTGTTTCGGGATTCTCTATCATCCCGATGGTGCCGCCGGTGTAAATCAGAAGTACAGAAGGACAATCGGTTGTCATAATGTCAGATTTTTCTATGTTATTCCGCTGCAAATATAGGTAGAAAAAGTGAAAATGAAAGTATATCAGTGAAAGAAACTGCATTTTTCATCTCAGGCGATTTTCTTTTCAGGTGTTGCCGGACAGATTCGTGCAGGCAAGCTACAAAAAACAGCCGTACTTGTATAAAATGGTTTCTGATATGCTGTACAATTGCGGATAAATGTATATATTTGCGCTGTTTTCCCAGATTCATTGTCCGAGAGAATTCATGAATGTATTTGTTGGTAAAAACACGACATATGTTTCGAGGGAAAGACTACTGTGTGTAACTTATAAATTGATTGGAAACCGATTCGTCGGATAAACGTTGTCTGCGCCTATGAAGATATTTCGTTCGAATACGCTTTATATCGTATGTCTGCTTGCTATTGGAATGCTTGCAGGTATCCTGGCGACTTGCCAGCACACGTACAACTATCGTGTGATGGTGATTCATTCGTTCGGTAGAAATTTCCCTAATTATCCTGAGTTCAACCGTCTTATCGAGTCGGAGTTCAACCGGCAGGGAGAACCTGTAGCACTGACTTTTCACTACCTGGACAGCGAAAAACGCAACCACCCCTCGGAAACTACTTTTATCCGTGAATTGTTGGACGGTGTTGCTCCCGATAAGATGCCCGACCTGATTATCTCAGTGGGCGATCAAGCCACTTATTCGTTGCTGGTACATGACCATCCCCTCATTCATCGGGTACCTGTCGTCTTTATTGGAGTAGAGTTTCCTAATCAGAGTATACTGGCTCGGTACAACAACGTGACAGGCGTTACAGATTCACTTGATGTGTTGGAAAATCTCAAGGTGGTACGTGAAGTCATCGGCGAGCGTCATCTCTTCACATTGATGGAACAGCGCGTACTGGACAAAAAAATGTTGGCGGAGTGTAACAAGCAGCTGGACGGTGTGCCTTACGTACTTAATAATTTGGAGTGGAAAAATACGATGTTCACTGTCCGAAACACTCCCGACAGCATCTTTACCCTGACTTCTCTTTCCATCCGTAGCGGACAGAGTAATACTGCCATGAAAGAGAGCAACGAAGAGGTGACTTCGCAGTTGGGCGACGAGAACTTCTTTTTCATGATGCGCAATGATCAACCCCTCTACTACCTGCAGCTGAAGTCGGACGGATTCTCCAACGCCATGCTTAATTTCACCAACAAAGAGCAGTTTACGGCCACTTACCATTACTTCGGTTCCAATCAGGGCGGCTTCGTGGCCGGTTACTTCTCGCCCATGAAGTATCAGGCAGCCGATGGCGTGGCTATAGCCATCCGCGTGTTGAGGGGTGAAGATCCTTCGACTATTCCCCTACATAACAGCCGTAAGGGACATTACATCGACTGGGTCAACTATCGATTGCATAGAGACTTGCCCATTGACTCCATCCCTGCCAAGTACGAGCTGGTGCGAGACTCCTTTAGCGACCATTATCCTCACCTGGCCGTCTGGCTCTACTCCATCGGTGGCGGGTTGGTCGCGCTGCTCATCCTCTTCCTCCTCTTCGTCAATCTGCGTGAACGTCGCCACAAACGGCGTATCATCCGTCAGTCGCTTGAAGAGCGAAAAATGTTGAAGATGGCGTTGCAGAACAGCCAGGCATTTGCCTGGAAGCAACGGGGCGATGAGATTACGCTGGAGGAGGACTTCTGGCTCTTCTTGCGCCAGCAGCCGCATCACATCTGTATGCAAGACTTTGCCCAATATATCCATCCCGATACCCGTGCCGCCTATCTGGACGAAGTGGATGCTCTGATGAACGGACGTTCGAGCCTCATAGAGGTGCAGTGCGACTTCAGTCAGACAGGAAAGTATGAGTGGTGGCAGATACGCGCCAACCATCGGATGAAATCCAATAAGGAACATACCTATAGCTACGGCATCATGCTGAATATCGAAGGCATCAAGCAACGCGAGGAGGAGTTGATTCGTGCCCGCAAGTTGGCCGAGCAGGCTGAACTGAAAGAGGCCTTTTTGGCCAACATGAGTCACGAAATACGTACACCGCTCAATGCCATCGTGGGCTTCAGCAATATTCTGGCCACTCCCGGCATGGAGTTGGAGGACGCAGAGAAAGAGGAGATGATGGCCACCATCAACAAGAACAACGACCTGTTGCTGAAGTTGGTGAACGATGTGATTGACCTGTCGCGCATCGAGTCGGGTCACATCATACTCCATCCGCAACCTTGTGCTTTGGATGCACTGATGGAGTGCATCTACCAAAGTTTCTACGTACAGGCTCCCCCTCACCTTCGGTATGAACTGCTGAGGGGAGAAGCCGGCCTCACCATTTTGGGCGACGACGGTCGCATCCAGCAGGTGCTGATGAACTTCCTGACCAATGCGGCCAAATGTACGCCGCAGGGATTCATCCACTTGGGCTGGCAATTGTCTGAACAGGGCGATGAGGTAGAGCTGTATGTGGAAGACAGCGGCGTGGGCATGACGGAAGAACAGCAGCTCATGGTGTTCGAACGTTTCTATAAGACCGACGAGTTCCGTCAGGGCAGCGGCTTGGGCCTCTCCATCTGCAAGGCCGTAGCCGAGAAGCTGGGGGCACGCATCACTCTGCAGTCGGCTCCGCAGCAAGGCAGCCGCTTCTCGCTTTGGGTGAAACGGCTGGCTGCTGCTTGCTCTGATACCTCTATTTGAGTTCGGGAACCTCCAGCATCCGAGTGTCGGGGAAGTGCTTCTGCAGGTAGGTACGAATGTAATGCATCGTATCTTCTTGGATGGTCTTGTCCTCCACAGTGGGATAGAGGTTGTAGAGCACCGTATGCAAGGAGATGGAACGCTGCCGGATGGCTTCCAGCGCAAGCAAGGTGTGGTTGATGCTGCCCAGACGGCCGGAGGTGACAAAGAGCAGCGGGTAGCGATGGTCGGCTATATAGTCGATGGTGAGGTACTCCTCCGTGAGCGGAACCATCAACCCGCCGGCCCCCTCCACCAATACGATGTCGTAGCGGCGGGCCAGTTCGTCAGTGGCTTGCTCTATCTTCTGAAAATCGATGGGACGGTGGTCGATGCGTGCAGCCAGGTGGGGCGAACAGGGATAACTGAATATTTCGGGCATGGTGAGGCCTTCACGGTCTTCGGGCAGATAGCCGCTGCCCATGATGCGGCGGTGCAGGTCGATGTCCTCGCTGTGGCCTACATTGCCCGTCTGTATGAATTTCTGCGTAATGACACGCTTGCCACCTTCGGCCAGTTGACGGGCCAGCCAGGCGGTACAGTAACTCTTTCCGGCATCGGTGTCGATGCCACTGATGAAGTATATTCCATTCTTCATAATGAATCCGATGTTTTTTGTGCGATGATGTATATAGGGTGATAAGTCAGCGCGACCCGTCCGTCGGGCCTGCTGTATCGACGGAGGTATTCGTTGCAGAAGGCTTGCAAGCGGCCGCGTGTCCACACTCGCTTCTCGGTGCCCGTCACACCTGTCTCTTTCAGAGGTTTCAGGCCAGCTGACGGTTGATCGA
>SAMEA3663297__coassemble_755_pt1 | contig 14624 bp, 13 predicted proteins | sample SAMEA3663297__metabat2_low_PE_003 | metagenome-assembled genome bin SAMEA3663297 (sample SAMEA3663297) | pig gut metagenome | biome: pig gut; feature: pig-associated habitat; material: faeces | place: China | collected 2013
CGGCCGCGTGTCCACACTCGCTTCTCGGTGCCCGTCACACCTGTCTCTTTCAGATGTTTCAGGACAGCTGTCGGATGATCGAAACAGAGGGTTGCCCGCTCTTCTTCGGCATGAAGCAGCCGGAAGTGTGGAGCCAGCATGTCTGTCAGTTCGCTCAGCGAGGGGTAGGTGAGTCCGTTGCCTGTCAGCTGCTTGATTTCTATCAGGTTGTCGGGGCCGAAGGTGCTGAATGCCAACAGGCCTTCCGATGTCAGTGCCTCGTAGCAGTGCCGGAAGAAGGCTTCCGGATGTACGAACCATTGGAGGGTGGAGCAGGAGGTAATCAGCCGGGTATCGCATGGCAGGGGAAGTCCTTCGGCATCGCCTGCCAGAAAGCGGGCGGGAAGGTCGCTGACGCACTCCTCCATCTCGGGGCAGAGGTCGTTCAGCCACAGCTGGTGCGGATGCAGCTGCTGCAGCAACATGCGCGAGTAAACTCCCGTTCCGCATCCTATCTCCACTACCTGCCGGCCATGCTCTTCGCGGCAGTAGGGCTGCAGCAGGCGCAGCATTTTGGCGGCTACCTCACCCTGCACTTTGGCTTCGCGGTTGTAGGTGTTGCGTGCCTGGGCAAACCGTTCGGCAATCAGTCGTTTGTCCATATCTCCTCCAGATAGTGTTTGAAGATGCGTTCCGTGTAGTGTGCTTCGTCCGACAGGCATATTTCGGCACCGGCCTCCTCCCAGGCGCAACGTTGGTTGGCGGGCGGGATGATGCGGTCGTTTGCTCCGATGAAGGCCTCGCGGAAGAAGGAGGGGTCGGGCAGCGGCTGTTGTGCCTCCTCCCGCTGCAAGGTGGCGGCCAGCTCCTCCCGCAGCTCCTCCAGCGGGCGGTGCGGGCTTACCTCCAAAAAGCGTCGGAAGGCAGCCGTGTCACTGCACATGCGGCGCAGGAACTTGTGGAGCGAGGCTCCGTTCAGTCCTTCCAGCGTCCCTCGGAAGATGGCTTCGGGGATGCCGCGGCGGTCGTCCATCTGATAAGGCGTGCCGTTCAGGGCGATGGTACGGTCGATGGGCAATGCCAGCGGTGGCACGACCCGTGCCGCTGCCCATACGCCCATGGACCATCCTACGACGTGAATCTCTCGGTAGTTGTCCAGCAGAGAGGGGTCAAATTGCAGCGAACGGTAGTCATAGCAAATCATGTAGTCACTCCCTGCCGGATGATAGTAGCGGAAGGGTGTCTCGTCAGCTCCCCATCCGGCAAAGAAGAGCAGCAGGCGGGGGTGATGTTCGTGTATGAGGTACAGTTGTTTCATGTCCTGAGTCTTTAGAGGTTACGTATCAAGTCGGCCAGCTGTTCCACCTCCTCCCGACGGATGTCGGCCGTCAGCGAGAAGCGGATGCGTGAGGTCCCTTCGGGTACCGTAGGCGGACGCACGGGCAGTGCATAGAATCCGTGACGCTGCAGCAGCTCGGCACGCAGGATGGTGTCCGCACTGGCCCCTACAATCATCGGCACGATGTGGCTCTGGCTGGGGCAGGTGTAGCCACGCTCCAGCAGTGCCTGCCGAAGCAGCAGGCTGATGGCTGCCAGGTGTTGGCGGAGTGGTTGCATCCGAGCCAGGCGGCGGACGATGAAGAGCGTCCACGCCACATTGACAGGAGGCAGGGCGGTGGTGAAGATGAAGGTGCGCATTTTGTTGACCAGGTATTCGCGGATGGCTTTGCGGCAGACGATATAGGCGCCGGCCGAAGCGGCGGCTTTGCCGAAGGTGCCTACCAGCAAATCGATGTCTGCAATGCACTTCTCCTCCTCGGCAAGTCCCAGCCCATGCGGTCCGCATACGCCGAAGGCATGGGCTTCGTCCACATAGAGCAGCACATGGGGGTATAGGCGTTTCAGCTGTACTAGGGCCGTCAGGTCGGCCTTGTCACCGTCCATGCTGAAGAGGCTTTCGGTGACAATGATAATCTGCCGGTAGGATGCCTGGTGCTGGCTGAGCAGACGCTCCAGTTGCAACAGGTCGTTGTGCCGGTAGCGGATGCAGCGGGCCGGTGAGAGGCGGATGCCGTCAATCAGGCTTGCATGCACCAGCTTGTCAGCCAGGATGAGCGTCTGAGCATCACTGAGGGCAGGTAGGATGCCCGTATTGGCGTGGTAGCCGCTGTTGAATACCAGTGCGGCTTCGGTGCCGAACAGGTGGGCCAGCTCTGCTTCCAGCTCTTCGTAAACGGTGAAGTTGCCGGTGAGCAGGCGTGACGACGACGAGGTGGGCAGAAACGTCTCTGGCGTCAGTGTGGCCAGAAACTCCCGACGAAGGGAGAGGTCGGCCGACAATCCCAGATAGTCGTTGGACGAAAGGTTCAGCATCCGCTGTCCGTTCACCACCACCTCTCTGCCATCGTGTACCATCTGCGGCAGGCGGCGCAGGTTACTGCTTGCCTCTAAGGTATGCAGCTCCTCTTGTATATGGTCAATTATATTCATGTGCGCATCATTGGTTTTTTACATCTCTTTCACAATCTTCAGCAAGCCGGTAGTGAGTCGGGTCAGCTGTTCGGACGTGATGATAAAGGGCGGCATCAGGTACACCAACCGGCCGAAGGGGCGTACCCAGATGCCCTCTTCCACAAAGCGGCGTTGCATCCATGCCATATCCACCGGCTGCTTGACCTCTATCACGCCGATGGCTCCCAGCACCCGCACATCGGCCACTTGCGGGAAGTGACGGGCGGGAGCCAGTTCGTCACGCAGTTGCCGCTCGATGCGCTTCACCTTGCCTTGCCAGTCGTATTCGGGTGAGGTGAGCAGGCGCACCGAGGCACATGCCAACGGATTGCCCATGAAGGTAGGCCCGTGCATGAAGCAACCCGGCGTGTGGTTGGAGATGCTGTCGGCCACCTCGTTGCTGGCCAGCACGGCCGAGAGGGTCATGTAGCCTCCCGTCAGTGCCTTGCCGATGCACATGATGTCCGGCTCCACCCCTGCGTGCTCCCAGGCAAAGAGCTTGCCTGTGCGTCCGAATCCGGTGGCTATCTCGTCAAAAATCAGCAGCAGCCCATATTCACGGCAGAGCTTGGCTGCCTCGCGCAGGTATTGCGGATGGTAGAACCACATGCCTCCTGCACCCTGCACGATGGGCTCCAGTATCAGTGCTGCCAGCTCGTGGTGGTGTTGCCGGATGGTTTGCTCCAGCGGCAGGATGTCGTCGGGGTTCCATTCGCCGTCGAAGCGTGAACGGGGCTGGGGCACAAAGTGACGTACGGGCAGGGCAGGGCCGAAGAGTGAGTGCATGCCGGTGACAGGGTCGCACACGGACATGGCATTCCACGTGTCGCCATGATAGCCGCTGCGGATGGTGACGAAGTTGTTCTTGTGCGCCAAGGCCGACGCATCGGGAGCCGAGAGGCTCTTGGCATACCAGTATTGGACGGCCATCTTCAAGGCCACCTCTACCGCTACCGAGCCCGAGTCGGCGTAGAATATCTTCTGCATGGAGGGAGGTACCAGCGGCAGCAGCAGTTCGCCCAGCCGGATGGCAGGATTGTGCGTCAATCCACCGAACATGACGTGCGACATGCTGTGCAGTTGTTCTTCGGCTGCCCGGTTCAGGACGGGATTGTTGTAGCCGTGCACCGCGCACCACCACGACGACATGCCCTCTACCAGCGTGCGTTCGCCTTGCGGCGCTTGTGGGTCGTCCAGCGTGATGGTAGCTCCCTGTGCCCGTTTCACCTTGTACACGGGCAGGGGATGGGTGGTGGATGTATAGGGATGCCACAGATGCTCGCGGTCGAAGGCAGACCCGCAGAAGTCGTACCCCGCTTCCTCAATCAGTGCCTTGTCGTCCGACACCTTCGAGCCGAGGGGGGTCAGCAGGTCGCCCACGATGGCCGAGTTGATACCTATATATAGTGCACGCTTCACTGCCGCCTGACTGAGTTGCGACCGTCCGCCGGCAAAGCGCAGATAGGCGGTGGGGTTGATGAAGCGGAACAGTGCGATGGTGGTAAGGACCTCTTCTTCGGTAAGTGGAGTCTGATGCTCCAGAGGAGTGCCTGGTATGGGGCTGAGCAAGTTGATGGGGATGGATTGGGTGCCCAGCTGCTTTAAGGTGAAGGCAAACTCGATGCGTTGCTCCAACGTCTCACCCATGCCGATGATGCCCCCGCTGCATATCTCCATGCCGGCACGGCGGGCCGCTTCGAGGGTGGCTATCTTTTCTGCTTGCGTATGGGTGGTGCAGAGGGTGGAGAAGTAGGAGGGAGCCGTCTCCAGGTTGCAGTGGTAGCGGGTGATGCCGGCTTCGTGGAGTGCCTGCAATCCGGCTTCGTCCAACAGGCCCAACGAGGCGCACAGATGGATGGACGAGTGACGGCGCATGTGGCGCGTGGTTTCGCAGAGCTGCTCCAGTTGCTTGGAGGTGGGTTTGCGGCCGCTGGTTACCAACGAGAAGCGGGCCACGTCCTGCCGCTCGTTGTAAAGTGCCTGTCGCAGACACTCCTCTTTGTCAACCAGGTCATATACATCGGCCTTCGTCTGGTAGTGGGCCGACTGGGCGCACCACTTGCAGTTTTCGGGACAGCGTCCCGACTTGGCGTTGATGATGGAGCACATGTCAAACTCGCGTGAAGCACGGGCACGGGTGATGTCATGTGCGGCATCGTAGAGCGCCTCTTTATCGGGTTGGGTGGCCAGCCACAGCGCCTCTTCTTCGCGGATGTCGGCTCCGGCCATCACTTTCTCTTTCAGTTCTTGAATGGTCATATCTTTCAGTCAATAGGTTGTCAGGGTTCATCATGTCCATGTAGAGAGCCTCCTCCTCATTCCGCCGGCCGAGGCGGACGGTGCCCTGCTTCTGCTTGCTCAGCGAGCAGTCGGCCACGTTCTTGCGCAGGCAGCCGATGGTGACGCAACGCCCCATGCTGGCAAAGGCGGCATAGCGCTTGCGGCTCCAGCGGCGGAAACGCAGGGTACGGCGGATAGGAAGGCTCTTTTTCATGACCATGTTACAATCGTTTTTTTTGCGACGCAAATGTAAGGAAAATCTTTGATTAACCCAATGCCTGACGGATATCTTCCAGTAAATCATCCACATCTTCCAGTCCGATGGAGAGGCGGATGGTGGTATCCAGCACATCCATGCTCTCCCTTTGGCTGTCGGTGAATGGGCCGAAGATGGTGCTGGCCGGATGGATGGCCAGCGTCTTGTTGTCGAACAGGTTGGTGGCGCGTACAATCAGCTGCAGGCGGTCGATGAAGCGGAAACAGGCATCGCGGTCGGCCAGATCGATGGTGACCATGGCCCCTGCCGTGGGGCCGAACTGTTCACGTGCCAGCCGGTGGTAAGGATTGTCCTCCAACCCCACATAGTTCACCCGGCAGATGCCCGGCAGCGAGCGCATCTTTCTGGCCAGTTCCAGTGCGTTGGCTGCCTGTATGCGGTAGCGGGCATCCAGCGTCTCCAGTCCCAGCGTGTGCATGTAGGCCACATGAGGCGTCATGTAAGCCCCCAGATTGAGCAGCATCTCCGTGCGCATCCGTTTGCCGAAGATGGGGCAAGTGCCGTAGTCGATGATGAGCCCTCCGATGGAGGTGGCCCCGCCGGACAGGTATTTGGTGCTTGATACTATTTCGATGTCTACGCCCAGCGCATGGGCATCGAACTCGGTAAAGGGAATCAGGGTGGTATCGGCTATCAGGGGAATGTGATGTTCGTGGGCAATTCGTGCCAGCTGACGCAGGTCGGCCACCTCCATCTGCGGATTGGTGATAATCTCCAGATAGATGCAGCAGCTCTCCTCGTCGACGGCACGTGCCACGGCCTCGTAGTCGGTGAGGTCGCACAGATGGGCTTTCACGCCAAACCGGCTCAGTGTGCCGGAAATCAGTGCGAAGGTGTTGCCGAAGACGTGGCGCGAGGCAACGATGTTCGTCCCCATAGAGGCGATGCACAGCAGTGTGTTGCTGATGGCTGCCATGCCCGAGCTGACGGCTATCACCTCCGCTGCTCCGGTCAGGGCTTTTACCTTGTTCTCAAAGTAGGTGACGGTGGGGTTGGTGACGCGCGAATAATCGGGGGCTGTGGTACGTCCGCAAAAGGCATCGGCCATGTCGGCGGCATTGTCAAACTCATAAGCAGCTGTGTGATACACCGGCATACTGATGGCGTTATAGGCATCCTTGCTCTGAAAGCGGGTATGGATGGCCAGGGTTTGTCTCTTCATATCTTCTCTTCTTATTGGTTACGCGAACGCAAAAGTACGAAGAACATTCTGTACGCGAAATACCACGTTTGTGGTATGTTGCCGGACAGGGACGATTCCGCTACTTTTGCCTGAAAATTTTCGACAAAGACCGTTACGAAAAGAAGATTATGATAGAATTGTTGACGAAGAAAGTGCTGGACGGAGGAAGTCTGGACGAAGAAGAGGCACTTCTGCTGGCCAAGGTTTCACAAAAGGTGGAGCTGTCCAACCTTCAGCGGCAGATTATCCACTTCACGCCGGATGTGGGACGCCCCAAGGTGGAAAGTGCGGCCGAGAAGATATGCCTGCTCAATCCCTATGTGCGGGTCGAGGCACACCGCCGGTTCCTGCGGGCCGACAATGCGCTTGAGCTCGTCAGCCGATACGATTTCATTGTGGACGGTACGGACAATTTCCCGACGAAGTTCCTCATTAACGATGCCTGTGTCATGGCGGGGAAACCCTTCTCGCACGGAGGCATCCTCCGTTTCGAGGGAGAGACCTTCACCCACCTGCCCGGCACGGCTTGCTACCGTTGCCTGTTTGAGGCACCACCGCCTGCCGGAGCCGTGCCTACCTGTTTGCAGGCCGGCGTGCTGGGAGCCATTGCCGGCATGTTGGGCACCATTCAGGCTGCCGAGGCATTGAAGTACCTCACCGGGGCAGGCGAGTTGCTGACGGATTGCTTGCTGACGTTCGATGCCAAGCGCATGAAGTTCCGTACCCTACGCACCAGCCGGCACGACGGATGCCCCGTCTGCGGAACCCATCCCACCGTGACCCGCCTGGTGGACGATGAACAGGCCGTATGTGAAACGAAAAAGAAATAAGATAGAAGTATGGAAACCAAGAAACTATCCATCATAGCCTTCAGCGGCGATTTTGACAAGCTGACGGCTGTATTCACCTTGGCTACGGGTGCCGCAGCCGTGGGATATGAGGTCAACCTGTTTTTCACCTTTTGGGGATTGGATGCCATCAAGCAGCAGCAGGGACGCGCCTGGGTGGGCGGCAACTGGCTGACCAGGGGGTTCGGCTATCTGATGGGAGGCCTTCGTGTAGCCCCCTGCAGCCGCTTCAACCTGGCCGGCATCGGCCCCCGGCTATTCCGGCATCTGATGCGGAAGAGCCGTGTCGCCACGCTGGAGGAACTGGTGGAGGCTGTCAAGGCGTTGGGCATCAATATGTATGCTTGCGAGATGGCCATGCACGTGCTGGGCTTGCAGAAAAGCGATTTCATCCACGAAGTGAAGGATGTGCTGGGTGTGGCCACCTTCCTGCGCCTATCCGCCGGCGGACAGACACTCTTCGTCTGACAAAAAAACGTACGTAACACAACAGAAAAGCGTCATGAAACATACATTAGACATCACACAGGAACATTGCCCGATGACCTTTTTGCGGACCAAACTGAAACTGGCCCAGCTGGAGAGAGGGGATATACTGGAAGTGCTGCTGAGCGAAGGCGAGCCGCTGGACAACGTGCCTCGCAGTGCCCGCGAGCAGGGCTTTCGGGTGTTGGCTGTAGAGCAGGTAGAAGGCACTACCTATCGCGTCTGCATCGAGAAGTAAAGATGTGGATGACGTCGTCGTAGGGGGTGCCTTCTGTCTGCTTATCTCACATTGCTCAGGCTATGCCGTGCGCGTTGGCTTCCTTGTCAATCTTCTTGATGAGGCCCTGCAGCACGGAGCCGGGACCGCATTCGGTGAAGTCGGTAGCACCGTCGGCCACCATGTTCTTGACCGTCTGTGTCCAGCGTACCGAAGCCGTCAGCTGAGCCACCAGGTTCCGCTTGATTTCGGCAGCGTCGGTGTGAGGTAGTGCGTCTACATTCTGGTATACGGGGCATTTCGGTGTGTGGAACTCAGTGGCGTTGATGGCAGCTTCCAGCTCTACTTTGGCAGGATCCATCAGCGGCGAGTGGAAGGCACCGCCCACCTTCAGGGGCAGGGCGCGTTTGGCACCGGCGGCCTTCATCAGTTCGCAGGCTTTGTTGATGCCTTCAATCGAACCCGAGATGACAATCTGGCCCGGGCAATTGTAGTTGGCAGCCACGCATACTTCGCCTTCAGCGGCTACCTGTGCGCATATCTCCTCCACCTTCTCGTCGGGCAGAGCGATGATGGCGGCCATGGTAGAGGGACGTACCTCACAAGCCTTCTGCATGGCCATGGCACGTGCATACACCAGTTTCAGTCCGTCTTCGAAGCTCAGTGCGCCGGCAGCTACCAGTGCCGAGAATTCGCCCAGCGAGTGGCCGGCAGTCATCTCGGGCTTGAAGTCGTCGCCCATGCAGAGGGCAGAGATGACAGAGTGCAGGAATACGGCCGGTTGAGTGACCTTTGTCTGACGGAGGTCTTCGTCCGTACCCTCAAACATAATATCCGTAATGCGATATCCCAGGATATCGTTTGCTTTCTCAAAGAGTTCTTTGGCCAGTGCAGAGTTTTCGTACAACTCCTTGCCCATACCTACGAATTGGGCACCCTGGCCCGGAAATACAAATGCTTTCATCTTTTTACTATTACAATACCTTATTAAATAGGCCGCAAAGGTACGCTTTTTTTTTGAATCTTGCTTGCATTCGGTTATAAAACTCACAAACTTGCACCGGGGTGGGGGAGCAGCGTCCATAGGCAGGAGGCCTGCGGACGCTGCGTGAGGCTTATCCATGTAGTTTAATTTAAAATTTAAAATTTAAAATGCCGTTCGCGGTGAATGCGCCTGTGTGCGGGTGGGCGGAAATGTTAGCTACGCTCAAAACAACTTTTATTGTTACATTGAGGTATAGTCCGCCCCTACACGTCACTTGTAGCTCGTAGCTTGTAGCTCGTAGCTTGTAACTAAAATTTATTCTGACAGAATTGGAGATAGTCATCGTTTTTGTTGTATATTTGCCGGCTCTTTGCAAATAAACAACTCGTAACACTATGTACTATGTAATTGTATGGGCCATATTGCTGGTGGCCGAACTGATCTATTTCCGGATAGCGGACAAACTGAATATCATTGACAAACCCAATGAACGGAGCAGCCATACGCGGATTACGCTGCGTGGAGGTGGCATCATCTTCTATATCGGTGCGTTGCTCTGGTTTGTCCTCCACGGTTTTGCCTATCCTTGGTTCATGCTGGCCCTCACCTTGGTGGCGTTCATCAGCTTTGTGGACGACGTACACTCGGTGGGGCAGCGGACAAGGCTGCTGTTTCACTTCGCAGCCATGTTGCTGATGTTCTACCAGTGGGGGCTGTTCTCCATCGGGTGGGTGTGGATGGTGCCGGCTCTGATTGTCTGCACCGGCATCATCAATGCCTATAATTTCATGGACGGCATCAACGGCATCACGGGCGGCTATTCGCTGGTTGCGCTGGGGGCGTTGGCGTGGGCCAACGAAGCGGTGGTGCCCTTTGTGGAGTCTCACATCTTTCTGCCCATCTTCTATTCGGTGCTGGTCTTCTGTCTGTTCAACTTCCGCCGTCGCGCCAAGTGTTTTGCGGGCGATGTGGGTTCGGTCAGCATTGCCTTCATCCTGCTGTTTCTGATAGGCAAGCTTATCATTGCTACGGGCGACTTCAGCTGGATAGTGCTGCTGGCTGTCTATGGTGTAGACAGTGTGCTCACCATCATCCACCGCCTGATGCTGCACGAGAACATCGGTCTGCCTCACCGCAAGCATCTCTATCAGATTATGGCTAACGAGCTGCATGTGCCGCATGTCGCCGTCTCGTCGCTTTATATGGCTGTGCAGCTAATAGTATCGGCAGGCCGTTTCTGGTGGCCTGCCGATGGCTATCTCTATCTGGTGCTTGTCGTAGGGCTGTTGAGCCTTGTCTATGTGCTGTTCATGAAGCGGTACTTCTGCTTGGTGAAGCACTGAGCCTCTTCCGGCATCACTTCTTCAGCCACTTGTCCAGCCACTCGAAGAAGGTGCGTTGCCACAGCACGCCGTTCTGCGGCTTCAGCACCCAGTGATTCTCGTCGGGATAGATGAGCAACTGGGCCGGTACGCCGCGCATGATGGCTGCATCGAAGGCTGCCATGGCTTGGTTGGCCAGGATGCGGAAGTCCTTTTCGCCGTGGATGCAAAGGATGGGCGTGTCCCACTTGTCCACAAACTTGTGGGGCGAATTGGCAAAGGTGCGTTGGGCCGTGGCGTTGTCCTTCTCCCAGTAGGCACCGCCCATGTCCCAGTTGGCGAACCACTTCTCCTCCGTCTCCAGATACTGCATTTCCATGTTGAAGATGCCGTCGTGGGCGATGAAGGCCTTGAAGCGTTTGTCGTGGTGTCCGGCCAGCCAGTAGACGGAGAAGCCGCCGAAGCTGGCACCTACGCATCCCAGGCGGTCGCTGTCAACGTACGGTTCCTTGGCTACCTCGTCAATGGCTGTGAAGTAGTCGCGCATGCACTGGCCGCCATAGTCGCCGCTGATGGATTCGTTCCATTCAAGTCCGAAGCCCGGCAGTCCGCGGCGGTTGGGGGCTACGATGATGTAGTCGTTGGCTGCCATGATCTGGAAGTTCCAGCGATAGCTCCAGAACTGGCTGACAGGGCTTTGCGGACCTCCCTCGCAGAACAGCAGGGCGGGGTATTTCTTCGTCGGGTCGAAGTGGGAGGGATAGATGACCCACACCAGCATCTGCTTGCCGTCGGTGGTCGTCACCCAGCGCTCTTCTACCTTGCCCATCTGCAGCTGGTCGTAGATGTGCTTGTTCTCAAAGGTCAGCTGCGTTGTCTCTTTCCCCACGCGGTATATTTCGTCGCCCATGCTCATGGAGTGGCGTTTGGCTATCAGGTCGTCGCCGCAGAGGGCCAGCGAGCCATAGTCGCACACGTCGTCGGTAATCAGTTCGATGCGGCAGGCGGTGGGGTCGTTCTCGTCGCGCTGGTCGGTATGCAGGCAGTATATCTCCACCTTGCCGTGCCATACACCCAGGAAGTAGAGGCTCTTCGAGTCCTTGTTCCACAGGAATTGGTCGACGTTCGACTGGAATGCCTTGCTGGCAAACTGCTTTTCGCCTGTCGCTCTGTCCATGATGCAGAGGCGGTTCTGGTCGGCCTCGTAGCCGTCGCGCTCCATGCTTTGCCAGGCGATGTACTGTCCGTCAGGCGAGTATTGCGGGTTGGTGTCATAGCCCATCATCTGCCGGCTCTCTTCGCCCTGCGGCTTGCAGAGGTTCATGAAACTGCCCTTTGCCAGGTCGTATTCGTAGATGTCCGAGTCGGTAGATACGGCGTATGCCAGGCCGGTCTTCATGCGGCAGGTGAAAGCCACTTTATCAGAGTTGGGGCTCCACGCCAGCTGTTCCATGCCACCGAAGGGTTTCATGGGGCTTTCGTAAGGCTCTCCTTGCAGGATGTCGCGCACATTGCTGATGCTGTTGCCGTCAAAATCGGCCACAAACGGATGGGGTGCGGTAGTGACCCATTCGTCCCAATGCTTGTACATCAGGTCGTCTACCACAATGCCGGTAGATTTGGGCAGGTCGGGATGCTTGTCGGCCGTGCTCTTTACGGTCTTTACCTGCGCAACGAAGAGCAGCTTCTTGCCGTCGGGCGAGAAACTGAATCCCTCGATATCGCCCTCGTAGTGGGTCAGTTGCCGGCGTGCCGTGCCGTCGGGATTCATCTCCCACACCTGGCTGCTCCCCCCTTCGTTGCAGAGGAAGGCCAGCTTTGTCCCCTCCTTGATCCATGCCGGTTCACCCTCGCGGAATGCCGAACGGGTGATTTGCCGGTTGTCGGTGCCGTCGGCATTCATCACGAAAAGTTCTGTGTTGCTCTTGTCCTGCGGCACGCTGTAGTAGGTGACGCTGTAGGCAATCTGCTGTTGGTCGGGCGAGACGGCCACACTGCCTATCCGTCCCATCGCCCACAAGGCTTCGGGCGTCATGCGCCCGTCGGTGATGTGTACTTCCTGCCGTTGAATGATGTCTTGTGCATCGGCGTTCTCCTTGCCGTTTTGGCACGAGGCGCATGTCATGACTGCTGACATAAGTAAAAGGTTTACTGGTTTCATAAATGAATTTTTATCTGTTAGTAATGGTTGTGCATTCAAGCTGAGTGCAAATGTATATAAAATCTGCGAAATACGATGCCCGCTTTATCTACTATTTAGTCGAACCTTACTAACATCGCACATGCGCGCATGTACCTTATCGGCAAGATACAGAAGAAACTCAATGAGAAGATACGACGGGATGAGGAATTGGCTTCGCTTCCCTCTGTCATGACTCGGAATAGCCCGAACAAGTTCGGCTCTCCTCTTGAATTAGCCAAAAAAGCATAAACTATCATCTGTTTTTTGAATAACACTATCTGTTATTTGAAAATAAAGTTGTAACTTTGCAACAGAAAAGTATAACAGAATATGTAAGTCAAATATAGACAGCAAATGGATATATTCTTTCAGAGCAAGAAACTGGAGAAGATAGCATCTGACCCACGAAAATGCTTAAAGGAACTTGGTCAGACAAGAGCAGAATTGTTCCAGAAGCGTCTTCGAGACCTCTATCGGGCCGAAACATTGGAAGATATGCGTTACCTGCCGGGGCACTACCATGAGTTGAGGGAGGATAGGAAAGGGTAATGGGGCTGTGACCTTGACCAACCGTATCGGCTGATATTTGAGCCTCACGAAGACCCGATTCCGACCGATGAAAACGGTAAGTATGTCTGGATAGAGATAAAAGGAGTAGAAATTGTAGAAATAGTGAATTATCACGGTAAATAGTATAGTATTATGGCAACTTTAAAGAAATTCGTTCCGCCGGTGGAGTTTCATCCCGGTATCACCCTTTCAGACAAGCTGAAAGAGATGGGGATGAGCGTAAAGGAGTTTGCTGTGCGCACTTCAAAACCGGAGAAGACCATCTTTGCCGTCATTGGCGGCAAGAGTAGCGTGACCTCGGATATGGCTGTGGCGTTCGAGAGTGTCACAAAGATTCCTGCACATTTTTGGCTGAACATACAGCGCGGGTATGATGAGTATGTAGCCCGACAGAAAAGAGAAGAGCAACTGGCCCTGGCATACGAATGGGCATGTTCGTTCCCCTTGGCAAAAATGATGGAACTGGGATGGATCCCCATGGTAAAAACCCCAGAGGAGAAAGTCAAGGTGTTGCTCTCGTTCTTTCAAGTCAGCACGGAAAAGGCTTGGGAGGACTACTACCTGAACCAACAGCTGAAAGTGGCATTCCGCATATCCCTCAATAATACCAAAGAGCCACACGCCATATCCGCATGGCTGCGTCAGGGAGAAGTACAGGCTGCAGAAACGGAAGTCTGCGAGTTTTCCGAGAAGGCACTGCGTGAAGCTATCCCTGCCATGAAAAGCCTCTGTGCCGACCATCCTGCTGATTTTGCCGTGGCATTGCAGGAACTGTGCGCCAAGGCAGGCGTCAAGCTGGTTTATACACCTTGTCTGCCCAAGGCTCCCATCAACGGCTCCACAAGATGGATCAATGATGTGCCCTGCATTCAGATGACGGGAAGACATAAGAGAAACGACATATTTTGGTTCACATTCTTCCACGAGTTGGGACATATCCTGTTGCATGGCAAGAAGGATATTTTCTTGGAAGACATCGAATATGCGGACAAGCAGAAGGAAAAGGAAGAAGAGGCTGATGCGTTCTCTTCACGCATCTTACTGTCTCAGGCAGAGGAAAACGAGATAATCCGGCAGGGAGACTTTTCTGCTGATACGATTCGTTATTATGCCGAGAAGTTCAATGTGCATCCTGGAATCATTGTCGGAAGGTTGCAGCACAAGAAGGTAATTCCATTTACCGCACATTCAACTCTGATAGAAAAGATAGAGCTTTTCAATTAGCACGATATAATAAGCCCTCCAGGCGAGCCGCAAGGCAGCATACTTGGAGGGCGTTCTTCATTTACCATTATTTTACTCCAAAAAAACTAAAAAAACGTTGTAACTTTTTCGGTTACAACGTTTCGTGAAGTTTTGAAAGTGGTGTCACCAGGAATCGAACCGGGGACACAAGGATTTTCAGTCCTTTGCTCTACCAACTGAGCTATGACACCATCGTTTCTCGTTTGCGGGTGCAAAGGTAGTGAAAGTTTTCGATTCTGCAAGAAAGAGAGGGAAAATACTGCTTCTGGTGCTGCTTTTTTATGGATTGGACCGCTCTCTCCTCTTCATTTCCGAAAAATGTTCTCTATAGAAATGTTTTTGTTACACGGGCGTTGCGGTTCCACTCGTTTTTTTTCTTTTCTTTGCAGTGCGAACGCACATGGAGACATGGGACACATCATGAAACGGACAAGGCCACTTGGTTGCCGCCATGTCAAAAGACATGCGAAACGAATAAGTAATAAACGTGAGTTCGATGAATTCAAAATAGATTCAGCTGTGTGTCTAATGTACGTTGT
>SAMEA3663297__coassemble_758_pt1 | contig 14550 bp, 11 predicted proteins | sample SAMEA3663297__metabat2_low_PE_003 | metagenome-assembled genome bin SAMEA3663297 (sample SAMEA3663297) | pig gut metagenome | biome: pig gut; feature: pig-associated habitat; material: faeces | place: China | collected 2013
AAACTCGGGAAAGTCGTTGGTGGCACTCAATATCTGATAGGCTTCGCGCCACTTGCCCCGGTAGAGGGCATCTTGAAACTCCGGGTCTTTGTTGCCCAGCGGACAAGCCCAGTGGCAGAAGGGCACACCACAATCCATGCAGCGTGATGCCTGCAGCTTGCGGTCGTGGCTGTTGAGCGTCTGCTCCACTTGGCTGAAATCGGTGATACGTTCGTGTATCGGACGGTAGCCCGCCTCTTGGCGGGGTATATTCAGAAATGCTTTCGGATCTCCCATAGCTTTTGAATTTTTAAGTTTTTAAGTTTATAAGTTGACGAGGGGACAAGGCTCATTAATAGTCTCGTTGCATGTCGGCAATCTTCTGTTGCAACTTGCGCATCTGCTCTTCTTGCAGCACCTTCTTGTACTCGATGGGCACTACCTGGATGAACTCGTCTACGTAGCGGTTCCAGTTGTCCAGCATGGTACGTGCCAGCTTGGAGCCTGTGTAGAGGTAGTGCTGGCGAATCAGCTCGTGCAGCTCTTTGCGGTAGGAAGCTTCTTCAATGAGGCTCAGCTCTACCATCTCCATGTTGCAGAAGTAGTCGAAGTTGCCCTCTTTGTTCCATACATAGGCCACGCCGCCCGACATACCTGCGGCAAAGTTGCGTCCTGTCTGTCCCAGCACGACCACCCGTCCGCCTGTCATGTATTCGCAGCAGTGGTCGCCTACGCCCTCGACAACGGCAATGGCACCCGAGTTGCGCACAGCGAAGCGTTCGCCTACGCGACCGTTGATGTAGACTTCGCCGCTGGTGGCTCCGTAGAGCAAGGTGTTGCCGGCAATCGTATTCTGCTCGGCCTCGAAATTGCTGCGTACGGGAGGCAGTACGGCAATGCGTCCGCCACTTAGGCCTTTGCCCAGATAGTCGTTGGCCTCACCCTCTAACTTGAAGTTGATACCCGGCATCAGGAAGGCTCCGAAACTCTGTCCGGCAGAGCCTTTGAACTTGATGTTCAGTGTATGTTCGGGCAGGCCCTTCTCGCCATACTTGGTGGCTACAGCTCCCGAGAGCATGGCTCCGCAGGCACGGTCGGTATTGGCAATGGTATACTCTAACGACACCTCTTTCTGGCTCTCCAGGGCATCGGCGGCGGCACGGATGATATCCACGTCCTTGACCTTCTCGATGCCGTGCTGCTGGTCGATGATGTGGCGGATGGCTGCATCACCGGGTATGCGGCTCAGCAGGCGGTCGAAGGAGATGAGCTGGTGCTTGCGTATGCCATCGTCGGCCTTGCGGACAATGAGGTCGGTACGTCCGATGATGTCGTCCAGACGCTTCACACCTATCTCTGCCAGGTATTCGCGTACCTCCTGTGCCAGGAAGGTAAAGAAGTTGATCAGGTACTCACTGCGTCCCATGAAGCGCTTGCGCAGTTCCGGATTCTGGGTTGCTACGCCTACCGGACAGGTGTTCTGATTGCATTTGCGCATCATGACGCATCCCAGCACGATGAGGGCAGAGGTGGCAAAGCCGTACTCCTCGGCTCCCAGCATGGCCATCAGCACGATGTCGCGACCGGTCTTCAACTGGCCGTCCACCTGCAGCTGCACTTGTCCGCGCAGTCCGTTCAGTACCAGTGTCTGTTGCGTCTCGCTCAGTCCCAATTCGGGCGAGATGCCTGCGTAGCGTATGCTTGATACCGGTGATGCGCCCGTACCACCTTCGGCACCCGAGATGACGATGAGGTCGGCTTTGGCTTTGGCCACACCGGCTGCAATGGTTCCTACACCGCTCTCGGCAACCAGCTTCACGCTAATCTTGGCCCGGGGATTTACATTCTTCAGGTCGAAAATCAGTTGGGCCAGGTCTTCGATGGAGTAGATGTCATGGTGGGGCGGGGGAGAAATCAGCGAGATGCCGGGTATGCTGTGACGGGTACGTGCAATCACTTCGTCAACCTTGAATCCGGGCAACTGGCCGCCCTCACCGGGCTTGGCTCCTTGCGCCACCTTAATCTGTATTTCGTCGGCATTGACCAGGTATTCGGTCGTGACACCAAAGCGTCCTGAAGCCACCTGCTTGGTGGCACTTTCCAGTTCGGTACCAAAGCGGGCGGAATCTTCGCCTCCTTCACCTGTGTTGCTGCGTCCGTGCAGACGGTTCATGGCGATGGCCATGGCTTCGTGTGCCTCCTGACTGATGGCACCAAACGACATGGCTCCGGTGACGAAACGGCGCACGATGTGTTCTACCGGTTCTACCTGGGCGATATCGATGGGGCTTTTCTTGAAGTCAAGGAAGTCGCGCAGGAAGATGGGGCTCTCCTTGTCGTCCACCAGATGGGTGTACTCCTTGAACTTCTTGTAGCTTCCCAACCGGGTGGCCAGCTGCAGGGTGGCAATGGTTTCGGGGTTCCAGGCGTGTTTCTCTCCATCCTTGCGGAAGGCATAGAGTCCCTTGTTGGGCAGCAGCCCTTCCACCTGCTTGGCAAAGCCTTCGTCGTGGAAAGCGATGGCATCGCGTGCCACTTCGTCCAGACGGATGCCACCGATGGTAGAGGCCAGACCTCCGAAATAGGCATTGCTCAGCTCTTCGCTGATGCCCACGGCTTCGAATATCTTGGCACCGCGGTAGGAGCGGATGGTGCTGATGCCCATCTTGCTCATTATCTTGAACAGGCCCTTACAGATGGCCTTGATGTAATTCTTCTCGGCGGTGGCATAGTCCAGCTGGATGGCTTTGTCGGCAACCAGCCGATCGAGAACGGCAAAGGCCATATAGGGATTGATGGCACTGGCACCGAAACCCAGCAGCAGGGCGGCATGCATCACTTCGCGAATCTCTCCGCTCTCCACCACCAACGCCGTCTGTACGCGCTTGCCTACAGAGATAAGGTGATGATGTACGGCACTGACAGCCAGTAACGAGGGTATGGCGGCATGGGTGGCATCTACATCGCGGTCGGTCAATACAATGTAGTTGACGCCGTCGTTCACCGACTCCTCCGCCTCTTTGCAGAGACGCGCCAGTGACTCCTGCAGACCGGCACGTCCCTTCTGCACCTCGAACAGCATAGGGAGCTTCACGGTCTTGAAGCCTTTGTAGCGGATGTTGCAGAGCAAATCCAGCTGGGTATTGGTCAGGATGGGGTGGTTCAGACGTACCATCTTGCAGTGGCTCTCGTTGGGTGTCAGTATGTTCATGCCTACGGCACCGATGTACTCGGTCAGCGACATCACCAGTTCCTCGCGAATCGGGTCGATGGGCGGGTTGGTGACTTGCGCAAATTGCTGACGGAAGTAGTTGTATAACAGCTGGGGCTTGTCGCTCAGAATGGCGAGCGGAGTGTCATTACCCATGGCACTGATAGGCTCGGCACCGTTCTGTGCCATGGGCATGATGATTTTCTCCACATCTTCCTTCGAGAAGCCGAAGGTGCGCAGCATACGGTCATACTGCTCTACGCTGTGAGCTACCTTGCGGCCGCTCTTCAGTTCGTCCAGCTCGATGCGGTTGGTTGCTAACCAACTGCGGTAGGGCTTGGCCTCGGCCAGCTGACGTTTCAGCTCACCGTCGTAGTAAATCTCTCCCTTTTCCGTATCCACCAGCAGGATTTTGCCGGGCTGCAGACGTCCCTTCTCCTTGATGTCGCCCGGCTCAAAGTCCATCACACCCACTTCGCTGGCCACCACCATGGTATCGTTCTTGGTGATGAGGTAGCGTGCCGGGCGCAGACCGTTGCGGTCGAGCATACCGCCGGCGAAGCGTCCGTCGCTGAAGAGGAGCGCGGCCGGTCCGTCCCACGGCTCCATCAAGATGGAGTGATATTCGTAGAAGGCCTTCAGGTCTTCGCTGATGGGGTTCTTTTCGTTGAACGATTCGGGTACCAGCATGGCCATGGCGTGAGGCAGGCTCAGCCCCGACATGACGAGAAACTCCAGCACGTTGTCCAGCGATGCACTGTCGCTCATGCCGGGCTGGATGATGGGGCGCAGTTCGCGGATGTCGCCCAAGGTGGGTGTGGAGAGTACGCTTTCGCGTGCCTCCATCCAGCCGCGGTTGCCTCGGATGGTATTGATCTCGCCGTTGTGAGCCAGCAGGCGGAAAGGTTGTGCCAGTCCCCATGTGGGGAAGGTATTGGTAGAAAAACGGCTGTGTACCAAGGCCAGTCCGCTGGTAAAGTAGTTGTTGGTCAGGTCGGGAAAATAGTTCCTCAGTTGCAGGGAGGAGAGCATTCCCTTGTAGACAATATTCTTGGTAGAGAGAGAGACGATGTAGAAATCGTTGCGCGTGGCGATGTCGGAACGGCGTACCTTGTTTTCAATCCGCTTGCGGATGATGTACAGCTGACGGTCGGCCGTCTCACTCTCGGTGAATCCTGTGATGAAAATCTGCTTGATGTCTGGTTCGGCTGCCAATGCCGATTCGCCCAGTATCTCGGGACAGGTAGGCACATTGCGCAAGTGCATCAGGGTGAGTCCCTCTTTTTCAATCTCTTCAATGATGATACTCAGAATGGAGGCCTGGTCTTTTTCATCCTTGGGCAGGAAGAGCAGACCGGTACCGTAGCGTCCCTTCTCCGGAACGGGAATGCCTTGCAACAAGATGAATTCATGAGGAATCTGCAACATGATGCCGGCACCGTCACCGGTCTTGTTGTCGGCTCCTTCGGCACCTCGGTGGCGCATGTTCTCCAACACTTTCAGTGCAGACTCCACCAAGTCGTGCGACTTGCCTCCACGGATGTTGACTATCATACCTACGCCGCAAGCGTCGTGTTCGTTGGTGGCGTCATACAACCCCATTCTTCCTGGTCCTTGGAGGCTGATTCCTTCTCCCGGCCATTCCTTTGTTTCGTTGTTAAAAAGTTCTTGTTTCATCATGTAAACCTCGCTTTTAGTCTTAATAATACCTATTTTGTATGTCAAAATGCTTGGCAAAAGTAGGAATTTATGCTCATATTGCCACATATATGGATGATTTTGTGACTATCAAAATAAGAGATGAGGTTGTAAAACTTATATATTGTTCGTATATATATCAATACGAAAACGATTTGTAATTAAAATACAAACATATGATTGCAATTTGTTACTTTGTTCAAATAAAAAATATTTTTCTGAAGTTTCTCTTTATGTAATCTTTTTGTCGTTATGTTGTATGATTTTCCTTTTTTACTTACTTTTGTGCATCAAAAAAAAGAGGCCCTCCTTGCAGGGAAGGCCGTATAGAAATGGAAAACTAACGAAAGCGTATGAAAAAGATGCTCCGAACTGCCACTTGGATGGTAGTCTGCCTTTGCCTGACATTTCTTGCCTCTTGTGAGCAGGACGATGACATATTGTTCGATTATCTGGTCAGCTATGAATGGGGTGGGGATTTGGGATTTGCCGATGCTTTTGACCGCCCGCTGGAGAGCGGCCTGAGCTTTGACGGCAACGGTTTTGGCGTAGATGCCCAATGTTACCCCGGTGACTATGTGCACGTAGCATTTGAGCTCCCCTTCCGATGGATGATATATGATGGCACGCTGACACTGGACTACGGCAACGACTATCCGCTGCTGGAGATTTGCAACATCCATATATCGGTAGACCGCATGGACGGAGAGCTCTATGTAGACGGTGAATGGGACGGTCCTGTCACCCTGTTCAGTTACTGAAAGAGTTTCTTGAAATCTGCCGGATAGGGTGTCTCGAACTGCATTGGTTCGCCCGTGACAGGATGGTAGAAGCACAGCTTGAAGGCATGAAGTGCCAACCGTCCCAACGGGTTCAGGTCTTCTATCCCGTAGCGTCCGTCACCTATGACGGGATGTCCCAAGTCTGCCATGTGTACGCGGATCTGATTCTTGCGGCCCGTATCCAGCACCAGCTCCATCAATGAAAATCCGTTCTTCCGCTTGATGGTACGGTAGTGGGTGACCGATTCCTTTCCGCCGTCGTCGGTGGGGCTGGAGTAGACGTAGAGGGTGCGGTCGGTAAGCCAGGAACGTACGATGCCGGCATCCTTCTCCATCTCACCTGCCACTACAGCCACGTACCGACGGTCGAAAACAATGCGGTGCCAGTTGTCACGCAGCGTGTGCTGGGTCAGTTCGTCCTTGGCAAACATCATCAGGCCCGACGTGTCGCGGTCCAGCCGATGAACGATGTAGAGCCTGTTTCGCCGGCCCGAACGTTGCACGTATTCGCTCAAAATGGTATAGGCAGTACGCTCCTTCTGCCGTTCGGTATTTACCGAGAGCAATCCCTCCTTTTTCTCTACCACAATCAGGTAAGCATCTTCATAGACGATGTTCAGCAGCCGGTGGTGAAACTCATGATTCCCTTTGTTCCGACTGATTTGTACCTTCATGCCCGGCTTCAGCGGGAAGTTGTATTGCGTAGTGATGGCATTGTCTACAAAGACAATCCGTTTGCTTAGCAGTGACTTCAGTTTGGTACGGCTGGCATCGGGCATCTTTGCAGCCAGAAACTCCATCAGTTCCATCGGTTCCTTGACCAGGTAGTCCGTATATTGGGCGCGGGCGCGTGCCGTGGGTTTTCCGTTTGGGCGCATAGAATGAATGTTTATTTAGTATGATGAATTCGTATGTTGTTTCTCAGACTCAGCGGGTCAATCCTTTCTTTTTTCCAGCAGCACCACGTTTTCTACATGATGCGTATGAGGGAACATGTCCACCGGCTGTACGGCCTTTACCTGATAGCCGACATCCAGCAGTTGCAGGTCGCGGGCTTGTGTGGCCGGATTGCAGCTGACGTAGACGATGCGTTGTGGAGCCGCATTCAGGATGACCTGTACCACATCGGGGTGCATACCTGCGCGGGGCGGATCGGTGATGATGACATCGGGCCGTCCATGCTCGGCAATGAAGTCGTCCGTCAGTATATCCTTCATGTCGCCTGCGTAGAACAGCGTATTGTCTATGCCGTTCAGTGCCGAGTTCACCTTGGCGTCCTCAATGGCTTCGGGCACATACTCGATGCCTACTACCTGGCGGGCACGTCGCGACACAAAGTTGGCGATGGTACCTGTACCCGTATAAAGGTCGTATACCAGTTCGTCACCCGTCAGCCCGGCAAAGTCGCGTGCTACTTGATAGAGCACATAAGCCTGTTGCGAGTTGGTCTGGTAAAACGATTTGGGGCCTACCTTGAAGCGCAGTCCCTCCATCTCTTCGTACATGAAGTCCTTTCCGCGGAAGGTATGCACAGCCAGGTCTGTGATGGTGTCGTTCACCTTATTATTTATAATGTATAGGAGAGAGGTAATCTCGGGAAACTTGTCTGCTACGTACTGAAGCAATACGTTCAGCCGTGCCAGCTCGTCATCGTTCTGTATCTGTGCCACCAGTATCACCATCAGTTCGCCTGTAGACGAGGTGCGTACAATCAGGTTGCGAAGCATACCTTCGTGTGTCCGCAGGTTGATGAAGGGGTAGTCGTGCTCGAAGGCATAGTCGCGGATGGCATTGCGGATGCGGTTCGAAATGTCGTCCTGCAGCCAGCACTTCTCAATGGCCAGCACCTTGTCGAAGGCTTCGGGAATGTGAAACCCTACGGCGTTCATCTGGTCGTACACCACCTCCTGTCGTACCTCTTCTGCTGTCAGCCACCGTTTGTTAGAGAAGGTATATTCCAGCTTGTTACGGTATTCACGTGTCTTGGCCGAGCCCAGAATGGGGGAGATGGGAGGTAGCTCTATCTTGCCGATACGTGTCAGGTTGTCCATCACTTGCTTCTGCTTGTACTTCAGCTGCTCTTCATACGGCAACACTTGCCATTTGCATCCGCCGCACACTCCGTAGTGCTGGCAGAAGGGTACTGCCCTGACCGGCGAATAGGTGTGAAAATGTACCGCTTCGGCTTCGGCATAGTGATGTTTTTTTCTTCTCACTTGCAGGTCTACTACATCACCCGGAACTACGTAAGGTACGAATACCACCAAATCATTCACTCTCGCAATGGCTTTTCCTTCAGCAGCCACATCTGTTATCTCAATCTTCTCCAACAGGGGAAGCTCTTTTCTTTTTCTTGCCACTTCTACTCCATTCTATTTAATTCTGTGCAAAAATACGACTATTTTTCGGTATTTGCACTACCGATGGAAAATATTCCAGATTGCAATCTCTATTTTGCATTTTTATGGAAAAAATATATGGTAAAAGTTTTATAATTTATCAAATATCATTAGTTTTGCGAAGAAATTTAGGAAGATAACAATTCCAAATAAATAACTTAAATTTATATTATGGACAAAAAAAGAGTTTATACCTTTGGTAACGGTCAGGCAGAAGGAAATGCCAAGATGCGCGAGCAATTGGGCGGTAAAGGTGCCAATCTCGCCGAAATGAATCTAATCGGTGTACCGGTTCCTCCCGGTTTCACTATCACGACAGATGTTTGCAACGAATATTACGAAGTTGGTCAGGATAAAATCGTAGATGTACTTCAGGATGAGGTACAGAAGGCAGTTGCCCACATCGAGGGACTGATGAACAGTAAGTTCGGTAGTCTGGAGAATCCGCTTCTGGTATCTGTCCGTTCGGGTGCCCGTGCTTCCATGCCGGGTATGATGGATACAATCTTGAATCTGGGTCTGAATGACGAGGTGGCAGAAGGTATGGTCAAGAAGACTGGCAATCCTCACTTTGTATATGACTCTTACCGTCGTTTCGTACAGATGTACGGTGACGTGGTATTGGGCATGAAGCCGGTCAATAAAGAGGACATCGACCCCTTCGAGGCAATCATCGAAGAGGTGAAGGCCATCCGCGGTGTGAAGCTGGACAAAGACCTCTCTGTAGAAGAACTGAAAGACCTCGTTGCCCGCTTCAAGAAGGCTATCAAGGAGCAGACCGGCAGTGACTTCCCGACCGATCCGATGGAACAATTGTGGGGAGCCATCTGCGCTGTATTCCGCAGCTGGATGAACGAACGTGCCATACTCTACCGTAAGATGGAGGGAATTCCCGATGAATGGGGTACGGCTGTATCTGTAATGGCTATGGTATTCGGCAACATGGGCGAGACATCTGCTACGGGTGTTTGCTTCAGCCGCGACGCCGCTACAGGTGAGAACCTCTTCAACGGTGAATACCTGGTGAACGCACAGGGTGAAGATGTGGTAGCAGGTATCCGTACGCCGCAACAGATTACCGTTGAGGGTTCACGCCGTTGGGCTGCCCTGCAGGGTATCAGCGAAGAAGAACGTGCTTCCAAATATCCTTCTATGGAAGAGGCCATGCCGACTATCTACCAGGAGCTGAATGCTATCCAGGAGAAGTTGGAGAACCACTATCGCGACATGCAGGATATGGAGTTCACTGTACAGGAAGGCAAGCTCTGGTTCCTCCAAACACGTAACGGCAAACGTACCGGTACGGCTATGGTGAAGATTGCCATGGATTTGGTACGCGAAGGTTTGATTGACGAAAAGACGGCACTGCTGCGTTGCGAGCCTCAGAAACTCGACGAACTGCTTCACCCCATCTTTGACAAGGCTGCTTTGAAGAAGGCCAAAGTCATCACCCGCGGTCTGCCCGCTTCTCCGGGTGCTGCTTGCGGACAAATCGTGTTCCATGCTGACGATGCACAGAAGTGGCGCGAAGACGGCCACCGCGTAGTCATGGTACGTATCGAAACCTCTCCCGAAGACTTGGCCGGTATGTCGGCTGCCGAGGGTATCCTGACGGCTCGTGGCGGTATGACCAGTCACGCTGCTGTGGTGGCTCGCGGTATGGGTAAGTGCTGTGTATCGGGTGCCGGTGCCATCAACGTGAACTACAAGGCCAAGACCGTAGAGATTGAAGGCGTTGTCTACAAAGAGGGCGACTACATCTCCATCAACGGTTCTACCGGTGAAGTTTATGCCGGCGAAGTGCCGACAAAGGCTGCCGAACTCTCTGGTGACTTCAAGGCTTTGATGGATTTGTGTGACAAATATACCAAACTGCAGGTTCGTACCAATGCGGATACACCGCACGATGCACGTGTAGCACGCGACTTTGGTGCCAAGGGTATCGGTCTGACCCGTACCGAGCACATGTTCTTCGACGACCAGAAGATTGTAGCTATGCGCGAAATGATTTTGGCTGACACGGTAGAAGGACGTGAGAAGGCATTGGCCAAGCTGTTGCCTTATCAGAAGGCTGACTTCAAGGGTATTCTGGAGGCTATGGACGGTTGTCCTGTCAACATCCGTCTGCTCGATCCTCCTTTGCACGAGTTCGTACCCCACGATCTGGCCGGCCAGCAGAAGATGGCTGCCGAGATGGGTGTCAGCGTAGAAGAAATCCAGAAACGTGTAGCCAGTCTGGCAGAGAACAACCCGATGTTGGGTCATCGCGGTTGCCGTCTGGGCATCACCTTCCCCGAAATCACCGCTATGCAGACACGTGCCATCCTGAGTGCCGCTTGCGAACTGAAGAAAGAGGGCAAGAACCCGATGCCTGAAATCATGGTTCCGCTGATTGGTATTCTGTATGAGTTGAAGCAGCAGAAGGAGATTATCCAGAAGACTGCCAAAGAGGTATTTGCAGAAGAAGGCGTGGAAATCGAATTTGAAATCGGTACGATGATTGAAATTCCGCGTGCTGCACTGACAGCCGACCGCATTGCTACCGAGGCAGAATACTTCTCGTTCGGTACCAACGACTTGACTCAGATGACCTTCGGTTATTCTCGTGACGACATTGCCAGCTTCTTGCCGGTATATCTGGAGAAGAAGATTCTGAAGGTTGACCCGTTCCAAGTTCTTGACCAGAACGGTGTAGGCCAGCTCATCAAGATGGCTGTCGAGAAGGGTCGCGCTGTCCGTCCGGGTATGCGCACCGGTATCTGTGGCGAGCACGGTGGCGAACCTTCATCTGTGAAGTTCTGCGCAAAGGTTGGCATGAACTATGCATCTTGCTCACCTTTCCGTGTGCCTATCGCACGTCTGGCTGCGGCACAGGCTGCTATCGAGGAGTAATTTCTTTAGGAACTGAATAAATAATAAGATAGGAGGCAGGTGCTTGAATAACAGGCACTTGCCTCTCTTCTTTTCAACACGTTCTGCATATAATAAAAGCAGTCCATAATGCCTTCGGTTTTCAACTGGTTTACAATTTTTCGGAGGCTGGTTTACAATAAAAAACGGCACTGCTATGCAAACTGTAAAAGAAGTGTTTTATCATTTATTTAATTTCAGCATTATGGCAATATTAAAAGCAACAGTTAGGTTCAAAAACAAAAGCGGACTATACCCTGTATATGTCCGTTTCACACAGTTCAAACAAGTCTCTTATGTAAAAACCTCTTTGATGGTAAATGAAAAGGGACTAAATAGCAAGAAGGAAATCATTGATCCTTTTGTTATCCAGCAAACAAAACGTCTGTTGAAAACGAACATATAAATTATACGTTGATGGGGCAAAACCATGATTTTTCATAAAAAAAGACATACTAAATCATAATTTTCCGTACAAAGCTACCGCATTTGTGAATATTTGTGGTAACTTTGTATGGAAATAGTTATTGATAATGGAAGAAAACAATGCATTATCATGGTAGCCGGCAATCCTGCAGTAATCAAGAAAAGGTTGTAAGTATAGGATTTTAATCGACAGAGGACGAAATAATCATGGATAAGAATTTTCAAGAAACTAATGATATGTATCTGTCTCAGCATTTTGCTGATGACGAGAACGAGGAGCGACTGATTGCGGAATGCAGGATGCTCGTCAGGGCTTATGCATTCACAGAGAATGCTATTGTCTCGATGGGCGACAACAAGCTAAACTGCAGCTATTGCTATTTTGGAGGTCTGGCCGATGAACTGGGGTTGACCGCAGAAGAACGCAAGGAAGTCATACCATCGCTTTATGAGGACTTTATCTTCCATCGTGCAGATATCGACGATCTTGCTCATCGCCACGCAGATGAAGTGGCGTTTGTCCATTTACTCAAATCTCTTGTCATCGATGAACGGCGCGACTACTATCTGAGTGACTACATGCGGCTGCGTGACAGGAATGGGCAACAGAGGGTTATCGAACACCGTCTGTTTCCCATTGCCGCTTCACCGAATGGCAGTTTCCGACTCATGGCATGTGTCTATACCATGTCAAAAGATAACGTGCATCAAGCCAAAATAATAAACACGCGTACAGGAGAGATACGCGTGCTTACGAATAAGGATTATGAGAATGTATTGTCTCAGCGTGAAAGGGAAGTGCTCAGGCTCATCGATCAAGGAAAACTCTCGAAAGAGATTGCCGACCAACTATCTATCAGCATCAATACCGTGAACCGTCATCGTCAGAACATTCTCGAGAAGTTGAACGTTGATCATGCTATCGAAGCCTGTAAGGTGGCAAGGGTGATGGGATTACTTTGAGGTCTGATCGAAACCTGATGATTGGCTGTCCCATGCTTCCCATTTGCAGTCACTCACTTCCATATCAGAGAATTGCGCCAGGAAAGAATGGTCGATAGGACTGGCAGCATAGATGCCGAATGAGATTTCTCCTTCACCCTTGAAGAGATGGAAGGCACGCATCTGCTTGAAATTCACCCCATCGGTACTAGTCTCAATGTAGTAGTCACTCTCACGACGGCTCAGACGATACCACATCTCTTTGATAGAAGACGGAATGTCGCATGTGGCCCAATCGGAGTATCCATTGTTGGTAACAACACTACCTAAACGCTGGAAGTCTTCATTCTCATATTCGATGGATGCTTTCATCCAATTTTCGCTGTCCAGATAAACCACAATGCCACATTGGTCAAAGAGAGCCGAGCTATTGAACATGGTCTTGACGGTAAATGAGAAATACTTGCGCGACGTCATCATCTGAAGCACAGGTGCATTGTCATTGCAGAACCCATAATAGGTACGCTGCCAAAGATCAGTATTCGGCATTGTCTGTATCGTGATGAGCGAGTCGCTTATTGAATACTGCTGAGGTTCTCTGATCCAATATAGATTATCTTTTGTAAACTGTTTTATAATTTTATCGTTTGATTCAATTACATTTGTTTGACAATTCTTGTCGCTGTTGCTTTGCCCACATGATGCAAACAAAGTGACAACGAGCGAAGCAATCAAAAAGAGGTTCTTGTTCATATTCAATAGGTGTTAGTTATCGTTTTAGCCAGTGTTCCTTTAGCCAGTTGCGAACCGGCTCGTCATAGACTTTGAGCGAAGCCCAGGCAAGGCCGATGGCCATGAGGGTAGTCACAACGCCTACGAATATGTGTGTGCTGAGCGGTGAATCCATGTGGGTTTCTGCCCAACTCATGTGCATGTATAATATAGGATAATGTGTGATGTAAAGTGGGAACGAAAGCTGACCAAGGAAGATGCATACCTTCGACGTACGCTTGCCCTTCAATTTGCTGCCAGCTCCGATTGAGAGAATGAGTGGGAAAAGCAACAAGATGCAGCAGAGCTCGAAGATGCCTTCGTACACTGGGTTCCAATCACCGAGCAAAGGCGTTGAAACCATAGCGATGATCAACAGCGAAGCAACTACGAAACCACCTTTAATAGAGATGTAATGACCGATGCGCGAAAGCAGCAATCCCATAGTGAATGGGAACATCAGGCGAACCATAGCACGGTAGATGTGTTCGGGATCGCAGATGAAACCACCATTGATCGTGTACTGGAAATTAGTATCGATGAGGTTGCCCCATAGATTGAGCTGCAGACAAGTGTCAGCTGACAACAATGCGCAGAAAGCCACAATAACTGCCAACACGACCTTGCCTGTACGACGCAGGAACAACGCATACAGGATGTTGGCTACATATTCGTAGATAAGCGTCCAGATAGGGCCATTGATACTGGTGAGTTCACCCCATCCTCTGATGTCCATCGACTTAGGGAGTTGTATCATACACATTAGGAGCAAGGCTTCAAGCAGCAACATGTACCATGGTGTAGAATCCACCAGATTGAATGTTGGACCGCCAGAATAATAGAAGAAGCAGACTCCCACCAGCACACCCATGATTGCCATTGGCTGTAATCGGGTGAGACGGCGCTTGAAGAATCCCCATGTGCTCATTCTGTCCCAACGGTCATCGTAGGCATAGCCTAACACAAGACCGCTCAAGGCAAAGAAGAAATCTACTGACATGAAACCATGAGGCATCACCCATCGGTTAATCTCATGAGGATAACACTCCATCATGTGAAACATCACTACACCCATGGCGGCAACGCCTCTGAGTCCATCCAGAATCTCGTATCGCGGCTTGGATTCGAGATAAGTGTTTGAATTATTGTCCATATTAGATATTATAGTATAATTTGCGGGTGCAAAGGTCTGGCTTTTATGAAAAAACTACAATAGTCAATTATAACCATTTGTGTAACTACTTGCTTGTCATCGTTGTACGAAATAACTTCTCAGTAAAGAGAAAAAGATTTGCACCAAAGCATCCACAATGCTGGGTTTAGGTACGCAGCCAACCATGTATAGATACATATTCTTATAACCTTATTTCGTAAACTTATTTTGATATGACCCGTTGGCGGAATTAAGTTAGTGCGTACTTAATTCCGCCAA
>SAMEA3663297__coassemble_767_pt1 | contig 14423 bp, 11 predicted proteins | sample SAMEA3663297__metabat2_low_PE_003 | metagenome-assembled genome bin SAMEA3663297 (sample SAMEA3663297) | pig gut metagenome | biome: pig gut; feature: pig-associated habitat; material: faeces | place: China | collected 2013
GACTACAATGCGGCCTGCCGCAAGGACGTGATGAAGTTTACGAAGGAGTGGACCGACCTGACTCACAAGATGGGCTATTGGGTGGACTTGGAACACCCCTACATCACATACGACAACCGCTACATCGAAACGCTATGGTGGTTGCTGAAGCAACTCTACAAGAAGGGGCTCCTCTACAAGGGCTATACCATCCAGCCCTATTCGCCCGCTGCAGGCACCGGATTGAGCTCGCACGAGCTGAATCAGCCCGGGTGCTACCGCGACGTGAAGGACCTGACCGTAGTGGGACAGTTCCGCATCAAGCAGCCCAAGCCCGAAATGGCGGCCTGGGGCACACCCTACTTCCTGGCATGGACCACCACACCCTGGACATTGCCCAGCAACACGGCTCTCTGTGTGGGACCGAAGATTGACTACGTGGCCGTGCAGACCTACAACGCCTACACCGGCGAGAAGATGACGGTTGTCCTGGCCAAGCCCCTGCTGTATACACACTTCAACAAGAAGGCTGAAGGCATTACGCTGGAGGACTATAAGCCGGGCGACAAGCTGATACCCTTCAAGGTGGTAGGCGAGTATAAGGGTCCCGAACTGGTGGGCATGGAGTACGAGCAGCTGATGCCTTGGGTGAAACCCGTAGAGGTAGATGCTGATGGCAACTGGAAGGACGCATCTGCTAAGGCGTTCCGCGTCATCCCCGGAGATTATGTGACTACCGAAGATGGTACGGGTATCGTACATATCGCACCTACCTTCGGTGCCGACGATGCCAACGTGGCCCGTGCTGCCGGCATACCTTCGCTCTTCATGATTAATAAGCGGGGTGAAACCAGACCTATGGTGGACCTGACCGGCAAGTTCTATCTGCTGGACGAACTGGACGAACGCTTCGTCAGCGAATGTGTGGACGTAGAGGCATACAAAGAGTATGAAGGGCGCTGGGTGAAGAATGCCTACGACCCGCAGTTTACCGTAGACGGCAAGTACGATGAAAAGGCTGCCCAGGCAGCCGAAAGTCTGGATGTCTACATCTGCATGAAGATGAAGGCAGCCCACCAGGCCTTCAAGATGGAGAAACATGTACACAACTATCCGCACTGCTGGCGTACGGACAAGCCGGTGCTGTACTATCCGCTGGACAGCTGGTTTATCCGCTCTACAGCCTGCAAGGAACGTATGATGGAGCTCAACAAGACCATCAACTGGAAGCCCGAATCTACTGGCACAGGCCGCTTCGGCAAATGGCTGGAAAACTTGAACGACTGGAACCTGAGCCGCTCGCGCTACTGGGGTACGCCGCTTCCTATCTGGCGCACCGAGGACGGAAGCGAGGAGAAGTGCATTGAGTCGGTGGAAGAGCTGTACAATGAAGTGGAGAAGGCTGTGGCCGCCGGTGTGATGCAGAGCAATCCCTACAAGGAACGCGGCTTCCAGCCCGGCGTATATACGCAAGAGAATTATGACAAGATAGACCTGCACCGCCCATATGTGGACGAGATTGTGCTGGTCAGCGCCGACGGTCAGCCGATGAAGCGCGAGTCTGACTTGATTGACGTATGGTTTGACTCCGGTGCCATGCCCTATGCACAGATTCACTATCCGTTTGAAAACAAGGAACTGCTGGACAACCATCAGGTATATCCCGCCGACTTCATCGCCGAGGGCGTTGACCAGACACGTGGCTGGTTCTTTACGCTCCATGCCATCGCCACCATGGTGTTTGACAGTGTCAGCTACAAGGCGGTCATCTCCAACGGACTGGTGCTCGACAAGAACGGAAATAAGATGTCGAAACGCTTGGGCAATGCGGTAGACCCCTTCTCCACCATCGAGAAGTATGGCTCTGACCCCTTGCGCTGGTATATGATTACCAACTCGTCGCCGTGGGACAACCTGAAGTTTGACGTGGACGGTGTGGAGGAGGTGCGCCGCAAGTTCTTCGGAACGCTGTACAACACCTACTCCTTCTTCGCTCTCTATGCCAATGTGGACGGATTTACCTATACTGAATCCGACGTGCCGATGGACGAACGTCCGGAGATTGACCGCTGGATTCTGTCGGTACTGAACACGTTGGTGAAGGAGGTAGATGCCTGCTACAACGACTACGAGCCTACGAAGGCCGGCCGATTGATACAGGATTTCGTGAACGACAACCTTTCCAACTGGTATGTCCGTCTGAACCGCAAACGCTTCTGGGGCGGCGGCATGACTGCTGACAAGCTCTCGGCCTATCAGACACTCTACACCTGTCTGGAGACGGTAGCCAAGCTGATGGCTCCCATCGCCCCCTTCTATGCAGATATGCTCTACATGGATCTGATAGGCGTGACGGGTCGCGACCAGGTCGTGTCGGTGCATCTGGCACACTTCCCCGCCTGTCATGAAGAGATGATCAATGACGAACTGGAGGCCCGTATGCAGGTGGCTCAGGACATCACATCCATGGTGCTGGCTTTGCGTCGCAAGGTGAACATCAAAGTGCGCCAACCGCTGCAGTGCATCATGATACCTGTTGTAGACGACCAGCAGCGTGCCCACATCGAGGCTGTGAAGGCATTGATTATGAACGAGGTGAATGTAAAGGAAATCCGTTTCGTAGAAGGTGCCGCCGGCGTGCTGGTGAAGCGCGTGAAGTGTGACTTCAAGAAGCTGGGACCGAAGTTCGGCAAGCAGATGAAGGCCGTGGCCGCTGCCGTGGCCGGACTGTCGCAAGAGTCTATCGCCGCTTTGGAGAAGGAGGGACGCTTCGCTCTGACGCTGGCCGATGGGGCAGAGGCGGTGATAGAGACTGCCGATGTGGAAATCATTAGCGAGGATATCCCCGGCTGGCTGGTGGCCAACGAAGGTCGGCTCACCGTAGCTTTGGAGGTAACTGTGACGGAAGAACTGCGCCGCGAAGGTGTAGCCCGCGAGCTGGTGAACCGCATACAGAACATCCGCAAGTCGAGCGGTTTTGAGATAACTGACAAAATTAATATTACCTTATCTAAAAATCCGCAAACGGATGATGCCGTAACGGAATATAAGGAGTATATTTGCAACCAGGTTCTTGGAATCTCACTCACGCTGGCCGATCAGGTGGAAAATGGTACCGAACTGGAGTTTGACGACTTCTCGCTTCAGATTGCGGTATGCAAGCAATGAAAACAAGAAACGATAAATAATAGAATCTATAGTTTGTAATGGAAGGGCGGAAGTTATTCCGCCCCTACAAATATGTAATTTAATAAAACTAAAAAACAGTATGGGAGAAAAGACAAGATATTCAGATGCAGAACTGGAAGAATTCCGGGCTATCATTATGGAGAAGCTGGAGCTGGCCCAACGTGACTATGACTTGCTGAAGGCCAGTCTGACAGGTGCCGACGGCAACGATACCGACGATACATCTCCTACCTATAAAGTGCTGGAAGAGGGTGCCAATACGCTCTCCAAGGAGGAAACAACCCGTCTGGCACAGCGTCAGCTCAAGTTCATCCAAGGCCTGCAGGCTGCCCTGGTACGTATCGAGAACAAGACGTATGGCATCTGCCGTGAGACGGGCAAGCTGATTCCGGCAGAACGTCTGCGTGCCGTACCTCATGCCACATTGAGCATCGAAGCCAAGAATAGCGGGAAGAAGTGATGAGTGGCGTATTTACCAAGGGACGGATTGCACTGCTCGTCATCTTTTCAGGGCTGATTATCGACCAGATTATCAAAATCTGGGTAAAGACGCACATGTTCTGGCATGAAAGTATCCGCATCACGGACTGGTTCTACATCTACTTTACGGAGAACAGAGGCATGGCATTCGGCATGGAGGTCATCGGGAAGTTGTTCCTGACCTCGTTCCGTATCGTGGCGGTGACGTTCATTGCCTGGTATCTGTACCGCATCGTCAAGATGGGGCTGAAGACAGGATATATCGTCTGCATTTCGCTTATCCTGACGGGGGCATTGGGTAATATCATTGACAGTGTGTTCTATGGAGTGCTTTTTAACGACAGCACCCATTCCCAGATTGCTTCTTTCCTGCCGGCTGAGGGTGGATATGCGCCCTTGCTCTACGGTAAGGTGGTGGATATGTTCTATTTCCCCATCATCGACACCCACTGGCCCTTATGGATGCCTTTTGTCGGTGGTGAGCATTTTGTCTTCTTCAGCCCGATATTCAACTTTGCCGATGCAGCCATCAGCTGTGGCATCATTGCCCTGCTGCTGTTCTATGGCAAGTATCTGAACGAAACCTATCACGAGCTGAAGAAGTCATGAACAGTAGAAAGCGGATTTCTTGGGGAGCCCTCTTGCTGCTGGTATGGGGACTGACAGCCTGCGAGGTGAAGCGGCCGAGCGAAGTGCTGCCCGACAGCAAGATGGAGGCCGTGCTCTACGACTATCACCTGGCCAAAGCGGTGGGTGAGGAGTACTCGCGGGGCGAAAACTACAAGAAGGCACTCTACATCGAGTCGGTGTACAGGAAGCATGGCATCACCGAAGCCGACTTTGATACCACCATGGTGTGGTATGCCCGCCATCCCGATGCACTGGCCAAGGTGTATGAACGGGTAAACAAACGGCTGAGGAGCGAACGCGACGGTATCAACCATCTGATAGCCTTGCGCGACAACAAGCCGCAGGCAACGAAGGGAGGCGACAGCGTGGACGTATGGATGCAGGAACGCATCTGTCGCCTGAGTGGTACACCGATGGACAATCGGCTGGCGTTCTCCATGGCGGTAGATACGAACTTCTATCCCCGCGATACGGTGCGCTGGAGTGTTGGCTTCCGCTTTTTGGGTGAACAGCCCGATTCCGCTCATGCCCCTTTGATGGCCTTGCAGATGGTGTATGAAAAGAATGATACAACAGTTAGTGCCTCTCTGCGGATTCCGGTTTCGGGCAGGTATCAGCTCAATGTATGGGCCGATACGTTGGGAAGCATACAGACCGTTCGTGGGTTCATCTATTATCCGGCTCCCCTCTCGGAGTCGCATCCGCTGCTGCTCGAAGACATCTCGCTGATGCGCTATCATGCACAGGGTGCATTGGAAACACCTGCAGCAAAGGATTCCGTCGCCGTTACCGAAGAACCTGTCCGCCGACAAGAGGTCAGACAGCCTGCCTTACATGCCGATAAGCCTCGCAGACTGGTTGCCGACAGTGTGGATAGCCAGTCCCGTCCGTTGCCAGTACGTCCTCGTCCTACGCATAAGAAATGATGGAATCACATACCCGATACGCTTCGCATTTTCTCCTGTTGCCCGGATATGGCTATCTGCAGCAGATGGCTGTGGAGCTGGCCGGAGGAAGGGTGAAGCGTATTTTTCCTTTGATGCACGAATGCGAAGATACGGTATGGCTGCCCGGGCTGATTGCGTTGCCCGATGCCGATGAATGGTACCGTATGTCGGAGGAGCCATGCACTATACAGCCTCTTTTTCAGGTACCGCTGCTACCGTGGTTGGGAGACCTTCCTTCGTCGGTGGCCTCCACCTTGATTCATCGCATGGCTTGTCATGTGACCCCTTTCGACCTTATCCTCCTGCAGCCTGTCGACGGAACTCGGCACAGACTACTGCCGTAGCAACGGCTACGTTCAGCGATTCTGAAGTCGGTCGGTCGGTCGGGTAGTTCGGTATGTACAGTCTTCGGTTGACCAGCTGTTCCACTTCCCGTCCGATGCCGTTTCCTTCGTTTCCCATCACAATCAGTCCGTTTCTCGTCAAGGGTCGGGCATACATATCCTCTCCATTCAGAAAGGTGCCATATACAGGCATCTCCGATCCCAGCGAGCGAATCAGTTCGGGCAGGGGAGTGTAGTGCAGTTTCACTCGGGCAATGGCACCCATGGTGGCTTGGACGGTTTTGGGGTTGTAGACATCCACCGTACCCGGTGAGCAGAAGATATGTTCGATACCGAACCAGTCGGCCAGACGGATGATGGTGCCCAGATTGCCCGGATCCTGTATGTCGTCCAGTGCCAGAGAGAGTGACCGGCGTATCTCCTCCATCTTGTACATCTCTTCCGGTTGCCGGAAGATGGCCAGTACCTGCTGGGGAGCCTTCTGCAGGCTGGCACGCGCCAGTTCCGTTTCGTCCACCTCCGTCACTTCCTCAGCTTGGGGATGGGGATGCTGTGCCAGCCATCCGGCTGTGGCAGCCAGAAAGAGGCAGGGTACGTGTCCCAGCAGGTCGCCCACCAGTTTGGGCCCTTCAGCCAGAAACACGCGGTCGGCCTTCCGGGTCTTCTTCATCTCCAGGGCGTGGATATACTTGATTCGGTTTTTGCTCAGTGTCATGTCGCTCTTCTTTTTAGGTTCATCGAGTTGCTAAGGTAGGGGACAGGTAAGTATCCCTTTACAGCGTTGCAAAAGTACTCGATTATTTCTACATAATCAAAGCCTCTTACCAACTCTTGCATGGAATTTATTTCGGTAAAGAAAAAATTAGGAGTATATTTGTAGCGGTTTTATGAGATGATATGAGAAAGTTACTTCGTTACACGATATATCTACTGCTGCTTATTCTGTCGGCTGCCTGCTCTTCCACCAAGTATGTGCCCGATGGTGCTTATCTGCTGGACGAGGTACACATCCGCACAGACAACAAGGAGGTGAAACCCTCTAACCTCTCACTCTATCTGCGGCAGACTCCCAATTCAAAGTGGTTCAGTTTGATAAAAACGCAGCTCTACGTCTACAACTGGTCGGGAAGTGACTCTACGAAATGGGTGAACCGTGTGCTGCGCCGCATGGGTGACGCTCCCGTCATCTATAACGAGAAGGAGATGGAGCGTACTCGTGAGGAGATTACCAAGGCGGTGCAGAATATGGGCTATATGCGGGCCACCGTGACCCCTTTGCATGAGGTGAACAAGAAGAAGATGAAGCTGACCTATAAGGTCGCTACGGGACAGCCCTACAAGGTGCGCAGCCTGCACTATGATATACCCGATGAACAGATTCGTACCTATTTGGAGCGGGACACGGCGGCCACGCTGCTGTCCGAAGGCATGTACTTTGACGTCAATGTGCTCGATGCAGAGCGTCAGCGTATAGTCTCCACCCTGCTGCAACAGGGATATTACCGGTTCAACAAAGACTATATCTCGTATACAGCCGATACGGTGCGCAACACTTTTCAGGTCGATTTGACCCTCCATCTGTCACTTGTCAAGCAGCCCAATGAAGAGGCCTCCCTTCCTCACCGCCAATATACGGTGAATAAGGTCAACTTTGTCACCGACTACAACATGCTGCAGTCTTCGGCCCTGAGCAACAGCATTGAGGTGGATGACTCGTTGCACTACAAGGGCATACCCATCTACTTCAAGGACAAGCTCTATCTGCGGCCGAAGGTGCTGACGGATAATCTGCGCATTACACCCGGTGCCTTGTACAATGCCGAAGAGGTACAGCAAACCTATTCCAACTTCGGACGCCTGCAAGCACTCAAGTACACCAACATCCGCTTTTACGAAGTGCAGCAGAACGACTCGTCGTTGCTGAATGCCTATGTCTTGCTGACCCGCGGCAAGCAACAGTCTATATCGTTCGAGGTCGAGGGCACAAACTCGGCCGGCGACTTGGGAGCCGCAGCCTCCGTTTCCTTCAACCATCGCAATCTGTTCAAGGGCTCCGAGGCCTTCATGGTGAAGCTGCGCGGAGCCTACGAGGCCGTCTCCGGTTTGCAGAGCGGGTTGAACCAGAACTATACTGAGTTGGGTGCCGAGGCCACGGTCAACTTTCCTCGCTTCCTCTTCCCCTTCCTCTCCAATGACTTCAAGCGGAAGATACGGGCTACAACGGAATTCGGTCTGCAATACAACTATCAGATGCGTCCCGAGTTTACCCGCATCGTGGCTTCGGGCAGCTGGAGCTACAAGTGGGGCGTGCATCGCCAGCGTGCCCAACATCGCATCGACTTGCTGGACGTCAACTACCTCTACATGCCGTGGATTGACGCGCAGTTCAAGGAGCTCTATCTGGATCAGGACCAGAACTATATCCTGAAGTATAATTACGAGGACCGTCTGATAGTACGTGCGGGCTATAGTTTTACTTATAACAGTTCGGGGCGTTCGCTGATGAACAACACTACGGTAGGCAACTCCTATACCGTGCGATTCAATCTGGAGTCAGCCGGCAATCTGCTCTATGCCTTCTCCAAGATGACTCATCAGCAGACAAACGAGAACGGTGAATACACCTTGCTCAACATTCCCTATGCCCAATACGTCAAGATGGACTTGGACTATGCCCGTAATCTGCAGATAGATGCCCGCAACTCGCTGGTATTCCATTGCGGTTTGGGAGTAGCCATTCCTTATGGCAATGCCACCATGCTGCCCTTTGAGAAACGTTACTTCTCCGGTGGTGCCAACAGTGTGCGTGGCTGGTCGGTACGTGACTTAGGTCCCGGTACATTTCCCGGTGACAATAACTTCATGAATCAGTCTGGCGATATCAAGCTGGATGCGAATGTGGAGTATCGTACCCGCCTCTTCTGGAAGTTCCGGGGCGCACTCTTTGTGGATGCCGGCAATATTTGGACGCTTCGCGACTACAAGGACCAGCCTGGCGGCCAGTTCAAGTTCAATAAGTTCTACAAGCAGCTGGCTGTGGCTTACGGACTGGGTCTGCGTCTTGACCTCGACTTTTTCATCCTGCGCTTCGATGGCGGTATGAAGGCTGTCAATCCTGCCTACACCACCCAGCGCGAGCATTATCCGCTGATTCATCCCAATTTCAGTCGTGATTTTGCCTTTCACTTTGCAGTAGGTTATCCCTTCTGATGCCGTGAGCGGGCAGAAATGACAAGGGGCGTATCATCCGAAAATGATGCGCCCCTTTTGTAATGGTTGGGAGTCTGTACTTATCTGCAAGCCATGTAGGTAGCCCGGCAAGCCTGGCGGGCGGCAGCTACGCCTTGGGCATCCAGTGAAACGGTCATCTCTTCACCGTTCAGATTCAACTGGATAGTACCGTCTTCATTCATCTGCAGCAGTTCCTGGCTGGTGCCGTCGGCCACAACATTCCATGTATTCAGTTCCTTGTCATAAATCAGCGACATAGACAATGCTTCGCCCTCTTTGGTGATGGTATATCCGTTTTCCAGCGTCTCAACCAGGTAATTGCCGTCGGAACCTTGAACCTTCTTCACATCACCGATGCTGGCCATGGGGTTACTTCCACTCCAGAATTCGATAGAGTTGATTACCAAAGCATCTGCCAGATAGCATACCGGATAGATGGGGATGATGTTACATGCCAAATACACCAGTTCGTTGACAAACTTGCTGCCGATGGTTTGGTTCCAGGAAGCAATGCGGCTGTGCAAGCCAAATGAACCGACACACGAGGTGAGAAAAAATGAGCCACAAATCATGATTGTAGCCATCATCTTTAAGCTGTTTTTCTTCATAATCATTCTCTTGTTTACGATTTATTGATCATTGTTTCGGGTCGAAATCACGATTCGCGACCGCTGCAAATATAGCCACTTTTTTCAGAAGCCTGTCGGAATTTTCCATAAAAGTGCAAATATAGCTACATATACAACATTCTTTTTTGTTACAGCGTCTCCTGTTTCAGCTTCTCTACAAACTCGTCAATGCGTCTTAGCTCACGCGGAATCTTGATGCGTTGCGGACAGTGAGATACACATTGGGAGCATCCGATGCAGTGATTGGCTTGTCGCAGGCGGGGTACGCTGCGGTCGTATCCTACAAGGAAGGCCTGACGTGCGCGACGATAGTTGGGGTCTTGTCGGCTTTCGGGCACGTTACCTTCGTTGACGCACTTGTTGTAGTGCAACAGGATGGACGGAATGTCGATGCCATAAGGGCAGGGCATACAATACTTGCAGTCGTTACAAGGGATGGTAGGATATTGGGCCATCAGGTCGGCTGTGTCGTAGAGGAACTCTTTTTCTTCATCAGTCAATGGTACCAGCGGTGAGTAGCTCAGCAGGTTGTCCTTCAGATGTTCCATATAGGTCATGCCGCTCAGTACGGTCAGTACTCCCTGAGGCGATCCTGCAAAACGGAAGGCCCATGAGGCCACGCTCTTCTCGGGCTCACGCTGTTTCAGGCGGCCTACGATGTGGTCGGGTACCTTCGAGAGACGTCCGCCCAGCAACGGTTCCATGATGATGGCGGGGATGCCTCTGCGTTCCAGCTCTTCATACTGATGCTTGGCCGAGGGGCCTCCGGCGTGTTCCCAATCCAGATAGTTCAGCTGGATTTGTACAAAGTCCCATTTCACCTGTCCGCTGTCGTGGAAGGAGAGATAGTAATCGAATGAATCGGAGTCTCCGTGGAACGACCATCCCAAACGGCGGATGCGTCCCGCTTCCCTCTCTTTTACCAGAAAATCCAGTATACCATTATCTATATAGCGGCGGCGGAAATTCTCGGTGTCGGCATTCAGTGCATGAAGCAGATAGTAGTCGATGTAGTCTACCTGCAGCTTCTTGAACGAGTCCCGATACATGGCTATTGCTCCTTCGCGGCTTTGATAGTCCGGGTGGAAGTTCGATAGTTTGGTAGCCACGAAGAATGACTCGCGCGGATGGCGTTTGAGGGCGATACCGGTAGCCGTTTCGCTCATACCCTGCAGATAGACGGGTGCTGTATCGAAGTAGTTCACGCCGTGCTCGATGGCATAGTCCACCAGTTCGTTTACAGTCTCCTGGTCGATGATGTCTCCTTTCCCCTCCGGATTGGGGATGGTAGGCCAGCGCATACATCCGTAACCAAGCAGTGATACCTTGTCGTCGCCGGTAGCAGGGAATGAACGGTAGGTCATTTTCCCTATAGGCGCATCTGCCGGTGAGCCGTTACCCGATACGACTCCATTCTTTGTGGAAGAGGGTGTACAGCCATATAGCGTAGCGGCTGTAGCCAGTCCGGCCATCTTCAGGAAGTCCCGACGGCCGATATTTTCGTTGTGATTCTTCTCTATATCCATAGTTCCTTGATTTGACGTTGATTGATGGGTGAAATCTTTCATAGGCGGACTATACCGTTCTATGACGTTCATGGCCTTCTACATAGATGGCACTGAAGGGACGTGCGGGACAGAGGTTCTCGCAGGCACCACATCCGATGCATCGCTCTGTATCGACTACCGGTATGCGGATGGATTGCTCATCCTCCGGGTCGCTGGGTACCATCTGGATGGCTCCTGACGGGCAGTGGCGGGCACAGTTGCCGCACGTCACGCCGTCAGTCAGCGGTATACAATTCTTCTTTACCCATACGGCATGTCCTATCTGTACGGACGATTTTTCTTCCTTTGTCACGCGGCGGATGGCACCAGTGGGGCATACCTCCGAGCAGCGTGTACATTCCGGTCGGCAATATCCCCGTTCGTACGACATCTCGGGTTGCATCAGCTTTGTCCAATCGGTTGAGGGGCGGAGCACCTCGTTAGGACATGCAGATACGCAGAGTTGACAAGCGGTGCAATGTTGTGCCAGATGGCGGGCACTCCACGAGCCGGCAGGAGTCAGCGGAGTAGCCCTCTCAGGTTTCTGTTTCTGCGTGATGGCAGCCAATCCGCCGTCCACTTTCTTCTCCTGTGCTTTCATCCAGGCCGTGCCGGTCAGCAGCAGGGAGGCTGAGAGAAATCCGCGACGGCTTGCCGATGCCGTGCCGTTCGCCTCTTCTGGGGTAGGCTTTCTTCTCATCCGATAGCTGATGGCACCATGCTTGCATTCACCGATGCAATCCATGCAGGCTACGCATCGGCTGTAATCAATCCGATGCTCTTTGGCATTGATGCAGGCCGCTTTGCAATGGCGCGAACAGAGTGTGCAATTGTTGCATTTTTGGGTATCGATGACGATACGGAACAGCGAGAAGCGCGAGAGGAATCCCAGTACCGTACCTACCGGACAGATGGTGTTGCAGTAGGTGCGTCCGTTGCGCCATGCCAATACGAACAGAATCACCAGGGTGACGATAGCCACCATCAGGGTAGGAAGGCCCTTCAACCAGACATCTACTTCGTAAAAGGCATAGCTCTCGGCCCGTTCGGCCATCTGTGCCAGTGCGTTGTTTCCCCATATCCAAAGCGGCTGCAGCAAGTTGGAGGCCATGCGTCCGTAGGCACTATAGGGAGCTATCAGGGCTGCCAATGAACCGAATCCGGCTAGCAGCACGACGACAAACAGACCCAGGGCACCGTACCGCAGCCATGACAGGGCAGGGGAGTAGGCATAGGGAAGTTTGCGGCGTTTTCTGGGATGCCGGCCTATCCAGGCTATGATGTCCTGCAAAACGCCCAACGGGCAGATGATGGAACAATAGATGCGACCGAACAAAAGGGTAAGTACGACCAGAGCCAATACGACCCCTACATTGAGCGCCAGCACAGCCGGCAGAAATTGGATTTTGGCCAGCCATCCGAACCACGCATGGATGCTTCCCGTAAAGTCGAGAAACAGCAGTGTGATAAGCACGAAGCAGATGGAGGCAAAAACGAGCCTGATTTTACGTAACATATTCGTTGTTTTTAAGTTATTATCTTCCTGTTCTGCAAATGTAGGTAAAAAGTGGATAAAACCAAATAGAAAGCATTGAAAATGAGCAGGGGTATGGGCTACAGATCCTTCAATAGTACCTGCTGCGTACTTTGGTAATAGGCTTGGCGGGCTTTCAGCAGCACATTCCACTCTTCGTTATAGGTATGTTCGCGGTCAATCTTGAACTCTTCCGAGCCGTGTGAATCCAACTTGTCCAGCAGCATGGCCACGTTGATGCGGTTGATGTCCATCGAGGGCAGGTAGGCAATGTCCTCGCTCTTTGTGTCTGTAGCCACCTCGTGTAGCAGCCCTATCTCTTGCAGCTGGTAGATGACCTGATTCGTCAGACGGATAGGAATCTGACACTCTTCCGATATCTCCTCTGCGGTGTAGGCCGGTTCGTTCTGTTCAAAGCGCTTGGTGATGCGTGACAAGATGAGTACAGCCACAAAGTCGTGGTAGCGTCGGCTCACGTTGCGCGTATCCTTGTCGAAGCTGAAGTTGCGTATGTTTTGTCCGGCATAGGTCAGTTCGGCACCGAACAGGCAGATGGTCCACGATATTTGAAGCCATAGCAGCAACATGGGAAGGGCAGCAAAGCTGCCGTAGATAGCATTGTAGCGCGACACCCATAATTGGCTGCCGATGTAGAGAAACTGGAAAGCCTGATAGGCCGTACCGGCCAGGATGCCCGAGATGAGTGCGTGCCGAAGCCTGACCTTCGTGTTGGGCATGAAGATGTACAGCCCCGTAAACATCAGCCAAGTCAGTACGAAGGGAATAAGACGTATCATGAACTTGGCGATGGGAGCCAGCAGGGTGAAGTCTTCGGTATTCTTCAGCACCGTGCTCATGAAGAGTGACAGACCACCGCTCAATACCAGCAGGATAGGCAGCAGCAGCAACATGGAGAAGTAGTCTGTTATCTTTCGATACATGCTTCGTGCTTTCTTTACCTGCCAGATGCGGTTGAAGGTAATCTCCATGTTGTTCACCAGATTCAGCACGGTCCATAGCAACATCACCAGGCCGATGCCGATAAACACGCCACTTTTGGACTGTGACAGGTAGGAGTCGACAAACTGCAGGATGACTTCGGTCGTCTCCGTCGGTCCGCCGAAACCGCTGATAATCTGGCTCTCCATAAGGTTGTCAAACCCGAAGCCCCGTGCGATGGCAAAGAGGATGGCCAGAATCGGTACAATGGCCAGCAACGTGCTGTAGGTCAGTGCCGAAGCTTTGTTTACCAGTCGGTCGTTGGTAAAGCGGTTGATGCACAGGTAGATGGTCTTGATAATGGTATAGAGGGAGAAGGTAGTACGATTGACTTCATCTTCCGTGATACGCCAGATGTCGTAAGTCAGGAATTTCCAGAGGGCGGCAAATCTTCTGTTCATGTTCAAAAAGGTGGTGTGTGTACATATAAGATAAAGAAAACAGTCGGCCTGTAAGCCGGGTTCTGTACCTTCTTGCGAAGGTGTCTGCCATTTATCTACGTCGTATGTCACCATATCAACTGTAGCGGTCTACCCTCCGACATGGAGCGGGCAGCTCTCTTAACGTCGGTTTACATGACCTTACAACTCCTAAGACGCACAGCCCTTGTGTCGCCACAAGGCTGGTAGGCTCTTACCCCACCTTCTCACCCTTGCTCCGGCCGAAGTCGGGGCGGTTATTTTCTTCTGCGTTACTCTACCCTTGCGGACAGCTTTCTGTTAGGAAGTAGGATGCCCTATGTTGCCCGGACTTTCCTCATACGTCACTGGGGACGCAAGCGGCAGACCGGCCGGCTGTTTTCGGGGGACAAAGATAGTGCAAAAAAACGAGTAAGCGAGAGGAAAGGAAATTTATTTGCTTTTCCGAGCGTGAGGTTTTTATTGAAATTGAGCGAAGAACTTTCATGCTTGCAT
>SAMEA3663297__coassemble_768_pt1 | contig 14420 bp, 8 predicted proteins | sample SAMEA3663297__metabat2_low_PE_003 | metagenome-assembled genome bin SAMEA3663297 (sample SAMEA3663297) | pig gut metagenome | biome: pig gut; feature: pig-associated habitat; material: faeces | place: China | collected 2013
CGAAGTCTCCTGCGGGTTGTCGGTAAAGGTAGTAGGTGAGTAGTTGTCCCAATACAATCCGTACCCCTTGACGGAGTGGATGAAGGGGATGCAGATGTGCATGTTCTGGTTGCGGAGGAACAGCTTCTGGCCGCGTTGGTTCACCTTGCCCGTCTGCTGCTGCCCCAGGCCGTAGATGACCTCATCCTTATCCAGCAGGAAGGCCTGCCGCACGTTGAACGAGGGGGTGCCGGCATCGTTGAAGTCGGTAAACTGTGTGCCATACTCCTTGTCCTGCAGCAACTGCTTGCCGGCCGTGTCAAAGAAGCGTATGCCGCCGGTGGCGGGGTTGAAGGTCACCAGCAGGCGGTCGGACTTCATCCGTACCACTCCGTCCTGCTCATTCACCTCTACGGTTGTCTTTGACGGTTCCATCATCACGCTCAGGCTCTTCTTTTCGCAGGGACGCCCTTCGGGAGTCTTGTACACACGTACGATGGAGGGCGAATAGAACGTCACCTCTACATCCATGCCCTGTGTGGTGGCCTTGATGCCTTGGGTCGTCTTATGGAAACTTTGTGCTTGTACAGTCAGGCTCATACACAGCAATAGAGCCCATGATAAGATTATCTGCTTCATAGCGGTTCGTTTTATTATATGAATAATTGGTTTATTTGTCAGAAAAAAAGGGCGTGCCAAAATCAGTAACTAACAAGTGATTTGTGACACGCCCACAAATATATGAAAAACAACCTTAGTTACCTTACATTTTATTCATCAATATCCAGGATTTTGTTTCAGATTGCTGTTTGTCAGCATGGCTGCATTGGGAATGGGATAGAGATTCCGTGTTGCCTCCGATTTGTCATGCGACAGCCAACTCTTGGTGGTGAATACACCGAAGCGAATCAGATCCTGACGGCGACGTCCCTCTTGCATGAATTCCCAGCCCAGTTCGTCGAGGAAGCGGCCGTACTTGATGTCGGCTCCTCCTTCGTACGTTGTGGCGTAGGTGTCGCGTCGACCATAGTCGTAGCTGCTGCCACCCAGCAACTCCGCATCGCTGACGACGGCCTTTTCAGGGGCATTGCGGAAAGCGCGTTCGCGTACCCGTGTCACCAAGGCACCTGCCCCCGGCTTGCCCAGACGCATCAGGCTTTCGGCCTTCATCATCAGGATGTCGGCATAGCGGAACATGGGGAAGTCGTTGTCCAGTACATTGGTGGAACCGACTGCATACTCAAACTTACCCCAGCGGTAGCCTTGATAGGGGGTGGCACCGTCAATGGAGGGCACTTCGTTGGTAAAGATAAGGTCACCGCTGCCATCACTGCACTGCAAGGGCTCGCTGCCGCTCAACGAGGTGTATTGCGGACCGTGAATCAAGTTCTCTTGCCAGCGGATGTCGTCCTTGTCAAAGCTATCCACAAACTGAGGGATGACGCACACACCACCCCATGGACGATGCAACAGCTTGTAGGTCTCCTGCTGCTCGGGGGCCAAGGTGTAGAGGTGGAAATCAAACGCATTCCAGTCGGTCACATAGATGGCATCAAAGGGCAGGGCGAAGATAATCTCCTTGGAACCTTCGTTGTCCGTGCGGAAGACATCCTTCTGATTGTTCTCCAGCGCGTAGTCGCCTGTGCTCTCTGCATGCTTCATGACGATGTCGCATTCGTCAATGCACTTCTGCCACTGGGCCGTGCCAGTATACACCTCGGCATTCAGATACATCTTGGCCAGCAATGTATGTGCCACCCACTTGTTCATACGTCCGTAGTAGTAGCCGCGTGCAGTCTCGGACAGGTTGTCGATGTTCTCGCTGATTTCGCTGATGATGAAGTCGAACACCTGCTGACGGGTAGCCTGCTGTGGCAGCGATTCGTCGCGGAAGTCGGTCACCAGCGGTACATTACCATAGAGGTCTATCAGGATGTAATAGTAGGAGGCACGCAACACCTTCAGCTCAGAGACGAGGTCCTGTTTCTGTTCGCCTTCCACTCCGATGGCACCCTCTTCTATCTGCGAGAGCAGCCGGTTGCAGGTGGTGATACCCTCATAGGTGCGCTCCCAGCCTTGGCGTACACCATCGTCCTCGGTGGTCCACTGATGTTGGTGCCAGCGTTTGTAGATATAGCCGTCCACCCAACCGATACCCAGACGGGCGGGAATGACATCCTGGTCGGCGCACAGCTCTTGCGAGCGTACTACACCGTTCCAGAGCAACATGGTCTGACGCCAGGAGACGTAGGCGGCATTCACCAGATAACTGATGTCGGCTTCTGTTTTGGGATTGTATTGTGAAGACACTACCTTGCCATAGCTTTCGTCCAGCAAGTCGGTACACGAAGTGGTAGTGCCCATGAGGGCCATAGAGGCCAGCAGTCCATAAGAAAGTATTCTTGTTTTCATCGTTCAATGGATAGATTTAAAATTTGACATTCAGACCAAAGGTAAATGAGCGTACACTGGGATATCTGTCACGTGTATCGTAGCCGGGGGTCAGACCGCTGGTGCTGACTTCGGGGTCGATACCTTCGTAGCCCGTGAAGGTGAAGGCATTCAGCACAGAGGCATACAGACGCAGGTATTTCACATAGCGACCCAACTTCGGGAAGGTATAGCCCAACGTGATGTTGTCAATCTTCCAATAGTCGCCGTCCTCCACATAGTAGCTGTTGAACTCGGGTTCCACCTGCTTGCTCAGTGTCGTCTTGCCGAACACCTTGCGGTTGACACTGCTGATGCGGTTCTCGTAACGGCTGTTCTTGGTGTTTTCGTAGTTCATGCGGGCACCGTTGATAATCTGGAAGCCGAAGGCACCACGCATCGTCACACTCAGGTCAAAGTTCTTGTATCTCAGGTTGTTGTTCCATCCGGCATACCATTTGGGCAGGCCGTTGCCTATCACGTGTTTGTCTTCGGGCGCATGACCGAAGTCCTTGTAGTTCACCCGCTCGCCGTTACGGTCTTCATAGATCCAGTATCCTTCGTCATCCACGTCAACCACTTTGAAGCCGTAGAAGTTTCCGATGGGTTCGCCCTCTTGTACGCGGTGCGAACCGTCTACCTGGCCGGAATACTCAACCGAACCGGTGTTGAAGTAGTCGTAATCAGACTTGAACACGCTGCCCGACAGGCTTTCCAGCTTGTTGGAGTTGACACTCCAGGTCACCGTAGTACCCCACTCCCAGTTCTTGTTGCGGACAGGCACTGCAGATACCAGGAACTCAAAACCCTTGTTGCGCATCGTACCGCCGTTGGCTTTCGTAGTGTTTACCAAGTTGGGAGGCGTAGGTACGGCATAGTCGTAGAGCAGACCGTCTACCTTGCGGTCGTAGTAATCAACGGTACCCGAGAGGCGACCGCCCAATGAAGACCAGTCCAGACCGATATTGGTCTCTTTCTTCTCCTCCCAACGCAGGTCGGGGTTGGGGTTGGATGCCGGGACAATCGTCTGTACCCATTGGCCGTTCACGTATGCATACTTGTCGTATTTCAGCATGGCTACACCGAGGAAGGCCTCGCTGGGCTGCGAACCTGTCACACCATAGCCCACTCTCAGTTTCAGGTCATCAAACACCTTCTGGTTCTGCATGAATTTCTCGCCCGTGATTCTCCAGCCCAACGAGATGGAGGGGAACAGACCCCACTCGTTGTCGGTGCCCCACAGCTGGCTGGCACCTTCGTAACGCAGGCTGGCCATCAACAAGTATTTGTCGTCAAACGAGTAGGTGGCACGGCCGAAGAAACCAATCAGGTTGGAAGCTGTCTTGCCTGAGCCGACCCCTGCCTTACCATCCTTCAAGGCCGAACCGATGCCGATGTTGTGCCATCCGCCGAAGTAGTCGTCCTGGAAACCGTAGTTGCTTACCGAAATGCTTTCGTAGTCGGTCTCCACGTAGCTATAGCCACCCAATACGCTGAAGTTGTGCTCGTTGATTTTCTTTTTGTACTGAGCGGTCAGCTCCAGCAGCTTCTCCATGCGGGTCCATGCGTTGACCGATGACCAGCCAGTGAATCCGTCGCGTGTGGCGGAGATGTGGTTCATGGTCTCCTCGTAGCCGTTGTTCATGTTCTGACGGGCGTACGATCCTACGGCTGTCAGCGTCAGGTCCTCGATGGGGTTGTACACGATGTTGGTGTTGAAGCGGAGTTCGTTGCGCTTCACATTACCGCTGCACTCTTCGAGCAATGCCACGGGGTTTTCGTATTCAAACTTGCTCAGGTTCTCGTACCAGCTGCCGTCCTCGTTGCGGACGGGGTCGGTCGGGTTGCGTCGGGTAGCCTGGCTGTAGGCACCACCACGGAAGCTGCCCCCACTGGAGGTGGATTCGTATTGTCCCTGCTTGCCGAACAGACCCAGCTTGATGCGCAGCTTGTTGTCGAACATGCGGTGAGTCACCTCGATACGTCCTTGGAACGATTCGAAGTCCGACTTCAGCATGATGCCCTGCCGGTTGGCATAGTTCAGGTTGGCAATGTAGTTGGTCTGGCTATTGCCGCCCTGAAACGATACATTGTGTACGTGCGTCAACGGTGTGCGTGTAATCTCGTCCAGCCAGTCGGTGTCTGCACCGTGGTCCTGCTCTGGATAGAGAGCGCGGAACTCGCTGGCTGTCAGCATATCCAACTTCTTGGAGATGGCCGATGTGCTGATGTAGCCGTTGTATTCCACCTGGTTGATGTCCGTCCCTTTGGCCTGCTTGGTCGTGATGAGAATCACACCGTTCGTACCGCGTGTACCGTAGATGGCCGCTGCCGAACCGTCCTTCAGCACATCCACGCTCTCTACGTCTTCAGGAGCTACCGTGCTCAGGTCGCCTGGGATGCCGTCAATCAGCACCAAGGGGTCTGTATTGGCACCACCGATGGTGTTTGTACCACGCAGTTTGATCTGTGTTCCGCCTGTGGGGTCACCGCTGGGATTGGTAATGGCCAGACCGGCCACCTTACCCTGAATCAGCTGGCCGACATCCTTCACGGCACCTTTTACAAAGTTGTCACTCTTCACGCTGGCCACCGAGCTGGTCACATCGCCCTTGCGCTGCGTACCATAACCGATTACCACCACTTCGTCCAAGGCTTGGGTATCTTCCTTCAGTACCACGGTCAGTGCCTTCTTGCCGGCAGTCTCTACCTCTTGGGTCATGTAGCCGATGTACGAAATCACCAGCACGCTTTTCTGCGGAGCGTCCAGCGAAAAGTTACCGTCGATGTCAGTGATTGTTCCCAGCGTAGTGTTGCCTTTCACCACCACACTGGCGCCTATGATAGGCTCTCCTGTAGAATCCTTCACCTTTCCCGTCACCTTCTGTTGGGCAAAGGCGGTCAACGAAATGCTTACCAACGTAAGCAACCAAAACAAATGTTTCATCAGTTGATAAAATTAAAGTTAAACATCGGTTCCCTGAGTCAGTAGGGCTGGTATGCCCTCCCTGCAAAGGTCGCCCCAAAGGTAAAGGTTGCCATGGAAGGTGAGAGGACGGGTTTCAGGCAAACAGGGGCTACAAATGCTCCTGATGGCGGTTTGACGAATTTGTACCCCCAAGTTGGAACAATTCGTACCCTCGGCAGGTTATACGTCTCCTGCCCTCGGCAGGGGGAAGGAGGACGCATCCGCCTTCCCGAAGCTGCGGCAGAGGGAAGGCAGGGAGTGGCTTTCAGCTGGCAGGGCAGGAGGAAGAAGAGGGCATTCAGGAGGGATTTCCTTCCGATTGCCTTTTCTGGAATTCGCTGGGAGTCTCGCCAAACTCCTCTTTGAAACAAGATGTAAAATATTTTCTGTTCAGATAGCCCAACGTAGCAGCTACTTCCGTCACGCTGCGCTGGGGATTTTGCAGCATCCTGCGGGCATGTTTCATCTTGATGTGGCGGATGAAGTCGAGCGGTGTGTGGCCGGTAATGGCCTTCAGCTTGCGGGTCAGTGTAGAACGTGACATGTTCATGGCATCAGCCAGCGCAGCCACGTCGAAGTTGGGTTCGGTCAGGTTCGCCTCCACCGCCTTTACCGCCTTCTCCATCAGTAGTTCGTCCAGCTGTTCGAACTCCGGCTCGGGCAGGTTGACTTTGCTGTCCAGGTAGGTGCGCATCTTCATCATCTCTCGGCTGTCCTGCCATAGCTCGTTGTTCTTGCGTTCCATCCGCTTCATGTACAGATAGAGCAGGTAGTACACGCAGCCCAGTGCCAGCATGATGTAGCACAGGTAGGCCCACCACGTCTCATAGAAAGCGGGTAGCCTGCGAATGGTCAGCTCTGTCACCTCGCTGCTCCACAGTCCGTTTTCGTCTGTTGCCTTTACGCGGAAGCGATAGGTCCCTTTGGCCAGATGGTTGTAGAAGGCCCGGTTTCTTCCTGTCTGGGTGTATATCCACTCGTGGTCTACACCCTCCAGCTGATAGACATAGCGTATCTTCTGTGCCTCACGATGGTTCAGCGAGGAGAACTCGATAACCAGGTTACGGTCGTCGGGCTGCAGGCGGATGCCCTGGCGGATGTCGCATCCTTCTTGTCCGCCAAATAGTAGCGACCGCCCCATCACAGTCACGTTGGTAATCACGGTCCGCACCTGCTGCGCTTCGCTCTCTAAGTGGTTGGAAGGGGTGAAGGCGCAGATGCCGGGTATCCCTCCGAAGTAGAGCCTGCCATCGGCTCCCATGCAGAGTGAGGTCGGTATCAGTCGCCACAGTGCCAGCCCCTCGTGGCCGGTTTCATAGGTACGGAAGGAGTTGTTACGTGGATTGAACTCGATGATCCGCTGGTTCGTATCTATCCAGAGGTGATTGAACATGTCGCACATCACTCTGTTCACCCGGTTGCCCTGTAGTCCGCACCGCTGCGTATAGTCCGTCAGCTCCTCCGTATGGGGGTCGAAGAGGTAGATGCTTCCCCCTTCCGTGCCCATCCAGAGCAATCCGTCGCTGGTCTGCGACAGGGTAGAGAAGTCTGGGCTGAAGGGATAATGCCTACCCGCGCCCTCAGCCGGGAAGCGGTACAGCCCCTTGTCGGTGGTGCTTACCCACACACCGCCCTGCTTGATGGGTTGGATGTCCGATACGAAACCCAAGCTGTCCGACACCGTTTGCATTGTCCTCTTCTTCATGTCGTAGCGGTACAGGCCCCGGGTGGTGCCTATCCAGAGGCGTTGCTGCACGTCCTCACACACCTTGCAGATGTAGTCAGCGGCGGTCAGTTTTCCACCCAGCTGCACCTCGTCGACCAGCTTCATCTCCATGCCGTTCCGGTTCAGCCTATAAACGATGGAACTCCGTTCGGGTGCCACCCATACCCCGCCTTGCAGTGAAGTGGCAGCCATCTCCTTCACCGGGTTCAGCCACAGTCCGTCGGTCTCCTTGCAGTCGGTGTAGCAACGCTCGCGGTTGTTGATACGGTCGTACAAGAAGACTCCCGTACGCTCTTGCGACACCCACATCACGCCGTCGCCTGCTTCGCACAGAGCCATCACGGCCGTGCGTCCGTTTACCCGTCGGGCGATGGACTCCATGGGATAGTACTGCGATGCGTTCTCTTGAAACCGGATGATGAAGCTGGGGCGGTCGAAGGCGCTCACCCACAGATTGCCCTGCCGGTCCTTGATAATTTCGTTCAGCATCTGGTTCTCGTTTCCAACCAATTCCGGTATGTGCAGCTCTTCCAACTGCCCATTGCCATTCTTTCTATAAACAGCCAAGACATCTCCGGTCGTGGCCCAGATGTAACCGAAGGTATCATCTTGCGCTATGTATAACATGACTCCATTCTCCTTGTTGTCACCATTCGCCGGAAGGGGTTGATAGATGTACATCGAGTCGGGCAAGGTGGCCGAAGGGTCGAAACGGAGCAAACCGTCTCCCCAGGTAGCCACCCAAAAGCAATCTTCGTCACGGTCTTGTATCAGCTGCGTCACGTTGCGGTTTTTCAGTCCAGCTGTCGGCCACGGCTGCAGGGTGTCCTCCTCGCGGTTCCAACGGTAGATGCCATACCCGCTGAAGGTTAGCCACACATCACCCTGCCTGCTTTCACAGACATCACTCATTCGGGCCGGTTTGCCCGTGGCATCCAGAATCTCGTATGTTTGCTGCAGTGTGCCGTCCTTCTGGTAACGCAGCAACCTATCGCCTACGGACACCCATATCATTCCGTTGCTGGTAGCATGCATGGCATGTATCATCACTCCCTGCAGCTGTTCTCCGTCTAACGGTTGTATGTGATACGTGGTCTTGTCCAGAATGTAAGCGCCTTTGTCAGTGCCAAACCAGATTTTCCCGTCTTCGTCTTCGGCGATACATACGATAATATTGTTCTCCAGCAAATCAGGTGTATGGAAGTCCGAGCGGAACACCTGCACCCGATAGCCGTCGTCACGGCACAGCCCTTCCACGGTGCCGTACCACATATAGCCTTCCGAGTCTTGAAATACCCGATGGATGGCGTTGACCGGCAGCTGGGATAACGCAGGGATGGCGTTGGTGGAGATATGTTGAGCATGGAGTGCCTCCGTTAGCAGCAGTATGATAAGGAATAGCAGTTGTCTCATAAGTATACATTAATTGGGTATAGACATATACAGCTGAATGAAATATCCTCTCTTTCTGGAAAACGATATCTGATGCATGCTGCCTGTGTTCACTTCGCAAATATAATACAATTTGCTCGTTAAGCAATCGAATCCGTTTTTTTTCGTCCAATCTGAGTTAACCGGTAGACTTCCCCATATTTTCCCGGTGGCTGATTTCCATCCCCTTCACCTTCTTGAGGAACTCTTCCGTCTCAGCCAGTGTGAAGGATGAGAGATAGATTGCGCGGCTGACCCTGCCGTAGAGTCCTCCTTTGTCGCCAATGACGTGCGACATCATCCACGTCGTGGCCGAACCGCATACGATGATTTTCATGTTGCTGACGGTCGATGCCCAGTCGTTCCAGAAGAAGCTAAAGGCAGGCAGGAAGTTGCTCTTGCAGGTATCCATCCAGAGGAGTTCGTCGAGGAAGATGACGATTCGCTCCCGCTGTAGCGTCTCCAGATAGCTGCGGAGTCGGTCGAAGGCATCATACCAGTCTTTCAGTCTTAGTATCTTGCTGCCCGAATAGCGTTCGAGATTTTTCCTGAACTGTTCGAGCAGTACCGCACGACTCACGTCGTAAAGTCCAGTGAAGGCGAATGCGAATTCGTCGTTGAACATGCTTCTCACAAGGAAAGTCTTCCTACTCGCCGTCTGCCATAGACAGCAATAAGTTCCGCCTTACCGCTGTTGCAGTAGTCGTTAATCAGCTTCTGCTCGTATCTCCTACCTATGATGCAATTGCCTTTCATCGCTGGAAAATGTTATTCGTTTCAAATACCGTTATAAATATAGGGAAAATAGCAACACGAAGTGGCTTATTGTCGTTCCTTAACTATGCTTTTTATGGTACTTAAGGAACGGGTATACGTTATTGCTATTCCTTAACTAGGTAATTTGTGGTGGTTAAGAAACGGTTATCGCTGTTTTTTTCATGATGCTTGACTATCTCTATGGAACAGCTGAACATACAATGGATGGCATGATACAGATTTACTTCACACGTAATTAATCTGATGCATGTATGCTTTCCGTACCTCCGGTGGGAACTTCTCAATGGCGTAGCGTAGCATGGTGCGGGGCATGGTGGAAGCATGTTGCTGCAGGAAGGCATGCAGTACACTGGTCTCTTTCTTACCCACTTCGCGCAACATCCATCCCAAAGCTTTCTGCATCAAGTCGTGTAGCGGAGGGATTTGCCCCGGTGACGAAGGACGGCGGCTACGTGGCTGGGTATGCGAGAGGAAGTATTCGGTCAAGCGCAGGGTGTCGGTAAAGTCGTGCTGCCGGATGAATGTGAGCGTGGAGACTACGGCGATGCGTCCCTCCCATAGTTGCGGGCCTGTGGCCAGCCGGTAGAGGTCGTCACGCGCTTTGTCCCTTAGCCATCCGCCTACTATTTGGGGTGCAGAGAGGTCTACCAAATCCCAGTTGTTGATGCGCTCGGTATGGCTGAGGTAGAAACGGTAGATGGATTCCTGCTCCCGAGCATCGGCTTTGCAAAACCGGCCGACCAACAGTAGCAGGGCACAGAGGCGACACTCGTGCCACGGACTTTGTATCAGTTGGGAGGCTACCGTCAGCGGGTGGGGAATCTGTAGATAGCTTCGGGCTACCTGCCGCACGCTGGGTACGGTGACTCCCAGAAAACGGTCACCCTCGCCATACTGTCCCACCCCTGTCTTGAAGAAACGGGGCAGCACTTCCTGCTTCACAGGGTCGGACAGCGTCTGCAGCTGATGCAGGATTTCATTCGCGGTATTCATACGATGCTTTCACTCTTGGTATGTTCATTGCTGACACGCTTTCTCCCAGAAGGCGCGGACATCCGTCCAGCGGTAGTAGGGACCCTGGACGGAGGGGATGGGCAGGGTGGCTTCGCGCTCGTTGAGCAGCAGCAGAACCCATACATCGCCCCCGCTGTGGCGGAAGAAGCGGATTTGCAGATTGGCGGACATGGGTGAGATGCGGTAGTCCTGCCATGCGAGATGGAACCGGTCGTAGTCGGCCTCCTGGGCGGCGCATCCCTCTACCTGCATCAGTGCCAGCAGGCGGATGAGGTGGGTATCGTGCCCGAAGCGCAGGTGTGCAGCTACCGTGCCGTCACACAGGGCCGCATCGGCATCGGACAGGATGTGGCGCAGCAGTGGGACGGCCTGACGGGGCATCAGACCACCATTTTGCGGTGCGGCGGCGTTGCATACGTACATGCGTGCGTTGACCGTGCGCCACAGACCCATCAGTTCGTTGGGCGTAAAGAGGTCGTAGAAACTAACTCCCTTCAGCTCGACGTTCTGCATGTCGGCAGCTATCCAATAGAGACCACGAACCAGTGCATCGGCCTGGGCCGGCGTGAAGCGGTCGGCGCACAGGAAGAGTGACGACAATAGACGCTGGGGACGGACCATGCGGCTCTCGAATGCACGCAGGGCGGTACGCCAGCTGGCTGTATCGGCCGTGAAGGCCTCGGCCTGGGGCGAGGTGTGGGCAATGTACTCCATGTACTGGCCGTATGCACGGCGGCTGACGCGCAGACGGGGATTGAACTCCTTGATCCGCTCGGTGAAGTAACTCATGCTGATGGCACAGCGCAGCGAGGTGGATGAGCGGGCATCGATGACGGCACTGTCGGCAAACAGGGTGGGGCAGGAGGCAACCATACGGCCGGCAATGTCGCGCTGTTGCCGTTCGCCCAGCGGGGTGATGTTGCCGCTACGACCCTGTGCATCCTCCCACACCCGATGCAGGCGCTGACGTACATCCTGTCCCAACGCCGTGAGCTGACGGGCGGAGGCGAGCGAATCGAACAGCTGCACCACCTCCAGATAGCGGGAGTCATCGGTCATCCAACGGGAGCCGTGGCGACCGTAGTGGCTGATGTATACGGGTGTGAAACCCTCCGGCACAGGAGACGGAGCGCACGAAGGGGCGGGATAGGCATAATAGATGCTGCCCAGCTGCTGGGGCGTGGGTGACAGTTGCTGTGCGCCGGCCGGCAGACACAGACAGAGGAGCGTGAGGGTGAACAAACGTGCTTTGACAGACATGGCTGATGACAGTAATAGGGAGTTGGTGATACAATTTGGTTACTTGGTGGCAGGGAAGCTGGAGCCTGTGACACTGACCCTCTCGGCCTGACGGCGGAATACGCCGGGCGTGGCTCCGTCGGGCAGACTCTGACCCCAAACGGAGGTGCAGCGGTCGATGCGGATGTCGGAGGCGCAGTCGATATAGAAGGCATAAGTGCCATCGTGGACAAAGCCTTCGCCCTTGCAGGGACGCTTGTCGTACACGCCACCGGTGTACTGGGTGCGCTTGCCCAATAGCAGGTCTACATCGCGGAAGGTGATATCCTTCACCTTGCCCGGTTCGTCGCCACCGATGAAGATACCGTTTTCGCTGCTGCAGCGGATGTCACTGAAGGTGATGCGGCTCACCTCGCCGCAGCGTCCTTCAGTAGCTCCCTTGGGGAAGCGCCAGTTGGCATCCTTGTGGTTGGCTGTGGCCCGCGGGTAGGAGGTGATATAGATAGGCTCGGCCTTACCCCACCAGACATCCGAAAAGAAGTGTCCCTCGACAATGCAATGGGAGAAGGTGACATCCGTCACGGTGCCTTCGTCGCGGTTCTGGATGCCGATGCCCCGGTTGCTCTCGCGTATGATGCAGTTGGTGAAGAGGACGTTGCGGATAGCATCCATATTCTCCGATCCTATTTTGATGGCGCACGAGCGGGAGGTCATGACACAGTTGCTCACTACGATATCTTCACACGGACCGTACTCTTCGAACTCGCGCCGGTTCTTCAGGCAGATGCAGTCATCGCCCGATTCGATGAAGCAGTTAGCAATGCGCACCTTCTTGCTGTGGTCTACATCAATGCCGTCGCCGTTGCGTATCTTCAGCTTGTTGAGCAGTGAGATGCCGTCAATCAAGGCATCGTAACAACCGATGAGATGAACCGTCCAATAGGCTCCGTTGCGGATGGTGACATCGCGGATGACTAACCGTTCGATGTCTTCCAACGTAAGCACGTGCGGACGGGGATCGAAGTCGGTCACCGGTTTCAACTCGTAGGAGTCATCCAACTCCTTACCCATGAAGGCTACGCCGTTGCCGTCGATGGTGCCGGTGCCGGTGATGGAGACCTGCTGCAGATGTTTTCCGCTAATCCAGACCATCCCTTCACCCCGATTCTCGCGAAAGGCACTCTCGGTGTAGTGTTGCTCGTCGGGGTGGGCCAGGATACAGGAATTGGGCTCCAGATGGAGGTCGACAAACGAAGCCAACCGGAAGGGACTGCACACGAAGGTGTGGCCGGCCGGTATCACTACCTGACCGCCTCCTGCCTGATGGCAGGCATCAATGGCGGCCTGCAAGGCTGCGGCATCGTCGGTCTGTCCGTCGCCTACGGCTCCGTAATCCATGACGTTAAAAACTCGGCTGTTCCGCTGGCCGTTGCCACACGAGGCGAACAGCAGCAGTGTAAATAGTGTGAGGATGGAAATGCGTGTCATTGGTAATTTAAAATTAACAATTAATAATTTAAAATTAGAACTGAAAGCTAAGGGGTGTCTGCCTGATGTATTCGTCCTACTGCGGCGGCTGGCTGCCCATCTCTACCTCCAATAGGCCGCCTTTCACAATGTCCTTGTGACGTAGGTAGGTGTGGGGATAGGGCTTCCCGTTCAGGGTCATCCGCTGGATGTAGATGTTCTCCTCGGATGCTCCCTCTGCTCGGATGATGAAGGGCTTGCCGCCCTCCGGCCGGATGGTGACGCTGCGGAAGGTAGGGCTTCCTATCTGGTAAATGGGTGTGCCCGGGCAGACCGGGTAGAATCCCATGGCGGCAAAGAGATACCAGGCGGACATCTGGCCGGCATCGTCGTTACCCGACAGACCGCCGGGGCTGTTCAGGTATTCCGTCTGCAGGATGTGGCGCACGGCCTCCTGCGTCTTGTATGGCGCACCCGCCTCGTGGCACGGCTCGTTGCCATGCCAGTATCGTCCTTCGGTAAACATGGAGTCCAGCTTGGCCAGATAGGTGTCGCGTCCTCCCATGGCCTCCATCAGTCCTTGCGGGTCGTGGGGCACGTACCAGGTGTAGTGGCAGGGTGCCCCTTCGGTGATGAAGCGGGCAAAGCCGAAGGCATTCTCCTCGTGCAGGAAGGTGCCGTCGGCATGTCGTCCCTGTGCATAGCCCGTGCGTGGGTCGATGACGTTGCGCCAGTTGCCTGCCCGTCGGCTCAGTTCCCGGTAGTCGTCTTCACGTTCCAGTGCCTTGGCCAGCTGTGCCAACACGAAGTCGTCGTAGGCATACTCCAGTGTGCGCGATACCTGTTCGTGCGTATGGAAAGCATCCGGCACCTCATCCTCCAGAGGAATGTATCCGTACTTCAGGTATGATGTCAGTGCCCGTCGGCCCATGCCGTTCCGATAGGCCGCCTCATCGGCCGGTGTCTCGAAGGCATTCTTCCGCATGGCTTCATAGGCCTTTTCCACATCGAAGTTGCGTATTCCTTTGCAGTAGGCATCGCAGAGGGCTGCGGTGCAGTGGTCGCCTATCATGGCGGCCGTATAGCTGTTCCAGCAGGGGAAGATGGGCAGCCATCCGCCCTGCTCGTATTTGCGTACCAGTGATTGCATCATTTCGCCTCCGCGCTGCGGGGTGATGAGGTTGATGAAGGGGTGTAGTGCCCGGTAGGTGTCCCACATGCTGTAGTCGTCGTAGTAGGTCGCTCCCTCTTCCAGCTGCCGGACAGGCATCCTGGTGGCAAACGAGGGGTAGCGTCCGTCCACATCGTTGAAGGTACGTGGCAGGAACGAGGCGCGGTAAAAAGCTCCGTAGAACATCTCTTTCTGTTCCCGACTCTCCGTCTCCACCT
>SAMEA3663297__coassemble_779_pt1 | contig 14238 bp, 12 predicted proteins | sample SAMEA3663297__metabat2_low_PE_003 | metagenome-assembled genome bin SAMEA3663297 (sample SAMEA3663297) | pig gut metagenome | biome: pig gut; feature: pig-associated habitat; material: faeces | place: China | collected 2013
TTGAACGTATTGTCTGTGTCATATTGCCACTGAAGGAGAACGACGAGGAGTACCGTCTGCGCTTTATTTCGCGTGGTCTGCTCTCTACGGCAGAACTTTCCATTCTGGAGGCCCGCAAGGAGATTCACCTGTTTGCCGAGCGTACGCGACGCATGTATGGTATGGTACGTGACCTGCTGCATACCGAAAAGGACGATGAGTTCAACAATCTCTTCAGCCGCATCGAGAAGTACGAGAATATCAGTGACAGTATGGAGCTGGAGATTGCCAACTATCTGAACCAGGTGTCGGAAGGGCGTCTGAGTTCGGAAAGTAAATTGCAGATTCGTTCGATGTTGCGTGAGGTAACCGAGATTGAAAGCATAGGCGACAGTTGCTACAACCTGGCACGCACCATTAACCGCAAGCGTCAGACATCACAAGACTTTACGGAACGGCAGTATGAACATATCCATTACATGATGAAGCTGACGGATGACGCACTGGCTCAGATGATTCAGGTGGTTGAACGTTCCGAACATCAGATAGTGGATGTGAACAAGTCGTTCAACATAGAAAATGAAATCAACAATTATCGCAATCAGTTGAAGAACCAGAACATTATAGATGTCAACAACAAGGAGTACAGCTATCAGATGGGTGTATATTACATGGATATCATTGCTGAATGCGAGAAACTGGGTGACTACGTAGTGAACGTGGTCGAAGCCAATAGCGACGTGAAGGAGAAGAAGGCATCCTAAGTTCGCCTGTCATAAAATAGACTTCCTGCTCATAGATACGTATGGACAGGAAGTTTTTTATATACAACGGGTATCTAATGGGTGGACTGTTGCAACACGAGCAGGCTCTCGGGTCCCATGTTGAAAAGCAGGTCTACGATGCTGAGATTGGGCAGGAAACCAAGACGCTCCTGAAACACTTGGTAATAGGGGACGGGACAGAAGGAAGAATCCTCCGTACGGTACTCTCTCTTGGGGTGAATACGCTCACGGAAGTCGTCTGGCTCATGTTCAGAAGCCATGTGGTAGGCAGTCGTCCGCTCTATGTGCGGTGCAAAGTCGATGAGACTGCATATCAGGTGGCAAAGTGCTTCATTGAAGTCCGCCAAAAATTCGTACTTCTGCTCGTAGAAGGGGCGGAAGTCATCTTTGTAATATTCGAAGAAGGGAGTGTGGTTGTAGGCCGACTCCAATGCGTTCCAATGCAGGTGACGCCAGTTGCCGTGGTCGGAAATGCGGATGTCGCGTAGCGGACACTTCAGATTATCAGGTTTGACGATGGGTACAGAGAGGGCCAACACCCCGTCGGGTGCAGCGATGTGGCAACGGTTGCGATAGGTCTGCTTTATGTAGTGGTCATATTGTTCCACATAGATTTTGTCGTAGGTCAGCAACTTGGTATAGTATTCGATGGGTGCCAGATAGGCAGACGAGAGATAGACGATGGTTTCCATTTCAAATGCGATTTTATGGTAGGGGTCACTCAATCTTCTTCCCTATCCTGTGCCAGCGATATCCGCTGAACAGGGAGCTCTCAGGCTCTTTGGAGAACCAGACACGTGTGGCCCGACCGATGAGATGGTCCTGCGGAACAAACCCGAAAAGGCGTGAGTCCGACAGATTGACAGAATTGTTGGCACAGACCCAATAATAATTCTTGGTAAAGGTGCAGTGTTGAGTAGGTTTGCCTTCCACATAGAGGGTATCGTGGCGGATTTCAGCTTGCTTGCCTTCGTGCAGGATCAGTGTGTTGCGCAGCAGAGTAATATTCCACGGATAGACCCGTACGGGACGATTCCGACCGGGGACGATGAGTGGATGTAGCTGCTGGGCAGAGTCCTGCGAATCGGCAGGCGTCAACCAACATCGTCCGTTCATGGCTTGTTCCAGCAGATAGTGTTCGTAGCGGCTGAAACTGCGGAAACAATGTGTGGAGTCCTTGCCCATCAGGCGTCCTTGCGGGATGTGGAGCAGCAAGAGTAGTGAATCCAGCAAGGCGACCCGCGAATGGGGATATCGATATAGTATCTTGCTGTCGGGGGCGAAACGGCTGGAGGAGTCCACAGTATAGAGCGAATCAATAAGTAATGTATCGCCAGGGGTGCCGATGCAGCGTCCGATAAAGACTTCGCGACGCGAAAGAGGAGTGGTCGTATAGTTTGCAGGATTGTTGAATACGACCATCTCGTCGCGGTAGACGGGAGCCTCACACCAACGGTGATAGCCCCATAGGCGCATCCAGGGCAGCCGATATCCATAACTCCACTTGTTCACCCATATCCGTTCACCTTGGTAGAGCGTATTTTCCATGCCGGTAGAAGGTATCAGGTACGAAGTGACCACGCACCCTCTGAGCAGTACTGCCATCAGCACTGCTGAACAGAGAGCGATGAGTATGTTCCTTCCCTTCGTTGACATAGAGACGGATGGTTAAGAATCAGTTCGTGTGTACCCACTTGAAGAGGCGGTTCCAGCGGATTTTGCCGTCGAACCAGCCACGGTCCTTGTCTAAGGAGAGCCAGACCACGATGGGCTTTCCTACGACATGATCCTCGGGTACAAACCCCCAGTAGCGTGAGTCGGCCGAGTTGTCGCGGTTGTCCCCCATCATCCAATAGTAGTCCATGCCAAAGGTGTAGCTGTCGCGTCGCTCTCCATTGATGTAAATGCCGTCCTCACAAACCCGCAGTTCGTTGCCTTCGTAGGCTGTGATGCAACGTTCGTATAGAGGCAGATTGTCGAAAGTGAGTGCAACGGAGGTGCCTTTGGCCGGTATGTACAGCGGACCGTAATTGTTGCGTGTCCAGTGGGTATTTCCGTTCAAGGGGTAGAGGGCACCCGAGTATTCATCGGGCTCCTGCACGATGCGTGCTATCAGTTTCTTGTTTCCTTGCAGTGTCTGCAGCATGGTTTTGGTCAATGGCAGGTGATAGATGGGGGTCAGCCGTCCTTGTGCATCGCGGCAGTCCAGCCCCATCGCTACCAGGTTTGCTTCCCAGCCTGCTTCGGACGGCATCAATGACTGGTCATCGCAGCTGATGCCCCATTCGCGGAACATCTCTTCGCCAATCAGCGGGCCGGAAGTCTGCACGAAGTAGTTTTGCTGCATATCGGCTGGGTTTTCCATCGCCTTCCCGTCGATGTACACTTGTCCGTTGATGATTTGCAGTGTGTCACCAGGCAATCCGATGCATCGCTTCACGTAGTTCTCGCGTCGGTCAACAGGACGTGTCACCACGTCGCCATAGATGCGTGGATTCTGTCGTATCTGTTTGCTGCCGGCCTGATAATAGAGGTCGAATACCAGCCGACGTTGGTAGCCGTCCAGACTGTCCAAATGGATGGTGTTGGGATAAAGGCTTCGTCCCACCTCGTAGGAGAGGCTATAGAAGTCGGTCTGTTGGTAGTTCAAGGCCACCGTATCGCCGGCAGGGAAGTTGAACACCACGATATCTCCTCGTTTCACCCGGCCCAATCCGGCCACCCGCTTGTATTTCCATTGAGGCCAATCGAGATACGACTTGCAATTCAGTATCGGCAGAGTGTGCTGCGTCAAAGGCATGGAGAGTGGTGTGTTAGGTACGCGAGGTCCGTAACTCATCTTGCTGACATACAGGAAATCGCCCACCAACAACGATTTTTCGAGTGACGAGGTTGGTATCTGGTAGTTCTGGAAGATATAGAGGTTGACAAAGTAGACTGCCACCAAGGCGAAGACGATGGCATCTACCCAACTCATCACTCCCCGAACGGTACTGTTCTTCGCCTGTTTCCACCAGCTCCAGGGAATTATCTTACTGATATAGACATCAAAGATGAAGGGGAGTATCACCAGTCCCAGCCAGCTTTTCACCCAGATCAGGAAAGCCAGATAGAGCAAGGTGACAACGCCGAACTTAATCCATTGGGCACGTGTTGCTTTTCTCATAAATATCTGTTATGCGTTACTATGCGATTGTATTTTTCTCGATGATGTTTCCAAGCTTATTTGGACAGGAAGGGGAAAAGGTCCTTCATTCCCAAAAATCCCTCGTGTGTAGCCGTGTATTCTGCAGCCAATACGGCACCCAACGCAAATCCATGACGGTTCTTGGCATCGTGGGTGATGGTAATACTATCGGCTTCGCTGTCGTAGCAGATAGCATGTATACCGGGCGCTTCGCCTTCGCGGATGGAGCTGATGGGAAGTTCGTCGGCCGCACATTCGGTTGAGCCGCTTATTGAACCGTCGGGGGCAGTCAGTGTACCTTTCACCCATTGCTGCTTGCGGTCCAGCTGTTCCAGAATACCCTCAGCCAAGGTGATGGCGGTGCCGCTAGGAGCGTCGAGCTTATGTACGTGGTGCGTCTCGCTCATGCTGACGTCGTAAGAGGGGAACTGGTTCATAATGTGGGCCAGATAACTATTTACTGCGGAAAATATGGCCACACCCAAGCTGAAGTTGGACGACCAGAAGAGCGTTTTGCCCCCTTCTGTACAGAGCCGTTTTACCTCTTCACCATGCTCCTCCAGCCAGCCTGTACTGCCCGAAACCAGTTTCACACCGGCCTGAAAGGTCTTCATATAATTGGTATACGCTACCATAGGGTTGGTGAATTCGATGGCCACATCGGCACTTTTGAATGCCTCCGATTCAAACTCCTCTTGATTGTCAACATCTATCTTGCAGACGATTTCATGTCCGCGACTCAGGGCAATCTTCTCAATCTCCTTGCCCATCTTTCCATAACCGATTAATGCAAATTTCATTGTTCGTTCTTCTTTAATGTTTTTGCGTCTGAAAGACTGTTATCCAAATAAAAACAGCTTTTTGTTTCAGAAACTTCTTTATTATGAGTCGCAAAGATAATATTTTTCTTACATTTGCGGATATCATTAACGTCTTCTTAACAATGGAAAAACTGCTGCATTACGTCTGGAAACATAAAATCTTCCCGCTGGAGCCGCTTTCTACTACCTCGGGGGAGTCTGTGGAGGTCATTGATGCCGGTCTGGCCAATACCGATGCGGGGCCTGACTTCTTCAATGCCAAGCTGAAGTTGGGTGGAACATTGTGGGTGGGAAACGTGGAGATACACCAACGGTCCTCTGACTGGATGCGCCATGGCCATCAGTCGGACAAGGCCTATGACAGCGTGATTCTGCATGTGGTAGGAGAGGCAGACTGTGCCGTGTGTCGAACCGATGGCACGCCCATTCCGCAGTTGCAGCTTACCTGTCCGCCTAAGGTGTCACTCCATTATGAAGAATTGTGCCGTAACGAGATAACCCCTCCTTGCTATGCTGTGTTGCCTTCGCTGTCCCGATTGGTGATTCACTCATGGCTTTCGGCTTTGCAGGTGGAGCGTCTAGAGCAGAAAACAGAGCAGGTCTATCAGCGTTTGGAGCGTTGCGACCGCCGGTGGGAGGATGCCTTCTTTGTGACCTTGGCACGCAACTTCGGATTTGGGCTGAACAGTGATGCATTCGAAGCCTGGGCTTTGCGCCTTCCCTTTCGGGCTGTAGACAAGCATCGCGACAATCTGCAACAGGTTGAGGCCCTATTTTTTGGACAGGCGGGCTTGTTGGAACAAGAGCCGCCTGAAGCTGACGATTATTTCCGCGGGTTGCGCAACGAATTCCGCTATTTGCAGCACAAGTTTCAGTTGTCCGCTCCACTTCCTGCAGAGCGGTGGCGTCTATTGCGCATGCGCCCCGATAACTTTCCCCATGTACGCATGGCGCAGCTGGCCTTTTTCTATCACAAGGAGCAGTCGCTCTTCTCACGCTTTATGGAGGCGGCCGGAATAGAAGAAGTCAAGAAGCTGTTGCAGCTCCAGACTTCACCCTACTGGACGGAACATTTCACTTTCCAGAAACTTTCGCCTCGTAGGGAGAAGACGTTGGGAAAGCGGGCACAAGAGCTGGTGATTATCAATACGATCGTTCCCTTCCTGTACGCTTACGGCCGCTATCGGTGTGAGGAGGCGTTGTGCAATCGGGCCATGGTATTTCTGGAGGCGTTGAAGGCGGAGAACAATTTCATCGTTCGCCAGTGGGATGCCGTTGGCCTGCAAGTGACTACGGCTTCCGATTCGCAAGCCCTCATCCAGCTGCATCGGAGGTATTGCGAACGTCGCGACTGTCTCCGTTGTCGCTTCGGGTATGAGTATTTGCGCAGGAAGTGAAGGGTCTGATACATTATTGTTAAAATATATGTAAACCATGAAGACAAGTAAAATGAACACACTGTTGAGCAGCTTGTGCGGATGTCTGCTGCTCACGGTCTCCTCCTGCACGCGCGAGTCGAAGGCTACGGTGGAGGCTTATGTCACTGCCAATAATCGCTCCAAGGATTTTGCCAAGGAGGTGGTGAAGATGCAGAAAGCAGCGTCCGACACCTGTATCGTGCTGAATCCATCAACCCGCTATCAGGTCATGGATGGCTTTGGGGCTGCCATGACAGGTTCTACCTGCTACAATCTGTTGCAGATGTCGACCGAAGACCGTCATCGCTTTCTGGAAGAGACCTTTTCGGTAGAAAAGGGCATGGGCTATAGCTATGTCCGCATCTCCATCGGCTGTTCCGACTTCTCATTGAGCGAATACACCTGTTGTGACGAGCCGGGAATCGAGCATTTCGCATTGCAGCCGGAAGAGAAGGAGTATGTCATCCCCGTCCTGAAGGAGATGCTGGCTATCAATCCAGATGTGAAGATATTGGGTTCTCCCTGGACCTGCCCCAAATGGATGAAGGTGAACAATCTGACGGAGCGGAAACCCTATGATTCGTGGACAAGCGGACAGCTGAACCCATCTTGTTATAAGGCGTATGCTACCTATTTCGTAAAGTGGGTAGAGGCGTTCCGTCAGGAGGGGATTCCCATCTATGCCGTCACGCCACAGAACGAACCGCTGAACAGAGGCAATTCGGCCTCTTTGTATATGGAATGGAAGGAAGAGCAGGCGTTTGTCAGAGAGGCACTCGGCCCTGCCTTCAAACAGGCCGGTCTGAATGTGAAGATTTATGCCTTCGACCACAACTACAACTATGACAATGTGGAGGGGCAGGAAGACTATCCCCTCCGCATGTATGACGACGAGGTCACTGCCGCTTTCCTGACCGGTGCTGCTTACCATAACTATTGTGGCAATCGTGAGGAACTAAATGACATCCGCACCCAGCGTCCCGACAAGGAACTTATCTTTACGGAGACCTCGATAGGCATGTGGAACGATGGACGCAATCTGGAGTACCGTTTGATGGAAGATATGCGTGAAGTGGCATTGGGAACGGTAAACAACTGGTGCAAGGCGGTCATTGTGTGGAATCTGATGCTCGATTCTGAACGCGGACCCAATCGTGAGGGGGGTTGTAGAAGTTGTTATGGCGCAGTGGACATTGACCGAACCGACTACGCCACCATCACCCGCAATTCGCACTACTATGTCATCGGCCATCTTTCGGCAGTGGTACGGCCGGGAGCTGTTCGTATAGGCATCAGTCAGGCTCCCCTCCAGGTGACTCATGCCGCTTTCGAGAATCCTGACGGGACGTATGCCTATGTGGCGATGAATGAGGGCGACACGGCACGTCGGCTGGAGGTGACCGACGGCAAGCACACCTTCTGCTACGAGCTTCCTGCGAAGTCGGTCGCTTCATTCCGTTGGAAGAGTTAATCTTCACATGCACGTTTTCTTCGGCAGAGAACAGATAAATCAGAATTAATGCGTATTTTTGCACTCGGAACAGGCAAGATGCGTTCCCCTCTTTCCCCGATCGGCTGCTGCATAGCGGGTTGGTGAATCGGTAACGAAATGAATGTTTAATAAAATATAGATTATGAGTAAGAAAGCCCTTTTAATGATTCTTGATGGTTGGGGAATGGGCGACCACAAGAAAGACGATGTGATTTTCAATACTCCCACTCCATATTGGGACAGTCTGTTGGCCAACTATCCGCATTCGCAGCTACAGGCCAGTGGTGAGAATGTCGGTTTGCCCGACGGACAGATGGGTAATTCGGAAGTGGGACACCTCAACATCGGTGCCGGACGCATCGTTTACCAGGACCTAGTGAAGATTAACCGCGCTTGTGCCGACGGAAGCATCCGTCAGAACAAGGAGATTGTGGCAGCTTTCACTTACGCCAAGGAGCAGGGGAAGAACGTTCACTTTATGGGTCTGACCTCTAACGGTGGCGTTCACAGCTCGCTGGAGCACCTTTTTGCCCTCTGCGACATAGCCAAAGAGTATGGTGTGGGCGAGCGCACATTTGTACACTGTTTCATGGACGGTCGTGATACCGATCCCAAGAGCGGTAAGGGCTTCATCGAACAGCTGACTGCTCATTGCGCACAGTCGGCCGGACGCATTGCCTCCATTGTGGGACGTTTCTATGCCATGGACCGCGACAAGCGTTGGGAACGTGTCAAGACAGCTTACGACCTACTGGTAAACGGTGACGGCAAGCAAGCCGATGACATGGTACAGGCCATGCAGGAGAGCTACGACGAAGGCGTGACCGATGAGTTTATCAAGCCTATCAACAATGCTACGGTGGACGGTACCATCAAGGAGGGTGATGTAGTCATCTTCTTCAACTATCGCAATGACCGTGCCAAGGAGCTGACTATCGTCTTGACGCAGCAGGATATGCCTGAGACCGGCATGAAGACCATCCCCGGTCTGCAATATTACTGTATGACTCCTTATGACGCAAGCTTCACAGGTGTACACATCCTCTTTGACAAGGAGAATGTGCAGAATACGTTGGGCGAATATCTCTCCAACAGTGGCAAGACGCAGTTGCACATTGCCGAGACGGAGAAGTATGCGCACGTAACCTTCTTCTTCAACGGTGGACGCGAAACTCCGTATGATCAGGAAGATCGTATTCTGGTGCCATCTCCCAAAGTGGCTACCTATGACCTGAAGCCGGAGATGAGTGCCTACGAGGTTAAGGACAAGTTGGTGGAGGCCATCGGTACGCAGAAGTACGACTTCATTGTGGTGAACTATGCAAACGGTGACATGGTGGGTCATACAGGCATCTATGAAGCTATCGAGAAGGCGGTTGTCGCCATTGACAACTGCGTGAAGGATACCGTAGAGGCTGCCAAGGCCAACGGCTATGAGGTGATTATCATTGCCGACCATGGCAATGCCGACCATGCACTGAACGAGGACGGTACGCCCAACACGGCACACTCGCTGAATCCCGTTCCCTTTGTCTACGTGACGGACAACAAAGAGGCTCGTGTGGAGGACGGCGTGCTGGCCGACGTAGCTCCTTCCATCCTTCACATCTTGGGTATGGCTCAGCCGACGGAGATGACAGGTAAGGACTTGATTAAATAAACATCGGAATAAAGACGCGAGGAGGGTGTGCCGCCGTTGTGGACGCACCCTCCTTTTTTCATAAAAATGGAGAAGAGATGGTACAGATAGATAATGTAGTGGTTTCGCTGGATGTTTTCCGCGAGAAGTTTCTTTGCGACTTGGGTGCCTGCAAGGGGGCGTGTTGCATCGAAGGAGATGCCGGAGCACCCGTCGAGTTGGACGAGGTGGAGCAGTTGGAAGAGGTGTTGTCGGTGGTGTGGGACGAATTGTCGCCCGAGGCGCGTGCGGTGATTGAGAGGCAAGGTGTGGTCTACACCGATTGCGAAGGCGATCTGGTGACCTCCATTGTCAACGACAAAGATTGTGTGTTCACCTGCTACGATGAAAAGGGATGCTGCTATTGTGCCATCGAGAAGGCTTATCGGGCAGGCAGGACCTCATTCTACAAACCCATTTCCTGCCATCTCTATCCCATACGTATAGGCGATTACGGCCCTTATAAAGCGGTCAACTACCATCGCTGGAATGTATGCAAGGCGGCATTCCTCTTGGGACAGAAGGAGGGCGTGCCGGTCTATCGCTTCTTGCACGAACCGCTTGTCCGCAAGTTTGGCGAGGCGTGGTATCATGAGTTAGAACAGGCCGCTGAAGAGCTGAAGAAACAAGGGTACATCGCTTGACGCTTGTAAGGAGGTGGTACAATGAAAGAAGCCCCGGCTATGTAGGATTGTTCCTATAAGCCGGGGCTTTCTTCGTAAGATGTGAGTTAGGCTATGTTAGTAAATTTGATTAGGCGTCGATGTTGGCGTAGCGGGCATTCTTCTCAATGAATTCGCGGCGTGGCCCTACGTCCTCGCCCATCAGCATGGAGAAGATGTAGTCGGCTTCTGCGGCATTCTCCAAGTGTACCTGCTTCAGCATTCTGTTTTCTGGATTCATGGTTGTCTCCCACAGCTGCTCGGGATTCATCTCACCCAGACCTTTGTAGCGTTGGGTATGGATGGCGTTTTCCGAGCCCCCTCCATACGTGTCAATGAAGCGTTGGCGCTGCTGGTCGGTCCAGCAATACTCCTTCACCTTTCCCTTCGTACAGAGGTAGAGAGGCGGCGTGGCGATGTACAGATAGCCATTCTGGATTACCTGCGGGAAGTAGCGGAAGAAGAGGGTCATAATCAGGGTGTCGATGTGTGAGCCATCGACGTCGGCATCGGTCATGATAATGACCTTCTTATAGCGCAGCTTGTCGATATTGGCCTCTTTGCTGTCCTCGCTGTCCACCCCGAAGCGGATGCCCAGCGCCTGTATGATGTTGTTTACTTCGTCACTTTCAAAGGCCTTGTGCCACATGGCCTTCTCCACGTTCAGAATCTTGCCTCGCAGCGGCAGGATGGCCTGATAGGTACGGTTGCGTCCCTGCTTGGCCGAACCGCCTGCCGAGTCACCCTCGACCAGGAACAGTTCGCACTCTTCGGGGTCCTTGCTGGAGCAGTCGGCCAGCTTGCCGGGCATACCTCCGCCCGACATGGGCGACTTGCGCTGCACACTCTCACGTGCCTTGCGTGCAGCTACACGGGCTGTTGCTGCCAGCAACACCTTTTCTACGATGAGCTTGGCCTCTTTGGGATGTTCCTCCAGATAGTAAGTCAACGCTTCACCCACGGCCTGGTTGACGGCACCGCTCACCTCGCTGTTGCCCAGCTTGGTCTTGGTCTGTCCCTCAAACTGCGGTTCGGCTACCTTCACCGAGATGACGGCTATCAGCCCCTCGCGGAAGTCCTCGCCCGAAATCTCCACCTTTGCCTTCTCCAGCTGCTTGGCGCACGTGTCTTCGCCATACTTCTTCAGTACACGGGTCAGTGCAGAGCGGAATCCGGCTTCGTGCGTTCCACCCTCTTTGGTGTTGATGTTGTTGACGTAAGAGTGAAGGTTCTCCCGATAGCCCGTATTGTACATGATGGCACATTCGATGGGCACGCCGGCCTTCTCCGTATTCAGATAGATGACATCGTCAAACAACGGCGTGTTGTTGCTGTTCAGGAAACGGACAAACTCCTTCACGCCCTCTTCGCTATGGAAGGTCTCCGTAGGATGGGTTCCGTCCTCTTCTATCGTACGCAGGTCGGTCAGTGTGATGCGGATACCTTTGTTCAGATAGGCCAGTTCGCGCAGGCGGGCTTGCAATGTAGAATATTTGTATTCAGTGACTGTGAAGATGGTGGCGTCCGGATGGAACGTCTGCTTGGTTCCCGTGTAGCCTGAATCGCATGTACCCACCTCTTTGACGGGGTAAAGCGGTTTGCCGCACTCGTACTCCTGCTGGTAAACCTTTCCGTTGCGGAACACTTGGGTCTTCATGTGGGTGGAGAGGGCGTTGACACACGACACACCCACACCGTGCAAACCTCCTGACACTTTGTAGGAGCCCTTGTCAAATTTACCTCCGGCATGAAGAACAGTCATGACCACTTCCAATGCCGACTTCTTCTCCTTTTCGTGGAAATCTACAGGAATACCACGACCGTTGTCCTGTACAGTGATGGAGTTGTCCTCATTGATGGTCACCTCGATGTGGTCGCAATAGCCGGCCATGGCCTCGTCAATGGAGTTGTCTACTACTTCGTAAACCAGATGATGCAGACCGTTCTCGCTGATGTCGCCAATGTACATGGCAGGACGTTTACGGACAGCTTCCAAACCTTCCAACACCTGGATGTTGCTGGCTGAATAATTGTTTTCGCCGATTATCTTCTCTTCTTCAGTCATATCAAATAATACCTTGTTGTAATACTTAGTAAGTATAAATGCCACTTAACTTATTGCAAAGATAGGGCTTTTTCTGCAAATATGCTATTGAAACAAGAAAAAACTCTGTCCTGTCGACAGAGATACAGCTGTGGTGTACCTACAGAAAAAGCCGAACTTATGGGAAAGTCCGGCTCCTGTGTATGTAGAATGATGATAAGTTCCGCTTAGGCGAGCTTGTTGATGTACTTCGCCAATTTCGATTTCAGGTTGTTAGCCTTGTTCTTGTGGATGATATTGGTCTTGGCCAATTTGTCCAACAACTTAACGACACTTGGGTACATAGCTATCGCTTCTGCCTTTTCGGTAGTTGCACGAAGTTTACAAACAGCATTTCTCATGGTCTTGCCATAATATCTGTTGTGAAGTCTTCTCTTTTCTTCTTGTCTGATTCTTTTCAGTGATGATTTGTGATTTGCCATCTCGACTAATCTTTTAATTTTGTTATTACTTGTAGCCCCTGGGGGAATCGAACCCCCGTTTTCGGCGTGAGAGGCCGACGTCTTGACCGCTTGCAAGAATGAAAATCTTGCGTCCTAACCGATAGACGAAGGGGCCGGGCCTTGGTGAGCGTTCCCGCTCGTGCATACGGATTTTCTTTCGTTTGCGGATGCAAAGGTAGAAACTATTTTTGAATTGACAAAACAATCTCAAAAAAAATAATGCACATTATTCTTAACTTTTTTGACAACAAAATCACAAACAATTGAAATACAACATATTGCTTACATCTATTTGATTGCTCATTCCACTTCTTTTATTTGTTTTTTCGACTCAGTTTTTTCATTATTGCAGGAGTTTTCATAGCTTTGCACTATCAATTCATTCGTAGAACTATGTTACAACGGACTGCAGGTATCGTATTGCGTACCTTGAAATACAAGGACGGCTACCTTATTGCCGACGTCTATACAGAGATGTGCGGAAGGGCTTCGTTTCAGGTGCCTGTTCCTCGTTCGCGCAAGTCGCTGGTCAAATCGGTCCTCTTCCAGCCGTTGGCTTTGGTTGAGTTGGAGGCCGATTTCCGTTCTTCCACCTCTATATATAAGGTAAAGGAGGTAAAGTCTCTCCATCCCTTTGTCTCGCTGCCCTATGACCCTCGGAAGTCGGCCATCGCCTTCTTTCTGGCGGAGTTTCTCTATCGGGCAGTGCGTGAAGAGGCCCAGAATGGTCCACTCTTTGCCTACCTCCATCACTCCATCGTATGGCTGGACGAGTGCACGAGTGGTTTTGCCAACTTCCATCTGGTCTTCTTGATGCGGCTTTCGCGTTTCTTGGGTCTCTATCCCAATCTGGACGAATACCAGGAGGGGTTCTATTTCGACATGCAAGCAGCCTGTTTCACCCCCTTGCGGCCGCTCACCCATACACATTTCCTGTCGCCAGCCGAGGCAGCCCGCCTACCCCTGCTGCTGCGCATGAACTACGAGACGATGCACCTCTTTGCGCTGAACCGTGAGGAGCGGATGCGTTGCCTCCTGCTGATGAACGACTATTACCGCCTTCACCTGCCGGGTTTCCCCGAGCTGAAGTCGCTGGAGGTGTTGCGCGAGCTGTTTGACTGAACCTTCTCCGGATGGAGGCGAAAAAAGACGGCTGGGAGGTGTGACAAAACCAGGCATGCGTGCGTCTGATGAAACAGAGAACATAAATAATGTGAGTGCTATGATTGTAACAACTACTCCCCACATTGAGGGACATCCCATCCGAGAATACAAAGGGTTGGTAACCGGTGAAACCATTATCGGCGCCAACATAGTGAAGGACTTTCTGGCATCCATCCGCGACATTGTGGGCGGACGGAGCGGTTCGTACGAGCAGGTGCTGCGCGAGGCCAAGGACATTGCGCTGAAAGAGATGGCCGACCGAGCCGTCTTGATGGGAGCCAATGCCGTGATAGGGGTTGACCTGGATTACGAGGCGCTGGGCGACAGCAATTCCATGCTGATGGTGACAGCTTGCGGAACGGCCGTTGTCATCTGAGACTTCAGGCTGTTCGTGGCTGTATCCTTGCGGGCAGCCTCTTCTATGTGAGTCCATTTAAAATTAATAATTTAACCCGTTGGCGGAATTAAATTAGCGCATATTTGACTCTGCCAATGGGCCTCTCAT
>SAMEA3663297__coassemble_802_pt1 | contig 13887 bp, 7 predicted proteins | sample SAMEA3663297__metabat2_low_PE_003 | metagenome-assembled genome bin SAMEA3663297 (sample SAMEA3663297) | pig gut metagenome | biome: pig gut; feature: pig-associated habitat; material: faeces | place: China | collected 2013
GTCCTCGACCAGCAGGGGGACGCCGAGGGTGGTGGGCAGCGGAAGCAGCGGAAGCCGACGGTTCGAATCGGTACCGGTGGCCAACGTCAGTTGTATCTCTCCTTCGTCAGGCGTATACTTAAACGCATTCGAAAGAATGTTCATCAATACCTTATCAAAATTGTTCAAATCGACCCACGCCTTCAGATGTGGCATTTCGTGCAGGAAGGTGAAGCGGATGTGCTTCTTCCGCGCCGTATACTCGAAAGTCTGCATGACATCTTCTATGAACCCTACCATATCCGTCTCGCGGAACTTCATGTGCATCTGCCCCTTGTCCAGCTTCCGTATATCCATCAGTTGGTTAATCAGGCGCAGGATACGCTGAGCGTTGCGATACATCATAAGGTAGGTTTTCTGTATCTCCCCCTCCGGATGCTCCTGCAAGAGTTTCTCCAGCGGATTGATGATGAGCGTCATAGGGGTACGTATCTCATGGGAGATGTTGATGAAGAACTGCAGCTTGGCTTCGTTCAGTTGCTCGACATGTTCGCGCTTCATCATCTCCCTCCGATGGCGCATACGCGACAAGAAAGTAGATACGATGCCCCAACACAGCAGACAGACCAACAACAGGTAAATCAGGTAAGCCCAAATGGTTTGATACCAAGGAGGTGAAACAAGAATGCTGATGGTACGTACAGGCGATACGTTCCCTCGATTGACAGCTCTCACCGAGAAGGTGTATTTGCCGGGAGGCAGATTGTTGTACGTTACTCTGTTGACACCCGGCTCGGTGATGTGCCACTGCCGACCGAGCTCTTCCATACAATATTGATAGGAAATCTGCTCGGGTGCATTGAAGAGGAAGGTAGTGAAACTGATGCTGAACGTGTTGTCGCTATGGCACAAGCGGAACTCATCGGTCTCGTCTACTTCACCATCCATGACCGGTCTTCCTCCCGACAACGTGTTTCGATGAGCTGGCTGGTTGAAAATAGAGAACTCCGTGATGCTGACTTGCAAGCCCTTGGAGATATTGACAATGTTCTGCGGACGGAAGAAGGTGATGCCGCTCACGCCGCCGAAATAGAAAGTGCCGTCGCTATCCCTGTAGCAGGAACCATGGGCGAACTCATTGCCCTGGAGTCCATCGCCCAGGTAATAGTTGGCAAAACGTTTGTTCTTGATGTCGAACCGGCTTAGACCCATATAGGTGCTCAACCACAATTCGCCGGAAGGGCCTTCCAATATGCCACAAATCACGTTGCTGGGCAATCCGTCTGCTGTTGTATACTTGTGAAGTTCACCCGTCTGCTTGTCAAAGCAGAACAATCCGTCCGATGTTCCTGCCCATATTTTGCCGGATCTGTCTTCCTGCAGGGCATACGCCACACAGTTACGCACCTGCCGGTTGATGCCGCCAAAGCGCAAAAACGTCTCCTTCTTCGGATCAAAACAGCTGACACCCCGATAATGGCCTATCCATACAAGTCCTTCACTGTCGCAATAGAGGGAATTCAGCCAGCCGTTAGGCAAATTGTCACGACGGAAATCATTGCCGTCATCTCTGGATGCACTGTAATGGACCAGCTCGCCGCTTTGCTGCTTATAGTGATAGAAACCTGCGCCCAAGGTAGAGATGTAGAGGTCGCCGTACGCATCTTCCACAATTGAGAACACCTTGTCATTATCCATCTTCAGCGGATAGGAACAGCGGCCCGTCCGCTTGTCCAATCGAGCCAATCCCCGATCGTACGAACCCAACCAGAGACTGCCATCAGCAGCCGGATGGATGCAAGTGACTACAGCGGGCACCCCGTCTGGCGCATCTGACGGAGCGTAGTGGCACACCCGTTTGCCTTTCGCATCAAGCTCAAAAAGACCGTCATTGTCCGTTGCTACCCACAGGTGACGTTGTTGATCCTTATAGAAACCCATGACACATCCTGTTCCAATGGGATTGTTGCGGTTCATCCGCTCGCCATAATAACCAAACTGATTCTGTCCGGTCGGGAACAGGGCTACCCCTTTTTGAAACAGGCCCAGCCAAAGATTACCGTCCCGGTCGGACAGGATAGAGTGCACTTTGCCAGTGGAGAAATCCTGCGCACCCGAATTAAGAGGGAAGTTGTCCAGACAATCCCGATGTACATTATAGACCTTCACTCCCATACCATCCGTTCCTACCAGCAACCGCCCATCTACCATCGACAAGCAGAAGACCGGATAACGACGCTGCCCGTCAGACAAGTTCAGCGGGATGAAGGCATCATTCGCCCGGTCGTAACGCATCAGTCCCTCCTTCTGGGTGCCCACAAACAAAACACCCTCGGCACTCTCCCGGATGCAAGAGATGTGAGAATCGGCCAATGCCGGACTTCGATAGAGCTTCAGCGTCTTCTCCTTCAGGTGATAACGGACCAGTCCGAACTGTTCGGAGCCAATCCACAGGCAGCCGTGACGATCCTCATAGAGACTATGAAAATTATAGAAGTCCAGCTGGTCAACGATTTCCTGTCTGCAAACAGCCTTTGTCAAGTTCTTGTCCAAAGTGAACACGCCCTGTCCGGAGGTTGTCAGCCACACTTCGCCATTGCGCAACTGGAGGATGCGGGTCACATGGGAGTAGACCTGTGCGCCATCCCGGTACATAGGTATCTCTACAAACGAATCGGTAGAACGGTCGTAACGGCACAGCCCACCGATGCAGCCGATAAACAGGTTGTGCCGATTGTCTTCGAACATCGTACGCACATAGTTGTTCTTCAACGATGTGGAATCTTTGGCATGGGAATAATAGGTTGTGAAATGCAATCCGTCAAATTTGTTCAAGCCATATTCTGTAGCGGTCCAGATAAAGCCATGGCTATCTTGAAAAATCTGATTGACCAAACTGCTGGAGAGGCCATTCTCCGTAGAGTAGAATTGTCCCGTTTGTGCTACCGAAGGTAAAGTGGTGTAGAAACAGCACACGACCAACCCCAATATATATGTGTAATAACAGTTGTGCCTTTTCATCGCGTTTAATTTAAAGTTGCACAAAAATAAGCAAAAATCGGAAAGTGTACAAAGAACAACCGAAAAAAACGAGTTTCCGATGGAGTCTATGGGCTACAAGGAACATTTTTTTCGATTGGCAAGGAGAATTTTCTGCTATATAACATAAAATGTTCGCTATACTAACGAAAATGTAACACAGAGAAAAACGGACGTAACCTACAGAAAACTCTATGATACAAAAAGCCGCTGTCTGTAACAAACAGTTTGCTATCTTTGCATACGTAATTAGTACTCATTTGATATGAAACGGATTTTCACACTCATGGCCCTTAGCCTGCTGACGACAACCATTGCAGTTGCCCAAAAAAGTACACTGCACAAGGAAGCGCAAGTAACCCGTCTGCAGGTGGACGGGAAGCCCTTTCTCATCTTAGGTGGAGAACTGGGAAATTCATCGGCCGCTTGCATAGAGGACATCCAAACCATCTTCCCCAAGTTGCGGCGTATGGGTCTGAACACTGTATTGGTACCTGCTTATTGGGACTTGCTGGAGCCTGTTGAAGGCCGGTTTGACTTCACATTGACCGATGCCGTCCTGCAAGAGGCACGCAACAACGACCTAAAGGTCGTTTTCCTTTGGTTCGGTGTCTGGAAAAATTCGATGAGCTGCTATACCCCTCTCTGGTTCAAGAGCAACTACAAGCGTTATCCACGGGCCTATACTCAGCAAGGGAAGCCGTTGGAGATAGGCAGTGCCTTTTCAGAAACGGTTTTTCAAGCAGACCATAGAGCCTTCAGCTGCTGGATGAATCATCTGGCAGATGCCGACCGCGACCAAGGTACCGTGCTGATGATACAGATTGAAAACGAAATCGGTATGCTGGAAGATGCCCGAGACCACTCACCCGAAGCCGAAAAAGCATTCCAGGCTCCTGTTCCCGAACAATTGGTCCGCTATCTACAGCAGAACAAGAAACAACTGCATCCGCAGCTGCTCCGGAAATGGGAGAAGCAGGGATGTCCCTCCAAAGGAAATTGGCAAACGCTGTTTGGTGGCGACATTTATACCGACGAAATTTTCATGGCTTGGCACTATGCCTCTTATGTGGAAAGACTGGCACAGACGGCCCGCTCCATCTACAACGTGCCGCTCTATGTCAACGCTGCCATGAACAGCCGTGGACGCAAACCGGGTGAGTATCCTTCAGCAGGCCCGTTGGAACACCTGATAGACGTATGGCACTGTGCCGCGCCACATATTGACATGCTGGCACCCGACCTGTATGACGATGGCTTCACCGACTGGGTAGCGCAATATCATCGTCCCAACAATCCGCTTTTCATACCCGAAATCCGTCTGACGGATAATGACGGCGTTCGGGCCTTCTATGTTTTTGGCGAACACGCTGCCGTCGGCTTCAGCCCCTTCTCCATCGAGGACGGCAGCGACTCGCCTCTCAATCCTCTGGTACAAGGCTATAGGAAACTGCGCGAACTGATGCCTTTGCTGACGGCCAGACAGCCGTCCTGCTGGACCAAAGGATTGCTGTTCGACCAGCAGCACAAGGAACGCATCCTGACGGATGAGGATCTGACCATCACATGTCGCCACAATTTCACCCTACCATGGGATCCACGTGCTACCGACGGCTCTGTCTGGCCCGAAGGGGGAGGCATCCTGATGAAACTGGCCCCCAACGAATACATCGTAGCAGGCAGTGGCATTGTAGTGGAGTTTGCCAAAAGCAGCGAGAAGAAAGGCGCCGCTCCCAAGGTATTGGGCGAGGACGGCTTTGCACAAGCCGGTGAAGGAACTGCCGCCAACCGGCAAGTGGAAAGGTGGAGGGGAACCCGCTGTGGCATCGGCCATGTGGACGAAGTGAAGGTAAACGCAGACGGAACATTCAGCTACCTACGCCGCCTCAACGGCGACCAGGACCATCAGGGACGACATGTACGCATCTCGGTAGGCGACTGGAAGATACTGCATGTACAACTGTATGAATATAAATAAACGTAGAAAACATATACCATATTATAATATATAGAACATATACGGATGAGTACACCAAACGGATTTAAGTTAGGATTAGCCATACTGGCTTTGCTTTGCCTTACCTCACAGATGGAGGCCAAAGTAAAACTGCCGGCACTGATTACCGACGGAATGGTGCTGCAACGCGAGCAACCGTTAACGATATGGGGAACAGCCGACTCGGGAGAGAGTGTCGATATCCGCTTTGTCGCCTCTCAGGCCGACAAGCATTCCGCACTGCCCTCCACGGTCAAAGGAGGCAAGCTAAAAGCCACCTACCGTGTGACAGCCGACGAGATGGGGCAATGGAGCATTACCCTGCCGGCACTGAAAGCCGGAGGTCCCTACCAACTGCAAGTGAACGACATCGTGTTGACGGAGTTGTTGATTGGCGATGTCTGGCTCTGCTCGGGCCAGTCGAACATGGAATTGCCTGTACGACGGGTGACCGATATGTTTGCCGAAGAGATTGCCTCTTACGAAAACACGAAGATACGCCACTTCATTGTACCCAAAGTTTTCAATTTTCAGGCACCTCAAGCAGATATGCCCAAAGCCGAATGGAAGGCATTGACCGCCGACCATGTCATGGAGTTCTCTGCACTGGCCTACTTCTTTGCCAAGTCCATGTACGAGAAGAGCGGTGTGCCCATCGGTCTGGTCAATGCCAGTTGGGGCGGCACACCTGTAGAGGCATGGATTAGTGAAGAAGGGCTGAAAGCGTTTCCTGCCTACATCAACGACAAACGCATCTACGAAGACGATGCCTATCGGGCACACATCAAGGAGGTAGAGAACGAGAACTTCGCCCGCTGGAACCAGTCACTTTATCGGGGAGATGCCGGCCTGCATGAAGCGACGCCCTGGTATGCCGCCGACTACGACGACAGCCAATGGCAGACTGTAGACATGTTTACACAAGGCAGCACGGCCTCCGCCTGGGGTACTAACGGACTGAACCCGATAGGCGGTTCGCACTGGTTGCGCAAAGAGGTAGAGGTACCTGCCTCGTGGAAAGGGAAAGAGGGCATTATCCGGCTGGGGTGCATCGTCGACGCCGACTCCGTCTATGTGAACGGCACCTTCGTAGGCACCACCGGCTACCAATATCCACCACGTATCTACCGCATTCCTGCCGGCATACTGAAGGCCGGCACCAACCAGGTCACAGTACGCATCATCAGCAACGGAGGATGCCCCCACTTTGTGAGAGAGAAGCCTTATAAGATTATCTGTGGTACCGAAGAGGTCAGTTTGGAAGGAAAGTGGCGCTATCATCTGGGAGCCCCCATGCCTGCTGCTCCCGCCATGATGTTCTTCTGCTACAAGCCTGTCTGCCTATACAATGCCATGATAGCTCCGTTGCAGAACTACACCTTCCGAGGAGCCATCTGGTATCAGGGAGAGAGCAATGTGGAACGACGCAACGAATACGCTTCCCTACTCACCACCATGATGGCCGACTGGCGACGTACCCTACACAACCTCACGCTGCCATTCTATATTGTAGAGTTGGCCGATTTCCTGGCGAAGGATGACATTGGCGGACGGCAGGCTTGGGCAGAGATGCGTCAGGAGCAGGCTAAGGCTGCCCAATCCGACGATTATGCTACCCTGATTCGGAACAGCGATTTGGGAGAATGGAATGACATCCATCCGTTGGATAAAAAGACGATAGGAAACCGAGTGGCCGAAGCTGCTTGGAGAGAGATGAAGAAATAACATAAGAATATTAACAACTAAAACACTAATAAACATGGAAACAACACATTCCAATGAAGAATCGAAAGGATTCTACAAATTAACGTGGCTACAGCGCATCGGTTTCGGATCTGGAGATTTGGCGCAAAACCTCATCTACCAGACCATCTGTATGTATCTGTTGTTTTTCTATACCAACATCTACGGACTTGACCCCGGCGATGCCGCCATGATGTTTCTGGTAGTCAGACTGATTGATGTATTGTGGGATCCCCTGGTGGGAACCTATGTAGACAAGCACAACCCCAAACTGGGCAAGTACCGTGCCTACCTGGTGCTGGCAGGCATCCCGTTGACTGGCCTCGCCATACTCTGCTTCTGGAACGGCTTCTCCGGCTCGTTGCTGTATGCTTACGTCACTTACGTAGGTCTGTCTATGCTTTATACGCTCATCAATGTACCCTATGGGGCACTCAACAGTTCACTGACGCGCGACACCAACGAAATCACCATCCTAACCTCTGTCCGTATGTTCATGGCCAACTGCGGCGGTTTGGCCGTATCGGCCGGTGTGCCCATCTTGGTAGCGATACTGGCTGCCCAGAGTGAACTGCCTTTAGAGATGGCCCTTTTCATGGGGCTCGGTTCCCTGCCATCGTTCATTTTCATGCCCCTCGTGCCCTCCATCAAGAGAGCGGTAGGCAAGAAAAACATGTTCTACATCTTCCTCTCTGTGGCCATCCTCGGCATGATGATGCTCTATGCCATCAGCAAATTCATGGATATGAAGGAGAACATGACCCTGATTTACATCGCCCAATTCATCAAGTCAACGGGTGTCATCGTAGCCACAGGCTATATGTGGGCACTGATTCCGGAAGTCATCTCCTACGGCGAGTTCACGACCGGCAAACGCATCTCGGGCATTGTGAATGCCCTGACCGGCATCTTCTTCAAAGCCGGTATGGCGTTGGGAGGTGTGGTACCCGGATTTGTGCTGGCATGGACAGGATATCAGGCAGCAGCCGAAGAGGCCAGCACTTTGCCGACCGACCCCAGCGCCTGGTTCTACACCATGCTGCTCTATGCCTTGGTAGGCCTTGCGCTGCTCGTCTTCTGCTTCAGCCAGTGCAAGGAACGGGTAGTGATGGACGAAAAAGAGATGGAGAACGTCAAGGTAAGCGACCTCTGGACAGAGTTCCTGCGTAACCGCCCCTTGCGCGTCATCGCCCTCTTCTTCATCACCGCTTTCGCCATGATGTCAGTGGGCAACGCAGCCGGTGCTTATTATATGAACGACCTCGAAGCACAGACTCCGATGGCGCAAGAAGGCATTCTCTGGCTGGTATGTGTCATTCCGGCCATTCTGCTGCTGCTTGCCATGTATATCATCTCGAAATACGAACTGGATGACACCACCATCGACAAGATCAACAAAGAGATTGAAGCACGTAATAAATAATGCAAACCAAACATACCAACATATACCAATTTTAAACTTAAAACTTATTTTCAACATGACCCCATTCAAGACCATCATCGCCAGTGCCGTTTCCATCGTCCTGCTGACGGCCTGCGCCAGCCAAGCGACACAGCAACCCGAGTCCACCTTGAAGGAGGCCTTCGGCGAGAAGTTCCTGATAGGAGCAGCCGTCAGCCAACGGCAGATCAACGGACACGACAGTGCCGCATTGGCTCTCGTGGCCAAGCACTTCAACTCTATTGTGGCCGAAAACTGCATGAAGTCGGCCATCATCCATCCGGAAGAAGACCGATACAACTTTGCCCCAGGCGACTCGTTGGTTGCTTTCGGAGAGCAGCACGGCATGGCCGTCATCGGCCACTGTCTCATCTGGCATTCCCAGCTTTCGCACTGGTTCTGCAAGGACAAGGAGGGGCGGCCTGTAACGCCCGAAGTGCTGAAACAGCGCATGAAAGAGCACATCACCACCGTGGTATCCCATTACAAGGGACGCATCAAAGGGTGGGACGTTGTCAACGAAGCCATTCTGGAGGACGGCTCCTATCGGAATACACCCTTCTACGAGATTCTGGGCGAAGAGTTCATTCCCCTGGCATTCCAGTACGCGCACGAAGCCGATCCCGATGTAGAGCTGTATTACAACGACTATGGCATGAATATGGCCGGCCGACGCGATGGTGTAGTCAAGTTGGTGAAGCAGCTGCAAGAACGAGGCCTGCGAATTGATGCCGTAGGTATGCAAGGCCACATGGGCATGGACTACCCCGAGTTGCAGGAGTTTGAAGAGAGCATTCAGGCTTTCTCGTCTACAGGTGTCAAGGTGATGATTACAGAATGGGACATGAGTGCCCTGCCTACCGTCAGCTTCACTGCCAATGTTTCCGATACCGTAGGCTTCCGGAAAGCCATGAATCCCTACCCCGAAGCCTTGCCCGACTCTGTCAGTCAGGTGTGGAACGGACGTATGAAAGATTTCTTCCGCCTCTTTCTGAAGCACGCTGATGTCATCACGCGCGTCACGGCATGGGGCGTTACTGATGCCGACTCCTGGAAAAACGACTTCCCCATGCGCGGACGCAAGGAGTACCCTCTATTCTTCGACCGCGACTATCAGATGAAGCCCTTCCTCAAGGAACTGATGAACGAATGACGAGTTTTTCGTTACACAAGATACGAATAACAAGTATAGCATCCATTGATAACCGCTCAATTATTAAATGTTAGTTTTAAATTATTAATTTTAAATTGTTAATCATTAATTTACCATTGCATTATGGAAAAAGAAAAAAGATACCTGTTCCCAGCCGACTATATGGCTGACCCCTCCGTACATGTGTTCAACGGACGTATATACATCTATCCCTCGCACGATTGGGAATGTGCCAACGTAGAGAATGACAACGGCGACCAATATGTCATGAAGGACAGCCACGTACTCTCTACCGACGACCCCATGCATGGCGAAGTCATCGACCACGGCAAGGCACTCGACATAGCCGACATTCCATGGGCAGGCCGCCAGTTGTGGGACAGCGACGTAGCCGAGAAAGACGGCAAGTACTATCTCTACTTCCCGCTGAAGGACCAGACAGACATCTTCCGCGTTGGCGTAGCCGTTGCCGACCGCCCGGAAGGTCCCTTCATTCCGCAGCCTGACCCCATCCGTGGCAGCTACAGCATCGATATGGCCGTGCTGCAGGACGACGGGGAGTACTACATGTACTTCGGAGGTCTCTGGGGAGGACAGCTGCAACGCTATAAGGACAACAAGGCATTGGAGTTCCCCGAACTGCCCGAAGGCGACCAGCCTGCACTGCCCAGCCGCGTTGTCAAGCTAAGCAAGGATATGTTGCAGTTTGCCGAAGAGCCCCGTCCCGTGGTCGTGACAGACGAGCACGGCGAGCCTCTGAAGGCCAACGACCCCCATCGTTTCTTCGAAGCCAGCTGGGTACACAAGTACAACGGCAAGTACTACTTCTCCTACTCTACAGGCGATACCCACATGCTCTGCTACGCCATCGGCGACAATCCGTATGGTCCCTTCACCTACCAGGGTGTCATCATGACACCTGTCGTCGGCTGGACCACACACCATTCCATCGTCGAGTACAAAGGCAAATGGTACCTGTTCCACCACGACAGTGTGCCCTCGGGCGGTAAGTCGTGGCTGCGTAGCCTGAAGGTGTGCGAATTGGAGTACGATGCCGACGGACGCATCCAGACAATTGACGGTGGATTTAAAGCAGATAAGGTACGATGGTAAGCAGCTGGAGAAGATGGTTATGGGTCGGATGCCTCTGGCTGGCCTTGATCCCGACGATGCAGGCTGAAGACGGCAGTCGCCTCTGGTTGCGCCAATCGGCTGTGGCTGCGGTTGAGGTAGAGATACCGAAGCAATCGCAGACCCTGCAGATAGCAGCCGACGAACTGCGAAAAGGCTGGCAGGGCCAACCGGTCAGCCTCCGGCTGAAGAAGGAGAAAGGAGTATCTGCCGAAGGGTTCAGCATCTGTCGCCGGGAGGGGAAAGTGGTGTTGACCTCAGCCAGCGAAACGGGTCTGCTCTACGCCGCCTACCACCTGCTTCGCCTGCAGGCTACAGCTCCGGACAACTGGCCGGACGAAGTGATAGAGAATCCCTTCTACCCGCTTCGCATCCTCAACCACTGGGACAACCTGGACCGTACGGTAGAGCGCGGCTATGCAGGCCGTTCGCTGTGGGATTGGGAAGCCCTTCCTTCCACCCTTTCCGACCGCTACGAGGCCTATGCACGTGCCAATGCCTCCATCGGCATCAACGGAACAGTACTCAACAACGTCAACGCCTCCCCGCAGATACTCTCTCACGACTATCTGCTGAAGGTGCAGGCATTGGCCGACCTTTTCCGCCCCTATGGCATTCGGGTATATCTGTCGGTCAACTTCGCTTCCCCCATGGTGCTGGACCATCTTTCCACGGCCGATCCGCTGAATCCGACAGTCATCCGCTGGTGGAAGGCCAAAGTCAAGGAAATCTACAGCCTGATACCCGATTTCGGAGGCTTTTTAGTGAAGGCCAACTCCGAGGGGCAGCCCGGTCCCTGCGACTTCGGGCGAAGTCATGCCGACGGTGCCAACCTGCTGGCCGATGCGCTGCAGCCCTACCATGGCATCGTGATGTGGCGTGCCTTTGTCTACAGCCCCAGCGATGCCGACCGTGCCAAGCAAGCCTATCTGGAGTTCAAGCCGCTGGACGGAACATTCCGCTCCAACGTCATCATCCAGGTGAAGAACGGTCCGATAGACTTCCAGCCCCGCGAGCCATACAGTCCCCTGTTCGGTGCCATGCAGCACACACCTCTGATGGCCGAGTTTCAGATTACGCAAGAGTATCTGGGCCACTCCAACCACATTGCCTATCTGGCTCCCATGTGGAAAGAGTTCTTCCGCTTCGTAGCACCCTCTTCGCTGAAAGCCATTGCCGGAGTAAGCAACATCGGTACAGATGCCAACTGGTGCGGACATCCCTTTGCTGCCGCCAACTGGTACGCCTTCGGACGCTTGGCCTGGAACGCAGAGCTCACATCTGAAGCGATAGCCGACGAATGGCTTAGCCAGACGTTCGATACAAGGCAGACCGCCTCCCCCACCCTGCACACGGACTTGCGGCACCTGATGCTGGCGAGCCGTGAAGCCGTGGTAGACTACATGATGCCGCTGGGTCTGCACCATCAGTTTGCCTGGGGACACCATTACGGTCCCGAGCCATGGTGCGACGTGCCAGGTGCTCGTCCCGACTGGATGCCCAGTTACTATCACAAGGCCAATGCAGACGGCATTGGCTTCGACCGCAGCCACACAGGCAGTCAGGCCACCGCCCAATATCCCGACTCCATTGCCGCCCTCTTCGACGATGTCCATCGCTGTCCCGACGAATACCTGCTCTGGTTCCACCATGTACCCTGGAACCATCGGATGCCCGATGGCAGCACACTCTGGGAATCCCTCTGCCGCCACTACGACCAAGGTGTACAGCAGGTCAGGGCGTTCCAGAAGATTTGGGATCAGGCCGAACCGTACATCGACCGCGAACGCTTCCTTCAGGTACAGACGCTGCTGAAGACGCAGATGCGCGATGCCATCTGGTGGAAAGACGGTTGCCTGCTCTACTTCCAGCAATACGCGGATATGCCCTTCCCTGCCGACATGGAGCGTCCCATCCACACGCTGGACGAGTTGAAACGGGTGAAACTGTCCATAAGCAATTACGAGTGCCCCACACCCGAAGAGCTGAACCGGCAACGCTAATCATCCGAATAGAGGAAATAAGCGACAGGTGATTGCATAACAGAATGTTTTTGTCTACATTTGCACGGACAAAAACATTCTTTTTTATGCCCCAATACGAGCTGATTACCATATTAGGCCCCACAGCCTCAGGAAAGACCCCGCTGGCAGCCGCTTTGGCCGACCGCTTGCAGAGCGAAATCATCAGTGCCGACTCACGCCAAGTATACCGAGGGATGGACTTGGGTACCGGCAAGGATCTGGCCGACTACATCGTAGCAGGCCGTCCCGTCCCCTACCACCTGATAGACATCGTCGACCCCGGCTACAAATACAACGTATTCGAGTATCAGCGCGATTTTCTTACCGCCTACCAGACCATTCGCAGCCGCGGACGTCTTCCCATCCTCTGTGGCGGGACAGGCCTCTATCTGGAATCAGTCCTAAAGGGGTATCGCCTGCTACCGGTTCCCGAGAACCCGTCCTTGCGTGCCCAACTGGCCGGCAAGACACTGGAAGAGCTGACCCAAATACTACAAAGCTACAAGGAGCTGCACAATACAACGGACACCGACACTCCTAAACGGGCCGTCAGAGCCATTGAGATAGAAGAGTATTATGCCCATACCCCGGCCGAAGAGCGTCCCTTCCCCCAACTGCACAGCCTCATCATCGGCATCGACATAGAGAGGGAACTGCGCCGCAGCAAGATCAGTCGCCGGCTTCGCCAACGTCTGGACGAAGGGATGGTAGACGAAGTGAAGCGACTGCTGGAACAAGGCATTGCCCCCGAAGACCTCATCTACTACGGACTGGAGTATAAGTACCTTACACTCTACGCCACGGGACAGTTGACCTATCAGGAAATGTTCAGCCAGCTGGAGATTGCCATCCATCAGTTTGCCAAACGCCAGATGACCTGGTTCAGAGGTATGGAACGGCGCGGCTTCCACATCCATTGGATCAATGCCACCTTGCCGTTGGAAGAGAAACTGGAGAAGATACTCCAGCTGTACCAAGAGAGCTCCAATCAGTAACCAAGAGGCAACTCGCCTGTGAAAAACTGCGATTCTTCCACTTTCTTACAGAAAAAAGCAAGCTAAGTTTTGCAGTTTTCATAAAAAGGCGTACCTTTGCATCCGCAAATAAGGATGGTTCCGTAGCTCAGCTGGATAGAGCAACGCCCTTCTAAGGCGTGGGTCCTGCGTTCGAATCGCAGCGGAATCACATTCGGTTAGTATAAAAATAGCATAAGTAATTGTTCTCAATCACTTATGCTATTTTTTTTCAGATTTCGACAATTATTCCCAATCTATCTTCTTGTCGGTGGTATACCCGAAGCAGTTGCCATCAGGAAAGCCACCTCTGATTTTGTCGCCAATACAAGGCAGACGAAGAAAGGATATTAATAACAAGGTAACGG
>SAMEA3663297__coassemble_819_pt1 | contig 13715 bp, 7 predicted proteins | sample SAMEA3663297__metabat2_low_PE_003 | metagenome-assembled genome bin SAMEA3663297 (sample SAMEA3663297) | pig gut metagenome | biome: pig gut; feature: pig-associated habitat; material: faeces | place: China | collected 2013
GTTCCGCCGCTCCACGCTCATCGTTTCAGGCATGGTCAGTATCAGCCGATACCCCTTGATGGCAGCCACCATGGCCAGTCCCACCCCGGTATTTCCACTGGTAGGTTCTATGATGGTATCACCCGGCTTCAGTTGGCCGCGTGCCTCCGCATCTTCAATCATCGACAGAGCCACACGGTCCTTCACGCTTCCGGCCGGGTTGAATGACTCCAGCTTTGCCAGGATAGGTCTCTTCAAGCCATACTTACGGCTATAGCCGTTCAGTTCCATCATCGGAGTATGTCCGATCAGTTCAGTCAGGTTATTTGCAATTCTTGTCATATTCTTCCATTCTTTCCGCACTTGACGTCAGCCGTCAAACGCAGGCAAAAGTAGCAATATTGCGTCATACATAGACGGATGACCGATGGCATTAACCAGATTTAACTACCTTCGAAAGAATATATATCCGTAGCAAATTTACAAATAAGATACAAGGTAGCAAGAGATATGCCGTTTATTCTATTTCTTCAAACATCCCGTGATTGAACAGTCTTGTTAAGGCGGGAGAAATATTTTTATAAAGATTCTATTATTTTCATCAATCGTCCTAACTCCGAGTAGGTATAATCTCTGTCACGCTTCAACTTCTCATCCACAGACCGATTGGCATTGGTTATAGCATTATACAGACTACCTCCATTGCGTTCAAAGTAGCCGTGAAGTCCTTTGGTCTTGATGAAGAACTCTATCGCTTTCCGATACTCTACACATTGGTTTAGGTCTTTGAGCAAAGGCTCTTGTGTTTCGTATGGACGTGAGGTGTAACGGAAATAGTAGAGGAAGAACAACTCGGTACAACGGTGCGTCTCGAAGAACTCCACCTCGCAGTAGATGCCTTTCTTGGGTTTGTCGATGGGCTTAGAATACTTTGCCTTTAACTTCTGATATTGTGAACGCTCCGGCTCCTTGTCCTTTGTGTCCATGTCGATAATGCAGAAGATATGGTTGTAGCCCATAGCTATACCCTCTGCTATCTTTGCATCCAGTTCCTTGATGTTGGTATGCTTCGGATAGTCTGGCTTGATGGTCAGACGCTTGAACACGTCGCATAGGGACTTGAAATAGAAGAATTCAGTTGGTCCTTCACCCAGGATGAGTGCTGTCTGTCGTAGCTTTCCCATATCAGTCCTCCAGATTTATAAAGATACTACCCAGTTCTGGTTTGGCACCTAATCGACCGATGCGATAAGAGTTGTATAGCGAGAGATTCTTGTGCAAGCCAAAGGAATCGCCACGGGCATATTCGGACGAAGCTGTCTCCTTGTTCTTCTCAACGAACCACACCACACCTCTGTTCTCGTTAATCATATCCTGTGACAGAAGGGTGGTCTCCTGGCTTGTGATAATCAGCTGCGACTTGTCGGAGTTGAAGATAAAGACATTGAGATAGTAGTACAACAGGTCGTTGTGCAGATCCTCGCCCAGTTCATCAAGATAATATACGTGAGGACTCGTTATCAAGGCATCCAATATGCGGATGTACTTCTGAGTGCCCTTTGACTGCCATCTGAGGGGAATGTCAAAGTCGCCATTGTCGGAATGATTCAAGAAGGTGATGGAATCTGTGGTTGGCTTCAACAGAACTTCTTTCATCTCCTCTGGAATATTCTCCTTCTGGATACGTTCGCGGAATTCATGGGGAACAATGCGGTCTTCCACAATAGGACGATACTCCAGAATGTTCAAGTCAGCCTTCTGAAGCATCGTGTTATAGAACTTACGCTTCTTGGGATTGCTGTAAGCATCTTTCATGATTTGAACAATGCCTTTGTCTCCATCGCCATCTATCTCGTGGTAGTTATCCATAATCCATGCGTGAAGCGTGTTGAATGGAGCTATGTCATCTTTCAAAGCTGCTTTTCGACAAACGGACAACACACTGTGATTGTTCAGCGTATTTTCGCGTATGCTTTCCTGCGTCTTGACTTGCAGTTTGAGACTTGCTCCAAACTTGATGTCGGCCTGGACGTTCTCACCCACAAAACTGCGCTCATAGAACAGAGACTTTGATTTATTTGGGTAATAGTACAAGGCTTCACTCAGAATGTGCTTGCCGTTGAACTTGACATCGTAGTCATATCGGGTGCCAACAGCATAAAATGACACGTGCATTTCCGTGGGCTCATCCTGGGTGAGCACAAAGGGAATGCAACCGCCAATTCCGACTGTCGCATCAAACTTTGGCATGACCAACAAACGGAACACCTCGTTCATGGCAATCAGCATATTCGATTTGCCAGAAGCATTCGAGCCATAGAGGATGCCTAACTTATACAAGAATACCCCATCAGCAACTTCGGTAACAAGTTCCGAAGATGGCCCCTTGGCAACAAAACTTAACTCCTGCTTATCGCGAATGGAAAGGTAATTCTTAACCCAAAAATCTCGTATCATAATGCGACATTTTGTCTATTATTGTAATTTTGATACAAAAATACATATAATATCTGAATTACATGGTGTTTAATCTGTTTATTTTTGTAATTATCTTACGGTTTTATATATATTTAAATATACGATAGATATACAAATGGCAAAACTTCGCCATATTACAGCCTGAAACAGTTATCTAGCAGTTCTTCATTTCTTTTGCTCATCATCATACGACTGGGCTTATATAACTTTCGATTTTTTCCCTTTGACATAATCTCGTGTGCGTAATATAATATGGTCTATTCATTGCCTCAGAAATAATTCTTCAAGGCCAATATGTCACAATGCAATCGGTCGCCGGGACGCACGTGAACAGTCCGGGCTCCATGCCACACAGCAGGAGCCTGGGCTTTTTCTTTCTTCCGGAGAGGAGTTGATGCAAACGTTTGCATCACCATCGAAAAAAAACTTGGACCAAGCAGTGAAACGGTTCGCCACTTTCTGTTACATTTGCAGACGGAAACACTTAAAGCTCTATGAACAAACCGCAGATCACCATCAAAGACATTGCACGTGCGCTCAACGTCTCCCCCTCCACCGTATCGAGAGCCCTGAAAGACAATCCCGACATCAGTAAGGAGACGCGCGACCTGATACACGCCTACGCCAGCGAGCACAACTACAAGCCGAATGTGCTGGCTGTCAACCTACGCTCCAGCCGGTCGAACACCATCGGTGTCATCGTCCCCCAGCTGGTGCACCACTTCTTTTCGTGCGTGCTCAGCGGCATAGAGCAGGCAGCCTCACAGGCTGGCTACAACATCATTGTGGCGCAGAGCAACGAGTGCTACGAGCAGGAGGTGCAGATAGTACACTCCTTCCTGGCGGCCCGCGTCTGCGGTGTCATCGCCTCGCTGGCCAAGGGGACTTCGCACTACGAGCACTATCAGGAACTGCTGAACAACAACATCCCCGTGGTGTTCTACGACCGCATCTGCACCGGACTGAAGACAGAGCGCGTGGTGGTGGACGACTATGCCGGCTCGTTTGCCGCCGTAGAGTACATGATACAGACCGGATGCAAGCGCATCCTCTTCTATAGTGCCGACCCCCACCTGGAAATCACCAAGAACCGCCGCAACGGATACCTGGACGCCATGCGACGCTACAAGATACCGGTGGACGAGACGATGATACTGGCCTGTGACACGCGCGAACGCGCCATCTCCATCACCCCCGACCTGCTGGAGAGCGACCGCCGGCCCGACGGATTCTTCGCCATCAACGACGAGACGGCGGCGGGCATCCTCTACGCCTGCAAGCTGGTGGGGGTAAAGGTACCCGAGGAGGTATCCATCTGCGGCTTCTCCGACGGTACCATCGCGCAGAGCACCGACCCCAAGCTGACTACGGTGGAGCAGCACGGCGAGGAGGTGGGACGCAGTGCCTTCGGCATCCTGACGGAGAAACTGGAGGAGAGCACGACCAAAAGCAGCAACAAGATAGTGCGTACCAACCTGGTCATCCGAGGGACGACGAAATGAGGAATCAGAAGAATAATATGTACAATAAAAACAAATGGAACAAACCATGAAAACAAAACCCGATTTGAGTTTTTGGAAGCTGTGGAACATCAGCTTCGGATTTTTCGGCGTACAGATAGCCTACGCCCTGCAGAGTGCCAACATCAGCCGCATCTTCTCCACGCTGGGGGCCGACCCGCACAACCTCAGCTACTTCTGGATTCTGCCGCCGCTGGCCGGCATCATCGTACAGCCCATTGTGGGAGTCGCCAGCGACAAGACGTGGTGCCGCTTCGGCCGCCGCATCCCCTACCTGTTCATCGGTTCGCTGATTGCCGTACTGGTGATGTGCCTGCTGCCCAATGCCGGCAGTTTCGGTATGGCCGTGAGCACAGCCATGATGTTCGGCCTCTTCGCACTGATGTTCCTTGACACCTCCATCAACATGGCCATGCAGCCCTTCAAGATGATGGTGGGCGACATGGTGAACGAGAAGCAGAAGGGTCTGGCCTACTCCATCCAGAGCTTCCTGTGCAATGCCGGCAGTCTGGTGGGCTATCTCTTCCCCTTCATCTTCGCCTGGATAGGCATCAGCAACACGGCTCCGCAGGGTGTCATCCCCGACTCGGTCATCTTCTCCTTCTACATCGGCGCCGCCATCCTGATAGGGTGCGTCATCTATACGTCCGTCAAGGTGAAGGAGATGCCGCCTGCCGAGTATGCAGAGTATCATGGCATCACGGCCGAACAGGAGAAGGAGAAAGTCAGCATGCTGCGCCTGCTGGTGAAGGCTCCCAAAGCCTTCTGGACGGTGGGACTGGTACAGTTCTTCTGCTGGTTTGCCTTCATGTTTATGTGGACCTATACCAACGGAAGCATTGCCGCCAACGTATTCGACGCTCCCACCACCACGCACCTGGTAGAGGGTGTCAGCAAGGTGGTGCTTGACACCAAGAGCCTGCAATACCAGGAGGCCGCCAACTGGGTGGGCGTACTCTTTGCCGTACAGGCCATCGGCTCTGTGCTGTGGGCCATCTGCATCCCGATGTTCAAGAACCGCAAGCTGGTCTACTCGCTCAGTCTGGTACTGGGTGGCATCGGCTTCATCTCTACCTACTTTGTCCACAGCCAATACATGCTCTTCGTCTCCTTCCTGCTCATCGGTTGCGCCTGGGCTGCCATGCTGGCACTGCCCTTCACCATCCTGACCAACGCGCTGAGCGGCGGACACATGGGCACGTATTTGGGCCTGTTCAACGGTACCATCTGCATCCCGCAGATAGTGGCAGCCGCATTGGGCGGCAGCATCCTGGCCCTGTATACGCCCGAGGGTTGCCTGCCTCCCGAGGTGAACATGCTGGTGACGGCGGGCGTGATGCTGATTATCGGTGCCTGCTGTGTCTACCTGATCAAGGAGAAATAACCCAGGCTACGAGTGACGAGCTACGATCGACAAGCTACGAGTGACAAGTGAAAGGGCAGACCTGCGTGTCTGCCCTTCATGCTGATGGACTGAATGCAAGGCGTGCGGGTTGGGGAGTCCGTCATCAACGGTCTGCAAATAAATCATCCAACACAACTGATTGATTGACAATGCTAGCATGTTCTCCCCGGGCGATGCCCATCGTCGTAATCATCACCAGTTGGATACTGCGCGTCTTATTGTGCATCTTACTTGCTGCGAAAGCCTCTATCTTATTCAGAAAATCTTCTTCATCGTTTTTCGTTATGGCATATTTGCCACCGGTAAACTTCATTTCGCAGAGATAATCTGTCCTGTCAGCCTTACTTTCCAGCAGCAAATCAATCTGAGCCCCTTTCCCGTCGGGACTCTTTCCGTTCCAACAATAATTCCGGCTAATGGAGGCTATGCGCAAGGTGTCTTGGATTTGAGACAAATGCTCTATACAAAGCAGTTCAAAGGTATCTCCTGCCCAAGTGTAGAAAGTGGGAGTGCCATGAACGGAATTCCATATTCCCTTCTTTGCCTGTTTGCCCTGTATGAAGCGCAAGTAGAACAAAGAAAAGAAATCTATCAGTTGATAGACTGTCTCTACACGTTCCTTGCCATAGCGGGGATATGCTCTGATAATGCCTGATTCCATGAGGTTCTCAAGCAACTTGGTCAGCGTTCCGCCACTTTTGACATCTATGGCTGCACTAATCTCCCTCTGGGTCATACCATAAAACTGACTACCCAAAACCTTGACTATATCCACATACCGTTCCTTGCTGGCATAAAGGCCTGCATACACATCCATAAACTCCTGATGTATCTTTTCGTCGGCAAAGAAAATACGGTCTATATTCTCTGTGATGGTCTGGTTGTTACGCAACTTGTCAAGATAAAAAGGAACTCCTCCCAATGCCATATAGCAGATGCACATCTCGTATCGGGAAAGACGAAATCTGTTTCGGCGGTAGTACTTCTGGCATTCGGCCAGCGTAAAAGGAGCAAGTTTGATGGTCTCCGTGAGTCGTCCGTGCAGACCTCCGTAATCGCGTATGACATTATCAAGCATCCAACTCGTAGCAGAACCACATACTACCAGAATGATGTTTCTTTGGCTGTCTGCCCAGGAGTTCCAAAAATAGCCAAGTTCTGAAATCATCTCGGACGACTGAGGACCGGCTAACCAAGGCAACTCATCAATAAGAATGACCTTCCGGCGGGAACGTATGCCTTCAAGCAACCTGCGCAGGAGCAGGAAGGCTTCGCGCCAGCATGTAGGCCTTTCTACCGTGGTGGCATCCAACCCTGACAATACCAGCGAATCGTAGAAATGGTCCAATTGCAGTTTTCTGTACGTCTCGTAATTCTTGTCCCCGTCTTTTACGTATGTTCCGACAGCAGCGAAGACTATCTTACTGCCATACACCTCACTGACCAGGTATGACTTGCCTATGCGTCTTCGTCCATAGATGGCGACAAATTCAGATTTTCTGGATTTGTACAGACGTTCGAGTGTAGATATTTCCGCTTCTCTGCCTATGATATTTTGGTACTTCATGCTCCATTGTTTTTTGCACTTCAAAAGTACAATTTTTAGTTTAGATTCACACAGCTTTGACTGAAAAATCAGCGAAAACGAGAAAATATTTTTGAATTTCGCTGATTTTTGAGATACGCCCAAGGGATAAGTGACAAGCTACGAGTGACAAGTGAAAGGGCAGACCTGTGTGTCTGCCCTTCATGCTGATGGTATGAATGCAAGGCGTGCGGGTTGGGCGGACACACAGGTCTGCCCCTACAGCGACAGCACGCACTTGGAGAGATAACGGGCTAATAGCCTGTCAGAATACGGGATAGCCCGGGTTCTGCGTATATTGGCCCAGCGAGAAGTTGTATTGCGCTACCGGGATGGGGAAATACTCTTCACCGGCATCGAATGCGGCGTTCTGGTAATAGACGCGGTTGTCCTTCTCTGCCTGGAAGTAGGCGGTCATCACCTCACGGGCAATGCCCCAGCGCACCAGGTCGAAATAGCGTTCGCCTTCCAATGCCTTCTCCAGACGCATCTCTGTTCGCAGGGCCTGGCGTGCATAGTCCTGTGTCCATCCTTCGGCAGGATAGAGGCCTATCTTGTAGTGGGCAGCATCCTTCGAGGGGTCGTTGAAATCCTTGACGTACTGGCTCTGCATGGCACGCTGACGCACACGGTTGATGAGCCGACGTGCCTCTTCCAGTCCGTCACCTCCTATCTCTATCAGTGCCTCGGCTTTGTAGAGCAGCAGGTCGGCATAGCGGATGATTTGCCAGTTCAGCTCGGACGCTCCCCAAGGCCATCCCTGGAACATTTCGGGTGACTCGGGCGACACCCAGAAGCGCTTGGCGCAGTTGTGGCCGTAGACACCGCGGTCGCGTACCCACGACTGGCAGGGCGTTTCGCGCCAGGTCTTGTAGGTGATGGTGGGTCGGCCTACGACGAAGTCCAGGCGGGGGTCAACGTTCGGTTCGGTGTTGCTCAGGGTCTGGTGTTGCTCGTCGATGAAGTTCACCACCCCGTAGTCGGGACGTGACTGATAGTCGAACAGAGGCAAGCCGTTGTCGTCGGTCTGATAGGCATTGATGAGGTCCTGCGAAGGCAGGAAGAATCCGTCGCCATGATAGGGGCTGTTGCCGCCGGGCGAGTTGAGCAGGTTGCTCCAGTTGATGCGGCCAGCGTCGCCCGAGCCGTCGTTCATGGAGTATTGCACGGCAAAGACGGACTCGGCACCGTTCTCGTAGGCAATCAGGTCCAGGTCCTGAAAGTCGGGCAGCAGGTCATATCCCTTCACCTGATTGATCAGGTCGACCACCTCGCGCAGCAGGTCCTTGTTGATGCGGGTGACGGCGTGGGTCTGTTCGTCCTGCTCGTAAGCGGCATAGAGCTTCACCTTGGCAGCGTAGGCCAGGGCAATGTTGCGGTTGATGCGTCCCACCTCTGCCTGTCTGTCGGGCAGGTGCTCGGCTGCATCAAGCAGGTCGCCGGCGATGCGTTCCAGGTGTTGCTGGCGCGTGAACTCATCGTTGGGCACATTCACATAGTCGGCTGTAGGCAGGTTCTCGTCCATGTAGGGAATCTTGTTGAAGAGGCGCACCAGCTCGAAATAGTGGTGGGCACGCAGCACCTTGACCTCGGCTATGCGCGACTCCTTCTCCTTCACCACCGCCGCATCGGCCTCGTTGAGCACCCGCAGGGCAGAGTTACAGCGCGAAATGAGGCTGTAGAGGTTGAACCACTTGCCGTCCAGGTTGCCGTTGTTGGATTGCATCTGGAAGGTTTCCATGGCATGTACGTCCCACACGTCGCCTTCGCCACCGCCGCCTTTGTAGGCATTGTCGGCCCGGACTTCGCCGTAGCTCCAGTTGGTAGTGGGGCGCATACAGGGGTCGCCCTGTTCGTTCGTCATCCCGTAGAGTGAAGCGTAAGCTGCATTGACCAGCAGGTCGATGGCTTCGGTCGAATTCATCAGGCCGTCAGAGAGGCTGCCCTGCGGCTTGTTTTCCAAAAAGCTGTCGCTGCATCCGGCCAGCAGGAGGGCACATGCGGATGCGATGCATATATTCTTGATTTTCATATTTTTCGATTGATAATTTGATGAAACATACTGACTCGATTGCTTAAAATCCTATCTGGAATCCCAAGGTGAACTGGCGGGGCAGTGCATAGGGATAACCCAGTCCTTCGGGGTCGGCACCCTTGTAGGCGGTGATGGTGAAGAGGTTCTGTCCCTGCAGGTAGATGCGGACATTCTGCATCTTCAGCTTGTTGCGCAACGCCTGCGGCAAGGTGTAACCGAGTGTCAGCGTCTTCAGCCGGAGGAACGAGCCGTTCTCGATGTGGAATTCTGACACTTCGTGCTCGTTGTTGCCGTTGTCGGTGGTGGGAGCCGGCGTGTCGCAGTCGTAGTAACCGGTCTGCTGATAACGCTCGTATGCCTCGGCTGCCTCCAGCAGGCGTGTGCCGTGGTTGCCGTTCCAGCACTGGAAGAGGTCGGTATAATACTTGGAGTTGTTGAAGGCATCGCGGATGATGGAGGAGAAGAACATGTTGAGGTCGAATCCCTTCCACTGTGCGCCCAGCGTCAGGCCGAACTGTGCCTTGGGCAGGTCGCATCCCAGCCAGGTGCGGTCGTTGTAGTTGATTTTGCCGTCACCGTTTGCATCCTTGTAGCGGATACGTCCTACACCCGGCTGACCGAACTCTACCTGATACTGCTGGCAATAGGCATCGACCTCGGCCTGCGAGTGGAATACGCCCTCTGTCTTGAAGCCCATCCACGAGCCCAGTGACTGTCCCACGAGGGAGTGGTCGGCATAACCGCCGCCGTAGGAGTAGTAGATGTCATCGAGCAGGTCGGTCACCTTGTTCTTGGAGAAGGTGAAGTTGAAGCCTACATCGTAGCGGAAGTCTTTCCCTATCTGGCTGCGCCAGTTAATCTGTCCTTCGATACCCTTGTTCACCATCTCACCGCCGTTGTACCAGCAGTAGCCTCCCTCGCCGATGGTGGCGATATAAGGTTTCTCTACCAGCATGTCCTTGGTCTGCTTGTAGAAATAGTCGAGCGAGAGGGTCAGGCTGTTGTTGAAGAAGCCTGCATCGATACCCACATTGGTCTGGTAGGTCTTTTCCCATTTCAGGTCGGGGTTGGTGGTGCGCACCCGGTAGGCACCCGGCGAAAGGGTGGTGCCGTCACCACTCATGTTGTACGAGCCGCGGTCGAGGCTCATCAGGTATTTGGCATAGAAGGCCTCGTTGTCAATGAGGTCGTTTCCGTTGATACCCCACGAACCGCGCAGCTTCAGGTCGGAGAGCCATTCGGCCGTCGACTCCATGAACTTCTCGCGCGAGAGACGCCATCCGGCCGATACGGAGGGGAACCAGTCATAGTTGTGGGCTGCCGACAGACGGGACGAAGCATCCCGGCGCAGGGTGAACGAGAGCAGGTACTTCTCGTCATACGTATAGTTCAGTTTGCCAAAGCCGGAGAACATGGAGTAGTTGGATGCACCGGCACCCACGTTCTTGTTGGCCGTCACATTACCCAGGTAGAGGTAGTTGGGGTCTTCTATCTGCAGCCCGGTACCATATCCGAAGAAGCTCTCGTTGTGGTATTTCTTCGCCTCGATACCTGCCAGTGCCATCAGCGCATGACGCTGCCACTCGATGTTGTACTGCGCCGTGTTGGTCCATACCCAATCCACGTTCTTGCCCATCGACTGCGTCAGTTTGTTTACCGTGTCGCGCAGCCAGCTGGGTTCAAACGTCTTGATGGTTTCGCTGTAGTAGTTCACACCGAAGTTGGTCTTGACAATCAGGTTCTTCACCGGCTCTACCTGCAGGTAGGCGTTTCCGAATACACGCCAATACTCGTTCTTGTTTCCCTGGCTGTTCTCGATGAGACGCATCACGTTGGGCGTATCGCTCAGTATGTCGTTAATCTGGTCTACATAGACACCCTCTACATCGTACACGGCTTTGGCCGGATGTTGCTTCACGGCATTCTCCTCGGCTCCGCCCGGCATATAGTGAGCCCTCCACCAGTTGACTGCCACATTGCCACCTGCCTTGAGGCGGTTGTCCAGGAAGCCATAGTCGCTGCTGAAGCGGCTGTTGAGTCGCTGGAAATCCGTACCCTTGACGATACCGTCGTGGTCGAGCCAGCTGAGCGAGAATGAGGAAGAGCCGTTTTCAGCTCCCTTCTGCAATCCGATGCTGTAGGTCTGCATCAAGGCCGTACGGTGGATTTCATCCTCCCAGTCGGTGGTCTGCGGCAGTACGTCTGCACCGTTCAGGTTCTTGTAGGTCTGCAGCTGTGCCTTCGCTCCGTTCCCATAGACGGACGACGACGGAGTGGCTCCGTTGTGCGCATACTTGTAGGCCGACCAGTAGACATCGCCCCACTGATAGGCATCCAGCAAATCGAGGCCACTTTGGTAGGTCTGCACCGTCAAGGAAGCATCGAACGTGACGTGAGCCTCTCCCTTCTTGGCACGCTTGGTGGTGATGATGATGACACCGTTGGCTGCCTGCGCACCGTAGATAGAGGCCGATGCGGCATCCTTCAGCACCTGTATGGACTCTACGTCGTTGCTGTTGAGGATGGTACCGGGATTTTCACGGGTCATCACGCCGTCAATGACGTAAAGCGGGCCGTTGGCATCTCCGCGGAACGAAGAGGCACCGCGGATGGAGGTACCGGTGCTGAGTCCGCCGGGCGTACCGTCGGTAGTCACGGTCATACCGGCCACACGTCCCTGCAACGACTGGATAACGTTGCCTGTCGGCATATCGGCCACATCTTTCATCTTGACCACCGAGACGGAACCGGTCAGGTCTGACTTCTTTTCGGTGGAGTAACCCACTACCACCACTTCACTGAGCACCTCTGAGTCTTCTTTCAGCAGGATGTTCATCTGTGCCGCTGCCTTCAGGGTGGTTGACACAAATCCTATATACGAGACTGTGAGGTTGGAACCTGCTGGCACCGTAATGGTAAAACGTCCGTCAAGGTCGGTCGTGGTACCCAACGAAGCATTGAGTTCGGATACGACACTGGCTCCGATCAAAGGTTCGGAATCGGTAGCTGACAGGACCGTTCCTTGCACAACGATGTCCTGCGCTTGCATTGCGATTGCCATGATACATAGCAAAAACGCGCTAAGAAGTTTCTGTTTCATACACTTTTGAGTTTAAGAGTTTTCTGCTGCAAAAGTATCGGTTATGCCCTCTACGGGCTATCAGGAATGTTGCATGGAGTATAAAAAAACGAGCCACGCAACATTCCTGATAGCAAAAGCTCGTTTTTTCATCATGGGAATACCATGCACAGATAACGAATGGGAAGAGATTACCCTTTCGGGGCCATCTTGTCACGCAAATCGGTGGGAGTTTCGTCAAACAGCTCGCGGTAGCAGCGGGTAAAGTAGGCCGGATTGGAGAAGCCTACCTCGTAGGCAATCTCGCTGACCGACTTCTCGGTTGTCAGCAACAGCTCGCGCCCCTTCTTCAGCCGCAGGTTGCGCACCAGCTCTACGGGCGAATAGTTGGTCAGCGCCTTTATCTTCCGATAGAACTGCGAACGGCCCAGTCCCATGCAGGAGGCCAGCTGCTCGACATTCAGTTCGGAATCGCCCATCTCCCTCTGTACAATCTCCAGGAAGCGAGCATAGAACTCGCTCTCCACATCGCCCTCCGTCACGGCAGGCTGTTTCGGTGCATCCGCCCCGTCGGCATCCGTCTGGGGGAGTGCAACCGCACTGTTTGTCCAAAGCTGCTTGATGCGCCTGCGGTTTTCTATCAAGTTGCGGCAACGCGCCTTCAGCACCACGCTGCTGAAGGGTTTGGCGATGTAGCCGTCTGCTCCGCTGTCGTACCCCTGTGCCCGCTGCTCGTCCAGCGAGCAGGCGGTCAGCATCAATACAGGTATGTGCGAAGTGGATACCTCCTCCTTGATGCGACGGCAGCACTCCAGCCCATCCATCACGGGCATCATCACGTCGCAGATAATCAAGTCGGGCACATACTTGGCCGCCAGCCGCACTCCCTCTTTTCCATCGGGAGCCAGCAGCACGTTGTACTCTTCCTTCATCAGCAGTGCTATCATGCGGCGGATATCTTCGTTGTCGTCAATCACCAGCAAGAGCGGCTCGTCGGGACGTACTTCAGCCGGCTCCTGTCCGATGGTGCTCAGCTCCATATCCACGTCATCGGCGGTAATCTGGGGAGCCTCGTCCGCACATGCTGGCGCCTGACTCAGATGGACAACCGGCAACACGACGGTGAATGTGGTGCCTCGGCCCAACTGGCTCTCGGCAGAGATGGTTCCGTGGTGCAGCTCCACAAACGCCTTCACCAATGACAAGCCGATACCCGAGCCTTGCGGATGCACCTTGTCTACCTGATAGAAGCGGTCGAAGATGTTGTTCAGGTCCTCTCCGCCGATGCCCTGGCCGTTGTCTGCCACCGAGAAGGTGAGTTCGCGCTCGTTGCCCGAGCAGGCAAACGTTATCCGCCCGTTCTGCGGCGTATACTTGAAGGCGTTGGACATGAGGTTGAAGAAGATACGCTCCATCTTCTCCGGGTCAACGGCCAACGTATAGTCCTCGGGAATGGAGAGTTCGACGGAGAGCTGGATGTCGCGCTGCTTGGCCATGTGATGAAAGGCTTCGGCCCACTCGCTTACCAGACGGGCAAAACGTACTTCTGCCAGATGCAGGTTCAGCTTGCCGTTCTCATACTTTCTGAAATCGAGTATCTGGTTCACAAGGTCGAGCAAAACACCTACATTGCG
>SAMEA3663297__coassemble_822_pt1 | contig 13684 bp, 6 predicted proteins | sample SAMEA3663297__metabat2_low_PE_003 | metagenome-assembled genome bin SAMEA3663297 (sample SAMEA3663297) | pig gut metagenome | biome: pig gut; feature: pig-associated habitat; material: faeces | place: China | collected 2013
CCGTTGGTCGGTATCCTGAAGTAGTTGGAGAACTCGCTCCACCATGCGGCCGAGCAGTCGTCCGCTCCCACTGTGAATATGGGATCTCCGACAAGATACTCAAATGCACTTTTACCGCTACTGGGCTTCTGTCGTTCGCTGTCGGTTATCTGGTTGCGGTAAACCTTGATTTCATCTATCCACATCTCGCGGGTGGGCTCGTCCGCCCCATATCCTATATATAAATAGGAGGCACCGGCCATGAACTGTACGATCTTGCCGAAGTCGAACTCCGACTTCAACAGGGTCTTGTCGATGCGCTGGATGCCGTCTACGTAGATGCTGTACCCGTCGTCACGGACGGTAACTGCCATGTAGTGCCATTCACCGGCAGGCAGCAGCAGGGGATTCTTGCCCACAACGCTTGCGGTGGGGTTGTTGGCTTCGAACTCACCGTCCACGCCTTCGTATTTCAGCCAGCCGTTGGCGGTGAGAAATAGGCGTTGGGTGCCGTTGCTGTTCTGGAAGGAGAACAAGGCTCCGGTCAGGTCCGGCTCCTGTTCCTCTCCGCTCTCTTCGTCGATGCGGAGTGCCTGCTTTACCCAGAAGGTCAGCGATACACCGTTTTGCGCTTTGTAGTTGGTCAGGGGATTGAAGGTCCGGGCATACCCGTCGGGCAGGTGGAGCACCTGGCCGTGCTCTGCGTCGTCTTCTACCACAGCTATGTCGCCTCCATCGTAGGCGTAGTAGTAGAAACTCTCGGTGTCAAACCCCGTCTCGCCCTCTTTTTCTGCCGGCTCGAAGTCGATGCTGGCTACCTGTTCCAGTTTAGGATAAACATCAGTACCTGCGGGTGGGTCTGCCTCTCCCCAATCTTCGCAGGAGCAGAATGAAAGGACTGTGAATGCCGCTAACAACATAGACGGCCATTTTCTTGTCTTCTTCATAATACAGATATTAATTGTTAAACAAACGTTATTTTTAATGGGACAAAGATAAGATGAGCCTTGTACATAGGGGTGGACGAATGAACTTTTAAGGTGGACAAACGGACGAAAAAGGCGAAGTAATGCGCAAAATAGGAGTAATAGAAAAATCAGGACATTTGTAGGGGTAAAATAGGTGCGTATAGAAGGGAACTACATTCAGTCGTATTCTGAATGTGTTTCATGATACGACTGAATGCAGTTCAGAATACGACTGAATGTTGACCTTGCAATCTGTTGATATACAATCGGTTAAAAACGATTGTTTTAGGCGTGACGACCTTTGGGCCAATGTATAATAATCTTTATAAAATAGGCAAATGGACACTCATTCCAGCATCTTGCTGGGGTTGATTTGGAACTCCTTGGTGAAGCAGCGGGTGAAGTACTTGGGGTCGTTGAAGCCCACTTCGTAGGCAATTTCCGCTACGGTCATCTGCTTGTTCCCCTTGTGTGCCTGCAGCATCTCGTGCGCCTGGTTCAGGCGGTAGCTGCGGATGAACTGTCCGGTTGCCTGTCCCACCAGATTCTGTAGCTTCTGGTTCAGCTGGGTCTTGCTGATACCCATGGCTTCGCAGAAGTCGCTCACGTCGAAGAGCGGATTCTTGTAGTTGGTTTGTAGTACCTCCATCACCTTGTCCATGAATTTTCGGTCGGCCGAATGCTCGTCAATCTGCAGGCTCTCCACGTGCATGCTGCTGGTGAAGCGTTGTTGGTATCGGTGGCGGTTCTCCAGTATGTTCTCTATACGGGTACGCAGCAGGTTCTCGTCAAACGGTTTCAGCAGGTATTCGTCCACACCCACCCGGTAGCTCTCGATACGGGCCTCCTGCGAGGTTTTGGCTGTCAGCATCAGGAAGGGGATGTGCGAGATGGCAAAGTTCTCCTTCACTCGGCGCGACAGCTCGATGCCGTCCATGCCGGGCATCATCAGGTCACTGATGATGAAGTCGATGTGTTGCTCGTTCAATATCTTCAGTGCCTCTTCTCCTCCGGCAGCTTCTACTAAGCTGTAGCGGTCGCGCAGGATGGAGCTGATGAAGTGGCGCATGTCGGCATTGTCCTCCACCACCAGGATGCGGATGCGCTTGTGTTTCCCCTCATCGTGTCCGATGGGAGCCGATTGCGTGGTGCCGGATGGGGACATCTCTTCATTTTCAGTGGTATACGAACCGCTCTCTTCCAGCGAAAGCGGCAGCAGCAGGCGGAAGGTGCATCCTTTGGTCCGGTTGTTCTTCACCGTAATTTCTCCGTTCATGGCCTGTACGATGCGTTTGCACAGATAGAGGCCGATGCCGCTGCCCGATTGTCCGTACATGGGGTATTTCAACTGCCCTTTCGACTGGTAGAAACGTCCGAACACCTTCGGCAGGTCCTCTTCCGGTATGCCGTTTCCTGTATCGCTGACACTGATGTACAACCGGTGTCCGGAGGAGGTGTCGGGCGAGGGAAGGGCAGTGATGAACAGCGAGATGGTGCCTTCGTTGGGCGTGAACTTGAGCGCATTGCTCAGCAGGTTGGTCAGCACCTTGTGCATGGCCTCCTCGTCAAAGCAGAAGCGGGAGTTGGGCAGGCGGTAGTAGCACTTCAGATCGATGCTGCGGTCGCGGGCCACGATGGCAAAGGGAGCTACCAGGTCGTTGATGAACTTGTTGAAGTCACCGGGGGCGTTGACAATCTCCAGCTTGCCCGACTCCACCTTGCGGAAGTCCATCAGCTGGTTGACAAGCGACAGCAGGTATTTGGAGTTCCGTTCCACGAAGTGCAGCTGTTCGATGACTTGCGGGTTGTAGCTCAGCTTCAGTGCCCGCTCGATGGGTCCGATGATGAGGGTGATGGGCGTGCGGAATTCGTGCGTGATGTTGGTGAAAAAGGCTATCTTGTCCAGCGTCAGTGCCTGTACCTTGCGGGCCAGTTCGGCCAGTTGGCTCTTCTGGCGGCTGATTTTCTCGTTCTGCTCTGTCAGCAGCTTGTTTTGCCGTTCCAGCTCTTCGGTCTTTGCCTCCAGCAGTTGTTTCTGCTGTTCCAGCAGTTGCTTCTGTTCGTTCAGTTCGCGGGTACGCAGTTCCACCTCCCGATGCAGCATCTCGCTGTGGCGTTTCAGGTTGCGGATGCGCCATTGGTAAAGTTGCCAGACTGCGATAATCAGGACGATGAAGAGTGTCAGGCTGAACCAGGTCGTCTTGTAGAAGTAAGGCTCCACGTGAATGTGCAGTTCGGCTATTTCCATTCCTTCCAGATCGGGTGAAGAGGCGTATTTCACCTGCAGCGTGTAGTCGCCCGGCGGGATGTTGGTGTATCGGGCATACCGCCGGTTGGCTGGTACGGTCATCCATTTCTTGTCAAAACCCAACAGCCGGTAGCTGTAGACGGCCGTGTGGTTCTGCATATAGTCCAATGCGGCAAACTCCAGGGCGAACGATTTCAACCGTTCGTGCAGCTGGATGTGGGTTGTGTGCGCGATGTCGTTGACCAGCAGCTTGTTGCCCGGCTCTATCCGGACGTTGTCTGCCCACAGCGCGGTAAAGCGGATGGGGGCATGGACGCTGCGCTGATGTCCGTACGAGTTGGTAGGGTCGATGGCCACCATGCCTTGGGTATGTCCGAAATAGAGATGTCCGTCAGTGGTAGCGTATGCAGCGTTCCAGTAGAACTGGTTGTTGTATAGCCCGTCCTGCCGGTTGTAGCTGGTGGCAAATGCCTTGTCGGGAAAGAAACAGGCCAGACCGTTGTCGGTAGCTATCCACAGGTCGCCTCTGCCATCCTCCAGAATGCTTCGTATGCTGTTGTTGGGCAGTCCGTTGCGGGTGGTGAAGGCGGTGAATGTCTCTTCTCCTTCTGCCGACAGGTCGCGTCGGTAGAGGCCATAGCCATTGCTGCCCAACCACAGTGCACCGTCGGGCGACTCGTGGAAGCAGGAAATCTTCTCAATCAGTCCGCTCTCCGGCTGATCCAGTTTGTATTTCAGGTGTCGGTAGGAGAAAGTTCCGTCGGGCAGTCTTCCTTTCTGCAGGTCGATGACGTAGGCACCTTCCATACAGCCTATCCAAAGCTGCGATTGCCGGTCGATGATGGATCCGATGCAGCCCTGTATGTTGCGGGCGATGGAGTCGGGCAGGGGGGATGTCACCTTCTCCTGCTGCAGGTCGTAGAAGTAAAGTCCCTCGTTGCTGCCTATCCATACGCCGTGGTTCCGGGTATCGAAGGTCAGCGAACCGATGAAGCTGATAGGGTAGGGTGTTTCCGCATTCTGGACAATGATTTTCAGTGGTTTTCTGGGGTCGTGACGGTTCAGCAGGTTGATGCCTCCTCCCCAGGTACCTACCCAGAGTCTGCCTTCGGTATCGGCGGTGATGGCGCTTACTGAATTGTGGGTCAGCGATCCGTTTTCGGCCGTATAGTGTGTAAAGCGGTCGCCCGACTTCTCCTTCCGGTTCAGTCCTCCCTCCACGGTGCCTACCCAGAGCGTTCCGTCCGGGTCTTCGTAGATGGCGTTGACGGGGTTGCGTGAGATGCTCCAAGGATCTTCCTGGCTGTGGATATAGTTGTGCAGGGAGAGCCGTTTCGGGGTCAGTTTGTTGATGCCTCCGCTTTCTGTTCCTATCCAGATGTGTTTCCCATCTGGCACCATGCAGTTGACGAAGTTGCTGTTGAGCAGCGGACTTACCTGTCCGGGAATGTCGCTGCGTATCTGCTCAAAATTGTCTTTCAGCGGATTGTATACATTCAGCCCGCAAAGGCTGCTGACGATAAGCTGTCTCTCTTCGTTGACGGCCAGTGCGGTCAGGAAGTTCTGCGAGAGCGAATGGGGGTCTCCCGGCGTGTGCATGTAGTGCTTGACGGTATGACTGCTCTTGTTGTATCGGTACAGTCCCTGGTTAGAGGATATCCATACCTCGTTCTCCTTGACAATGAAGTCGCTGAACAGAGCTTTCTCGTCCAGCTTCAGGCATTCGGCAATGCTTTGTACCTGTAGTTTCCCCTTCCCGTTGGACACCACACGGCAAATCTGTCCCTCCAGCCCGATGTAGATGCTTCCGTTTCTTTCCACATCCTTGAAGGCACAGCGGTTCTTGCCCAGGCCAGGATGAGTGAGTGAGTCGATGGTGTCAATGTCTCCGTCCGCCTTGAACGAGATGCGGTAGAGCCCTCCTTTGCAGTCGGCCCAGATGCAGCCGGTGGCATCGGTGGTGATGATATGGGTAGGCAGGTTGATGAGTGGAGCAAGGGCAGATGCCAGTCGGGGCGGAATGCCTGAGGTCATGGTGTTCAGGTCAATGATGTCGATGCCTCCTTCCGATACCACCCATAGGCGGTGAAAGCGGTCTTCACACACTTTGCTGATGAAGTTGCTGCGCAGTTTGCGATGGGGAGTGTCCGGAGTGAAGGTCACGAATTCGTATCCGTCGTATCGGGAGAGTCCGCCTCCGCCCATGGCTATCCAAAGAAATCCGTCACTGTCCGTATAGAGGTCGTCAATGTAGTTGCTGGCCAGCCCCCTGTCCATGGTGATGTGCAGGGCGTTGTAGCGGTTGGCAAACGTCTCGTGCTCTTGTGCGGCAACCGTTCCTGCTGCCAGGATGAAGATGAACAATATAAGGTATCTGAATGGGGATATGCAGATTCTCATCGGGTCAGTTTCTATTGGTTAACAGAACAAAGGTAGCTTTTGTGCTCGTATCTACCAAGATTTTTGTCGGAAAATGATGCACTTTGTTCAATTATCCACCTGTCGGACACGTTTGTCCACCCCTCCTATCGTTTTTACCCGTACATTTGCTTCCGATAAAACGCTTCTGGTCGGATCTGTGCCGGCAGTGAGGCGATGGAATTTGTTTCCTTATATATAATATGTATTCAATTTGATGCTATGAAAAGACTTTTATTCCGCAGTGTGCTTGGTATTATCGGAGCATTGTTGGCCGTCGGATGCAGCCGTTCCGTTCCGTTTGCTCCTTTCTCTTCTCCCAATCCTTGGGCTGATGACTACACCTCCCTTTCGTCGATGGGCGAATACCGCTCGTGGGGAACCTACAACGTGCACGACCCTTCGTGCCGGAAGTTAGGTGATTATTATTATATGTATTCCACCGATGCCATCTATCGGGAGAACCGTCAGGAGGCGGCCGAGAAAGGGGTACCGTTGGGATATATCCAGGTGCGTCGTTCCAAAGACCTCGTACAGTGGGAGTTTCTGGGGTGGGCTTTCCCCGAGATACCGCAGGAGGCGGTAGCATGGGTACGTGCCCATGCCGACGGAGAGGGAGCGACCAACATCTGGGCTCCCTACATCATCCCCTGTCGGGACAAGTACCGGCTCTACTATTGCGTGTCGGCTTTCGGGCGGAAGAGTTCCTATATAGGCCTGGCTGAGGCTGATTCGCCCGAAGGACCTTGGACACAGAAAGGGTGTGTGGTGAAGACCGACGATACCACGCCGATGAATGCCATCGACCCGACGGTGGTAGTCGATCCCTCCAGCGGGAAGTGGTGGATGCATTATGGCTCTTTCTTCGGCGGGCTCTATTGTGTGGAGCTGAATCCGGAAAGCGGACTCACCCGGACGGAAGGTGACTTGGGACATCTGGTGGCACGCAGGGCCCATTACCGGAAGGACAACCTGGAAGCGCCGGAACTGTTCTATCATCCCGACCGGAAGCAGTTCTACCTGTTCACCTCCTACGACCCCCTGATGACTACCTACAATGTACGTGTCAGCCGTTCGGACAAGGCCGAAGGGCCTTTCATCGATTTCTATGCCGAGGAGGTGAAGGATACGACCAACAATCTCCCTATCCTGACGGCTCCTTATCGTTTTGCGAACCATCCCGGCTGGGCAGGAACAGCCCATTGCGGTGTACTGGCTACCGACGACGGACGCTACTTCATGGTGCATCAGGGACGCTTGTCGCCCGGTAACCTGATGATGGACCTGCACGTGCGTCAGCTTTTCTTCACTGAGGAGGGATGGCCGGTTGTCTCCCCCGAACGATATGCTGGCAGCAAACCCCGCACCTTCTCCCAAGAGGATCTGGCGGGCGAATGGGAAGTGATACAGCTGCATGAACCGCAGTACGAAAGGCAATTGGCTGCCGGACAGATACTGTGGGGTGAGGGTGAACTGAAGGAGGAGGAGTGGAACCACTCGTTTGCGATACGCTTCGAACCAGACGGCCGGTTGCAGGATGGCAGGGGAACTTGGAGCTTCCAAAAAGAAAAACAGCTGTTAACGTTGGATTTGGATGAGGAAGTTGTAAATAATTTGATTATATTTGCCGGGCACGACTGGGAGAACGAAACAGAAACCGTTCTGTTCACTGGCTTGGATATCCACGGGCGTTCCGTATGGGGCAAAAGGGTGAAGTAGGTGGAGAGTTCGCAATCTCTTGTATGAAACTTATTATTAACAACATAAAACAGACAGTATGAAGAAATTCACAGGATTGATGGCTGCCTTGGCATTGACTGCAGGTGTAGCCGTACAGGCTCAGACCAATGAGCTGGTCATCCAAACCAAGAAAGTGGGTGCGCCCATACAGTCCACCATGTATGGACTGTTTTTCGAAGACATCAACTATGCAGCCGATGGCGGCCTCTATGCCGAACTGGTGAAGAACCGCTCGTTTGAATTCCCGCAGAACCTGATGGGATGGAAGACTTTCGGAAAGGTGTCGCTCAAGGATGACGGCCCCTTCGAGAAGAATCCGCACTACGTACGCCTGGCCTACGCCGGACACGACCACAAGCAGACGGGACTGGACAACGAAGGCTTCTTCGGCATCGGAGTAAAAGCCGGTGAGGAGTATCGCTTCTCGGTGTGGGCACGTACCCCCGAAGGCGGTGAAGGAACCATCCGTGTGGAACTGGTAGACACCAAGTCGATGGGCGAGCGCCAGGCATTTGCCACGGCCAAGCTGGAAATCAACTCGAAGGAGTGGAAAAAGTATCAGGTCATCCTGAAGCCTGAAGTGACCCATCCGAAAGGGGTGCTGCGCATCTTCCTGACCTCGAAGACAACCGTAGATCTGGAGCACATCTCGCTCTTCCCCGTCGATACGTGGAAAGGACACGAAAACGGTATGCGCAAGGACCTGGCGCAAGCACTGTACGACCTGAAGCCCGGCATCTTCCGTTTCCCCGGCGGCTGCATCGTAGAGGGTACGGAGCAGCCCGACCGCTACTATTGGAAGAATACGGTGGGCCCGGTAGAGAACCGTCCGCTCAACCTCAACCGCTGGCAGTACACCTTCACCCACCGGTTCTATCCCGACTACTATCAGAGCTACGGACTGGGCTTCTATGAGTACTTCCTGCTCTCTGAAGAGGTGGGGGCCGAGCCGTTGCCTATCCTGAGCTGCGGACTGGTATGCCAGTTCCAGAACAACGACCCTGCTGCCCATGTGGCCGTGTGCGATTTGGACAGCTACATACAGGATGCGCTGGACCTGATAGAGTTTGCCAACGGTGACACCAACACCCAGTGGGGCAAGCTGCGTGCCGAGATGGGCCATCCGGCCCCCTTCAACCTGAAGTATATCGGCATCGGCAACGAGCAGTGGGGACCCGAATATCCCGAACGTCTGGAACCCTTCCTGGCAGCCATCCGCAAGGCTTATCCTGACATCAAGGTGGTGGGCAGTTCTGGTCCCGACTCGGAGGGCAAGCAGTTTGACTACTTGTGGCCGGAGATGAAGCGGCTGAAGGCCGACCTGGTGGACGAGCACTTCTATCGTCCCGAGAAATGGTTCCTGGCACAAGGTGCCCGCTACGACAACTACGACCGCAAGGGTCCGAAGGTGTTTGCCGGAGAGTATGCATGCCACGGCAAGGGCAAGAAGTGGAACCACTTCCATGCTTCGTTGTTGGAGGCTGCCTTCATGACGGGACTGGAGCGTAATGCCGACATCGTGCACATGGCTACCTACGCTCCGCTCTTCGCCCACGTGGAGGGCTGGCAGTGGCGTCCGGACATGATTTGGTTTGACAACCTGCGCTCGGTGCGCACCTGCAGCTATTACGTGCAGCAGCTCTATGGAACGTATAAGGGTACGAACGTGCTGACGCTGACCATGGACAAAAAGCCTGTAACGGGTGCCGAGGGGCAGAACGGGCTCTTTGCCAGCGCAGTGACGGACAAGAACAGCGGTGAAATCATCGTGAAGGTGGCCAATACCTCCGGCCAGGCACAGCCCTTGACGCTGAAGCTGGAGGGGATGAAGAAGAACGCCGCCCTGACTAGCGGACGCTGCATCAAACTGACAACCCCCAACCTGGACGAGGACAACACGGTGGACCACCCGGACAACATCGTGCCGAAGGAGTGTGCGCTGCAGGTAGGCGGACAGCAGGTGGAGGTGACCATCGAACCGAATACGTTTGCGGTCTACATCTTGAAATAGTCCTGAATCCGGCAGGATGACCCGGGGACGTACGTCGTCGGTTTAAATGGCCGTTTTTTAAATGGATAGTCGTGTAAGGGCGGACCTATGTGTCCGCCCTTATCACGTCAGGGGCCTTTGATAGATGGCATTTCAATTTTTTAATTTTAAATGGAATGGACGTGCCGTTGCTTCACCACATACACCGTGCCGTTGCGGCGGCGGAGGCGTATCAGACCGGGCATCTGCGAGAGGTAGCGGCCGAAGGTGGTGAGGCTCTCGGTGATGGCTGTGGCTCCGGCCTGCTTGCGGATGTAGCTGAAGAGCTCGGCCGAGGTCATCTCGCGTGCATCGGGATCCGTCTGTGAGGCGGGTTCGAAGTACTCGTGGAAGTAGAGGTCGGCACTGCTGAGCTGGGCATACTGGCGGTTGTGGCTCATGACGGCCTCCTGCTCCTTGGAGTCGAACCACCGCTGCTCGTTGTCGCGTACGGCACGCACGGCCTGCGCGTAGAGCTGACGGTAGGGGATGCGGCGGTCGGTCTGGATGGGGGCGGTGAGGTTCACCACGAAGAAACGGCGCGAGCCCGAGGGATCGGAGAGTACGTCGGTCATGTTCGAGGTGGCGATGAACGAGGCGATGCGCTTCACCTGCTCGATGCGGCGGGCGTAGGGACGCTTCAGCGGCAGGGTGGCCAGCTGGAGCGTGTTCTTCAGGAATCCCTCCTGCGTCTTGCGTGAGATGCTGTTGAACTCGTCCATGTTGATGAGCAGCGAGTCGCTCATGGCCTGCATCACCTGACGCGGGTTGTCGAACTTCAGGCTGTCCAGATAGCCCCACTGCAGCTCGGGCGGCAGCAGCTGGCGGCAGAAGGTGGACTTGTGCCACCCTTGTGCCCCGATGAGCAGCGGCACGATGCTGTTGCCGAACTTGCCGTTGTAGCCCATCCATTGCGCCACCATGCCGAGGAACCAGTAGCGGAACCACCGCTTCCACTCCTTGAGGTCGGTAGGCACGAGGTCGGCCACGTCGCCGATGTAGTCGTGCCCGTCCCACTCCTCGTCGTTGAGGTAGAGGTAGTTGTCGATGGGGTCGATGGAGCGGATGAGGGTGGAGTTGAGGTAGGTCATCACGTCCTTGGGCCGGGCATCGATGCCGGCCTTGCGTGCACCGATGGAGAGGGTGTTGATGAAACGCAGTTCGGTGGCACGCCATCCCCAGAAGGCCTGCTCCTTGTCCAGGTATTCGGTAGCCCCCCGAACGGTGTTATAACGGAATTCGTAGCGGTGGTTCAGGTAGCTGATGAGGCGTTGGGTTTCGTCCCCCAGCTCCACAGGTTGCTCCTCCGGTGGCGGGGCGATGCTCGTCTCGGTGCCATCGATGCGCAACGGGGTGGCCTCGTCGGACACCAACGGCTGGGCATCGGCCGACAGACGGCAGCAGGCCATGGCGGGCGACGAGCCGTCTGTAATGCCTGACGGACCTACGGGCAGCTGGAGCAGGGAGCTGTAGAGGGCGGCGGCTACCTCGTAGGCCTTGCGGAAGAAACGCTCCATCTCGGCCTCGTTCTGCAGGCGCACAGCATCGGGCAGGGTGATGCGTACCAGCAGCTTCAGCGTCTGTCCGCTGGACCCGACAAAGGCTGCTGCGGTCGAGGGGAGTATCTGGGCCATCCGTTTCAGCTGCGGCAGCTGCTCCTCCTCGCGGACGGGACCGGCTGATAGCAGCAGCAGGTCGTTGTAGCCTGCTGGATGGGGTTGGCCGTCGTCGCCCTTGCACAGTCGGACGGAGGGGTAGAGGCGGTGCAGCTTGTGGTGGCGGCTGCCTACGTAACGACCGTTGTCGTATTGTACGTGGTGGCGCAGTTGCAAAATCTCTTCGTTGCGGACGTTCACGGTGAGCTTCTCCATCAGCTTGGAGAGGGAGAGTGTGGAGACGAGTGTCTGTTGTTTGGCATTGATACGTGCCAGGCTGATTTTCGGATTGTATGTCATAGGGCAAAAGGTTTTGGAGTGGAGTGGATGAAGTAGCAGGCTGCCGGTTCTCCACATTTAATGGAACAACTGTTTAGAGCGTATGAAACAACTGTTTAGAGCGTATGAAACAGTTGTTCACACCTATTGAAACAGTTGTTCCATGGCTGTGTTGCAACGGCTACAACTGCTATGGAACGCTTGTGACAAAGGCTGTGGTACGACTGTGATAACTGCGACGGTGTCAGTATTGCAGTACGTATCCCTCGAACAGCTGCTCGGTGGGGTAGCCGTAGTGGGCAAAGAGCTGCCTGATGCGCCGTTGCTCCTCTTCGTCAATCAGCCTTTCGCCACGCAGGCAGCGGTAGAAGGTGGTGCGTCCGTGCAGGATGTCCATGACGCGGCTGTGTATTTCGTCGTAGTGCTTCATGCGCACCTCGTCAAACAGGTGTCGGCTGGCCTTGGCCATGCGTTGCGGTTTGGCCTCCTTGTACATGACGCATTGCCCCTCCTTCAGCGATGAGGGATGGACGGCATTGCCGGTGAATCGAGTGTCGCCCAGCTGCTCGTAAGCCAGCCGGTGGATGCAGGTGGCTGCCTGGGTGCAGCCTTCGAGGAAGCAGATGGTGCTGTTGGCACCCAACTCCAGAATCGGTTTGTCGTTTTCCATATTTTGATGATTTTGATGGTTGTTTTCCGATTTAATTGTGACAAATATAGTGTTTTGGCCTCAAAAATGCAAATTTTCGCCCCTTTTGTAGTGCCGTTTTTTCAAAAAAAGGGCTGTTTTTGTGTTAATGGATGTAAAATTGAAAATATCTGCCACACTTTTTTGATGCTTAATCCATTGAATGAAAGATAAATAAACGAATCTGTGTGGCAGATGGCAGATAAACAAAACTTCTCACGCGCGCGCGTGAGAGATGGCGCGTGGCAGGGGAAGCGGGACAGAGGAGCATGAAAAAAATCTTTCGCCATCTTGTCGGTGTAGAATCTCGCGGATTTTATCTATATTTGTCCTGTAATTAGTAAAGACTCAATATATGGAAACACTCACGAATGGCATCCTGACGATTCAGGTCTCCTCGCACGGCGCAGAGTTGTGCAGCCTGCGATGTGACGGTCGCGAATATCTTTGGCAAGCTGACCCTACCTACTGGGCACGTCACTCTCCGGTCTTGTTCCCCATTGTAGGGCGTGTATGGAATGACGCATACCGTATCGGTAACGTCGAATATCATCTGTCGCAGCATGGCTTTGCCCGTGACTGCGACTTCACCCTTCTGGCTGTTACCGACACGGAGGTGCGCTATCGCCTTTGCGACACGGAGGCTTCGCGCGAACGCTATCCTTACGCATTCGAACTGGAGATAGGGTATCGGCTGGAGGAACGTAGTGTACGGGTGATGTGGCAGGTGCACAATCCTTCGGCTACGCAGGAACTGGATTTCCAGATAGGTGCCCATCCGGCATTCTACTATCCGGATTTCGAACCAACTGCACAGGAAAGGGGATACTTCCACTTCGATGCGGACGCTGCACTGGTACGTTCCTACATCGGTGAAAAGGGATGCCTTGACGTGGACAGGAAGGAGAAACTGGAGTTGGAGGAAGGGGGATGGCTGCCTCTGACTCAGCAACTCTTCGGGGGTGACGCATTGGTGCTGGAGCATGGGCAGGTGCATGAGGTGTCTCTGTGCGACCGCCAACGCCGGCCCTACATTACACTGCTGTATGAGGCACCTGTGGTAGGCTTGTGGTCGCCTCCCGGCAAGAATGCTCCGTTCGTATGTATAGAACCGTGGTATGGCCGTTGCGATAGCGTGGGGTATAAAGGCGTTTACAAGGAGAAAGAGTGGATACAGCACTTGAAACCGGGCGAAACATTCCAGGCTTCGTATCTCGTCCGGGTAGACGCCGTGTGATGGCGTGTGCAGGCTGCAGGTAGCCACGCGCGAGAGAGGGTTGCCGGGGAAAATATGTACGGGAGGCTGTGGATGGCGGAAAGTAGCATTCACGTCACATACCTGTCATGTGTATGAAATACGCCTCCTCTACTTTTGCGGCGAAATCAAAAGAGAGCAAGCAATGAGTAGAAAAACGTACATGAATGGGTTGAAAAGAACGGGATGCCTGATAGGAATGCTGGGTTGCATCTGGTGTGCCCACGCAGGCATCGTCAAAGGAACTATCAAAGACAAACAGAACAGCGAACCGCTGACCGGGGCGACGGTGGTGGCCTCGGGCACCACGCTGGGAACCACGGCCGATGTAGATGGCAACTACCGGCTGGAACTGCCGGCCGGTACCTATACACTGACGGTGAGATATATGGGTTACAAGAGCGTGAACAGCGAACCGTTGAAGA
>SAMEA3663297__coassemble_827_pt1 | contig 13585 bp, 10 predicted proteins | sample SAMEA3663297__metabat2_low_PE_003 | metagenome-assembled genome bin SAMEA3663297 (sample SAMEA3663297) | pig gut metagenome | biome: pig gut; feature: pig-associated habitat; material: faeces | place: China | collected 2013
ACCGTAGGCTACGGCATGACGGAATGCGCTCCCATCATCTGCTACGAAGACTGGCGCCGTTTCAAGGCGGGCTCTTGCGGAAAGGCAGCCCCCCGCATGGAGGTAAAGATACTCTCGCCCGACCCCGAACACATACCGGGCGAAATCGTATGCCGCGGCCCCAATGTGATGTTGGGTTACTACAAGAACGAAGAGGCCACAGCCCAAGTGCTGGACAAAGACGGATGGCTGCATACCGGCGACCTGGCATTGATGGACCGCGAAGGCAACGTCACCATCAAGGGACGAAGCAAGAACATGCTGCTGGGACCCAGCGGACAGAACATCTATCCCGAAGAGATTGAGGACAAGCTGAACAACATGCCTTACGTGGCCGAAAGCATCATCGTACAACAGAACGACCGGCTGGTGGGATTGGTTTATCCTGATTTTGACGATGCCTTTGCGCACGGATTGACCAACGAAGACATCGAACGTGTCATGGAAGAGAACCGGGTGGCTCTGAACAACGAACTGCCGGCCTACAGCCAGCTGTACAAAATGAAAATCTATCCCGAAGAATTTGAGAAGACACCGAAAAAGAGCATCAAACGCTTCTTGTACCAAGAGGCTAAAGGATAAGAAATCAGAAAAAAGATGAAACGTACTACTATCACCCTCATTTCCCTGCTGCTCTGCGCAGGGATTTTTTTTACACGGGCCGCTGCACAGGAAGGCAGGCGGCACGAGCCGACAGGCATCAACCTCTCCGTCTGGAAGAATGTGGCTACCCAACGGACCGATACCGTAGGCTCCACGTGGTTCAATGTGGGCATCTTCTCTGTCATGAACCGCCTGAACGGCGTGGGCACCAACCTGCTGGGAAGCGTCGTCCGGCGCGACATGCTGGGAATCCAGCTCTCCGGACTGGCCAACCTGACAGGAGGCAGCATGAAGGGCCTCCAGGCGGCAGGCATCACCAATGTCAACGGAGACCGGTTGAGGGGAATCTCACTGGCCGGACTGGTAAGTATCACCGGCAACGAAGCCGGCGGTCTGCTCTTTGCCGGACTGGCCAACATCTGTGGCAACGAGAACAGGGGCATCACGGCAGGCGGCCTGCTGAATATCTGCGGAAACGATGTGACCGGCCTCTCACTGGCCGGACTGGCCAATATAGCGGGGGACCGACAGCGGGGTCTCATGCTATCGGGCCTACTCGGCATCTGCGGCACCACCATGCAGGGGATGCAGCTCGCCGGACTGGGCAACATCACCGGCGAGTCCATGAGGGGCGTACAACTGTCGACCTTGGGCAATGTGACCGGTGACACGCTGAAAGGCGTACAGATTGCCCCCATCAACCTGGCCCGACGGGTGAAGGGAGTGCAGATTGGCTTGTTCAACTACTACAAGGAGCAGCTGGACGGCATCCAGCTGGGACTGGTCAATGCCAACCCACGCACCCGGTACCAGCTGATGTGCTTCGCAGGAAACGCTGCCAAGATAAATCTAGGTGTCCGCTTCAAGAACGAACTGTTCTATACCATTCTGGGAGCCAGTGCTCCCTATCTGGACTTCGACGACAAGTTCTCGGCCTCACTCTTCTACCGTGCCGGTGCCGAACTGCCCTTGTCGGCCCGCTGGTTTGTCAGCGGCGACCTGGGATACCTGCACATCGAGACATTCAAGAACAAGGATGTCGGCATCCCTGCCCGCCTCTATGCCCTGCAAGCCCGGCTGAACCTCACCCGTCACCTCAACGACCGCATCGGCCTCTTCGGTACCATCGGTTACGGAGGCAGCCGATTCTACAACAAAGGAGTGACCTACGAGAAGGGCATCCTCATAGAGGCCGGCATCATCCTGCTATAACCAATCAAACATCACACACCTACCATGAAACCTTTATTTTGGGCATGTATAGCTGCCTCCCTGCAAATGGGATGTGCCACCCAGCAGCAAACAGAACGGGACAATGTATCAGGTATCTATCCGAAACTGGCCTACTACAATCAGGAAGGCGAATGCGGAACCGGAGCCGTAGTGCCCTGGGCCAACAGACTATGGGTTGTCACCTACGGCCCGCATCTGCCGTTCGGTTCGTCGGACAAGCTCTATGAGATTACACCCGATTTGAAGCAGATAGTCCATCCGGAAAGCATCGGAGGAACACCGGCCAACCGCATGATTCACAAGGAGAGCAGACAGCTGTTTATCGGGCCCTATGCTATCGATTCGACCGGCAAGGTACGTACCATTCCCTACGACGTCATGCCGGGCCGGCACACCGGCAACGCACGGCACCTGACCGACCCTGCCCACAAAATCTACTATGCCACGATGGAAGAGGGAGTGTACGAAGTGGATGTCCGTTCGCTGCAGGTACGGGAGCTGTATCAGGATGCCAACGTGACACAAAAGAAGACCGACAGTTATGCGCCGGCTGGTGACCTGCTGCCGGGCGTGCATGGCAAAGGGCTCTACTCGGGTCAGGGAGTCGTTGTATTCACCAACAACGGAGAGGGGACAGACAAGGCCCTATCACAATTTGACATCGAATCGGGTGTGTTGGCCGAATGGGACGGCCGGGACTGGAAGGTAGTGCGCCGCAACCAGTTTACAGAAGTTACAGGTCCCGGTGGGATTGCAGGTAATGCCTGTCCGGAGTCTGACCCACTGTGGGCTGTCGGCTGGGACTACAAATCACTGATATTGGGGGTACGTGAGCCTGCAAAGGGCTGGAGTTTCTACCGTCTGCCGAAAGCCAGCCACTCGTATGACGGTGCGCACGGCTGGAATACGGAATGGCCCCGAATACGCAACGTAGGGACCGACGGACATCCGGAATACCTGATGACCATGCACGGACTGTTCTGGCACTTCCCCGGTTCGTTCACCTCGCAGCACAGTGCTGGCATCCGTCCACGTTCGGCCTATCTGAAGGTAATCGGCGACTTTGCCCGCTGGAACGACCGGCTTGTATTCGGATGTGACGACACGGCCCAAAAGGAGTTTCTGAACTCCCGCAAGGTGAAGGGAGCGTTGTCCGGTCCGGGACAGTCGAACTCCAATCTGTGGTTCACCTCCTTAGAGAAGCCCGACCAGCTGGGACCCGCTACCGTGGAAGGAGCTGTATGGAGCAGCGAGCGAATCAAACCGGGAGTGTATTCAGAGCCCTATCTGTTCGGCGGATGGAAGGTGCGATGCGCCTGGATGAAGAACGAAGGAGCACAGCCGGTGACATTCACACTGGAGACCGACAACGAGGGAGACAACCGATGGAGTGTATTGCAAACGATTGAGGTGGCCGCCGGTGCTTCGCTTTTCGTTCCCCTCAGTCCACAATGCAAAGGCGAATGGATCAGAGCACGGGTGGACAACGAGACGGTGGCTACCCTCAGCTTCTCCTATACCGATAAAGAGAAACGGCCGATGGAAACAGCCGAACTCTTCAGCGGCCTCGCACCGATAACGGCTTCCCGCTCACGAGGAGGAATCGTCTATAGCCTGAGCGACAACAGACGGGCCTTGGGTATGCTGGCTACCGAAACCGTAGACGGAGAGACAAAGGAAATCGGCTACTATGAAATGGGCGACAGCCTGCAACTGGTCAGAAAAGAGGATGAAGCGACAGCCGCCTACATCCGCCAACACGTAGCCATTCCACACGAGTCGGTGGCGATAGAAAAGAGTTCCGTCCTGGTGATTGACGACAAGCAACGCCGCTGGAGACTTCCGCTGGGAAAAGCCGAGTTCCGGCAACCTACCCAAGAGGGTGCTTTGCGCATCTGTCGCGAAGTATCTACCGAGCGCGACCTGTTCAACTGCATGGGAACCTTCTACGAACTGCCGGCCGAGAATGCAGACGGTTTTGCCAAAATCCGTCCGATAGCCTCACACTCCTTCCGCATCAACGACTATGCCTCCTACCGGGGTATGCTGATACTGACAGGCATACAGCCTGATGCCGACGAATGCGGTGAACACATCATCGTGTCCGATGACCGGAAAGCGGCCGTATGGGCAGGTGTCATTGACGACCTATGGGAACTGGGCAAGCCTGCGGGACAGGGCGGTCCCTGGCTGGAAGAGAAGGTGCAAGCAGGCGAGCCTTCAGACCCCTACCTGATAGCCTTCTACGACTGCCGGGAGATAAGCCTCTCACATCAGTTCGAACAGGAAGTGGAGTTTCGGGTAGAAGCAGATCCTACCGGCAACGGCGACTGGATGGAGTACGCCACCTTCAGCGTGAAGCCACATGAGACTTTCCGTCACCTGCTGCCCGAAGCGTTCCAGGCCAGATGGATTCGTTTCACTGTCAACGTGGATGCAGTGGTTTCTGCCCAGCTTACGTATCAATAGGCTCGGCTCTATGTAACGGACTGAAAAGCTTTGTTCCGATGCAACTATTTTTTTCTGTCTAAAATTTCATTCAGAAAGAAAAAAAAACTACCTTTACACTCTCGAAAACGATAAACCCACACAACAATATGGAAAACAAAAGTTTAGTGACCATTGCCGAGTACAGTAAGGAGAAAATCCTGTATATGCTTGAAATGGCGAAAGAGTTTGAGGCCCACCCGAACCGTCGACTGCTGGAGGGGAAGGTGGTGGCCACCCTGTTCTTCGAGCCTTCGACCCGCACCCGTCTCAGCTTTGAGACGGCCGCCAACCGCCTGGGGGCGCGTGTCATCGGATTCAGCGACCCCAAAGCAACCAGCTCCAGCAAGGGAGAAACGCTGAAAGATACCATCAAGATGGTAAGCAACTATGCCGACATCATTGTGATGCGTCACTACCTGGAGGGAGCTGCACGCTATGCCAGCGAAGTGACCAACGTACCGGTAGTCAACGCCGGCGACGGGGCCAACCAGCATCCCTCACAGACCATGCTGGACCTCTACTCCATCTACAAGACACAAGGGACGCTGGAGAATCTGAACATCTACATGGTGGGCGACCTGAAGTACGGACGCACCGTACACTCGCTGCTGATGGCCATGCGTCACTTCAACCCGACATTCCACTTCATCGCTCCCGATGAACTCCGGATGCCCGAAGAATATAAGATTTACTGCCGCGAACACGGACTTCGCTATGAGGAGCATACCGACTTCAACGAGGAAATCATTGCCCAAGCCGACATCCTCTACATGACGCGCGTGCAACGCGAACGATTCACCGACCTGATGGAATACGAGCGGGTGAAGAATGTATACATCCTGCGCAACAAGATGCTGGCAGGCAGTCGCCCCAACCTGCGCATCTTGCACCCCCTGCCCCGCGTGAACGAAATTGCCTACGACGTAGACGACAACCCGAAGGCCTACTATTTCCAGCAGGCACAAAACGGACTCTACGCACGGCAGGCCATCTTGTGCGACGTGCTTGGCATCACCCTAGATGATGTACGCGCCGACGGAAAGAAATAAAGAGGAGTGAACACCTAAAAAGAACCGAAAATCATGAGCGAAAAGAAACAAGAACTACAGGTTGCCGCGCTGGAGAACGGCACCGTCATCGACCATATACCCTCCGAAAAGCTGTTCACCGTGGTGTCACTGCTGGGACTGCAACAGATGAGCAACAACATCACCATCGGCTTCAATCTGAACAGCAAGAAGCTGGGCCGGAAAGGCATCATCAAGATTGCCGACAAATTCTTCTGCGACGACGAAATCAACCGCATCGCCGTAGTGGCTCCCAACGTGAAGCTCAACATCATCCGCGACTACGAGGTGGTGGAGAAGCGCGAGGTGGCACTGCCCGACGAGCTGGTGGGCATCGTGAAGTGCGGCAACCCCAAGTGCATCACCAACAACGAACCGATGCCTACCCGTTTCCACGTCATCGACAAGGAACGCTGCGTCATCAAATGCCACTACTGCGAAAAGGAGCAGACACGGGAGGACATCGAAATCATCTAATGACGGACTGACAACATACGCCCTATGAAAGAAGACTGGAAACCGGGAACCATGATCTATCCGCTACCTGCCGTATTGGTAAGCTGCGGCAGCACCCCCGATGAATACAACGTATTCACCGCCTCGTGGACAGGCACCCTCTGTACCAATCCGCCGATGTGCTACGTTTCCATCCGGCCGGACCGCCCCTCGTATGACATCATCCGCAGGAACATGGAGTTTGTCATCAACCTGACCACACGCGATCTGGCACGCGCCACAGACTGGTGCGGCGTACGTTCGGGACGCGACTACAACAAGTTCGAGGAGATGCACCTCACCCCCGGTCCCTGTACCGTGGTGAGTGCTCCGCTTATCGAAGAGTCGCCTCTCTCGATAGAGTGCCGCGTCAAGGAGATTGTATCCTTAGGCTCACATGACATGTTCGTGGCCGATGTGGTGAATGTCCGTGCCGATACCCGTTACCTGAATGCAGAGACAGGCAAATTGGAACTGGCCGAGACACACCCGCTGGTCTATGTACACGGTGGCTACTACGATCTGGGCGAAAAGCTGGGCAAGTTCGGATGGTCAGTAGAAAAGAAGAAACAGGTATGACGCATCGGGTACTATACCTCCTGTTGCTTTGGCTCGGCCTGCTCGTCGCTCCGATGAGTGGGCAGGAGGTTTCTACGTCATCGGGGACTCTGCCCGACGTTACCCCAAACCATCACCCCAGCGACCGTTCGGTCAACTTTGGCATCAAGGGCGGATTCACCTCCGCCCTCTTCATCGTCTCCGACCTGATGGTCAACGGCAGGCAGATTGACGAGGTGCAGAACAATTACAAAATCGGCTACTTCGGCTCATTCTTTCTGCGCATCAACCGCGGGAATCACTTCTTCCAGCCCGAGGTGAGCTACGTGGTCAACCGATGCGAGATCACCTTTCCCAAGCCACAGGCCGATGGCGACATGAGTGCCTTTGCGCAAGAGGCCGCTGTCAACTCCTCGCTACACAGCATTGACGTGCCCCTACTCTATGGCTACAATATCATCAAGCAAGGTCCCTACGGTCTGGCCCTCTTTGGAGGTCCCAAGATCCGCTACCTGTGGAAGAAGAAGTGCGAACTGACCTTCCACAACTTCGACCAGCAGGACATCCAGGAGACGCTCTATCCCCTCAATGCAGCCCTCACGCTGGGTGTAGCAGTCACCATTGCCCCCATTTTCTTCGACTTCCGCTACGATATCGGCTTGCACAACATCTCCAAGAAAGTAACCTACACCTCTACGGACAACAGCCAGCTGCGCTTCCATCGGCGCGACAACATCCTCAGCTTCTCCCTCGGAGCATTCTTCTGAAGACCGGATAATAAAAGTCCCACCGTTAAAGGACGATGGGACAGGACCTGATGTTTTCACAACGGAATAATCCTTATTGTGATTTGCTAGAAATTGATGCAAATATAAACCGACTTTCTCTTTTGGACAAGTTTTATTTCTTATTTTTGCAGAAATATTATCTAAAATGTTCGTAAACCATGAAAGAGAAACACATCATAGGATTAGATTTGGGTACAAACAGCATTGGTTGGTCGGTTGTCCAAGGAATGGTACAAGATGACAATACCTGTCTGTTGACAGGCATCTTGGATGCAGGAAGCCGTATCATACCAATGGATGCAGCCACATTGAGTGACTTCGCCAAGGGGAACACCAAATCACAGACTGCAGACAGGACACGCTGTCGCGGTGTTCGCCGTTTGCATGAACGCCAATTGTTGCGTCGCGAACGCTTACATCGTGTACTGGATGTCATGGGGTTCCTTCCCCCACATTACCAAGCAGCACTGACGCGATATGGCAAATTCAAGGATCACTGTGAATGCCTGCTGCCATGGACAAAAGACCAGACTGGTCATGCCACCTTCCTTTTTAAAGAGAGCTACGAAGAAATGCTCCAACTTTTCAGGGAGCGCCAACCCGATTTGCTCCAACAGCAATTGAAAGTGCCCTATGATTGGACTATCTACTATCTTCGTCAAAAGGCATTGACCCAAGCTGTGACGAATGAAGAACTGGCTTGGATTCTACTCAACTTCAATCAGAAACGAGGATATTACCAGACCAGAGGCGAAGAGCAGGAAGAGGATAAAAGCAAAAAAGAAGAATACTATGCCTTGCGAGTCGTTGATGTAGTTGACAGTGGAGACAAGAAAGGGAAAGATACCTGGTGGAATGTCGTGTTAGAAAACGGTATGGTGTATCGACGTCCTGCCAAAGAGAAGCCCGACTGGATAGGTAAAACCAAAGAGTTCATTGTCACCACCCAACTTGATTCCAACGGTCTTCCCAAAACCGACAAGGAGGGAACTATCAAACGTTCCTTCCGTATGCCGGGTGATGATGACTGGGGACTAATCAAGATAAAGACCCAAGCGAATATCACCCAATCCCGCATGACGGTGGGAGCATACATATTCCAAGCACTGTTGGCCAATCCCAAGCAGAAAATCAAGGGTAAATTGGTACGCACCATTGAGCGCGACTTCTATAAAGATGAGCTGAGGCAGATTCTGGAAGCGCAGAAGCAATTCAATCCGGCATTAAACGACCGCGACCTCTATGCGCGTTGCATCCAAGAACTCTATCCGCAGAATGAAGCCTATCGTTCATCCATAGCACAACACGATTTCACTTATCTCTTGATAGACGATATTCTGTTCTATCAACGTCCGTTGAAGAGCAAGAAATCGTTGATTGATGAATGTCCCTACGAATCTCATTCGTACATGAACGAGAAAGGTGAATGTGCACAAAAGGCGGTGAAGTGCATTGCCAAGTCGCACCCACTCTATCAGGAATTCCGCTTATGGCAGTGGATTGGCAATCTACGAATCTACCAATCTGGAAAGGACAATAATGGCCGACCTATAGATGACATAGATGTCACCGAACAATTCCTGCCTGATGAGGATGCAAGAGTACAGCTCTTTGATTACCTTAACGACCTATCTTCCGTCACGCAGAAAGAGTTACTGGAGAAATATTTCAAATTGAAAAAGCCCAAAGGAAAAGATGCACAGCTTCCCTATCGGTGGAACTACGTTACGGACAAATCCTATCCTTGCAATACTACGCGGGGAGACATATTGGCCCGTTTATCCAAGGCCGGAATATCGTCGGCCTTCTTGGATGCAGCCACAGAAGAACACCTTTGGCATATTCTGTATAGTGTGAGCGACCGCATTGAGCTGAGAAAAGCATTGGAACGATTTGCAGGTCGTCATCAGCTTTGCGACACTCCATTCGTAGAGGTTATGAGCAAATTTCCTCCCTTTGAATCCGACTACGGAGCCTATTCAGCCAAAGCCATCAAACGCCTGTTACCTTTGATGCGCATGGGCAAATATTGGCACAAGGAGACCATTGATGCTGAAACACAAGGCCGAATCCAGAAGATTATTGATGGAGAAGTGGATGAAACCATCCACCAGCGCGTCAGAGAGAAAGCCATTTCACTCACCTCCATCGAGCAGTTCAGAGGCCTTCCTCTATGGCTGGCTTGCTATGTGGTCTATAACAGACATAGCGAAGCACAAGATACCCAACGATGGGATAGCCCGGAAGCGATTGACCAATACTTGAAGCTGTTCAAGCAGCACTCCTTGCGGAATCCTATCGTCGAACAGGTCGTTACCGAGACCCTTCGCACCGTTCGTGACATCTGGCGTAAGCATGGCCACATTGACGAGATACACATCGAGTTGGGTCGCGACCTGAAGAATCCGGCAGACAAACGGGCCAAACTGGCAGCAAAGGCCATTGAGAACGAAAATGCCAATCTGCGCATCAAAGCATTGCTGACCGAATTTATGAATCCGGAGTATGAGATAGAAAACGTACGCCCCTTCTCTCCCAGTCAGCAGGAAATATTGCGCATCTACGAAGATGGTGCTTTGAACAGTGTAGACCAACTGGATGATGAAATTACCGACATTATACAGAAGTTTGCCCAAACCGACATATCCAAACGTCCCACTCCTCGGGAAGTGATGCGGTACAAGCTCTGGTTGGAGCAACACTACCTCTCACCCTACACGGGACAACCTATCCCGCTGGCTCGTCTGTTCACTCCCGACTATGAGATTGAGCATATCATTCCCCAATCCCTCTATTTCGATGATTCCTTGTCCAACAAAGTCATCTGCGAAGCAGAAGTGAACAAATTGAAAGACAACGCCATCGGATATCAGTTCATCAAGCAGCATCATGGCGAGAAAGTGACGATTGGCGGAGGACGCACAGTCACCATCCTGGAAACAGACAGTTATTGCGACTTGGTGGAACAGACCTACAAACACAACCGTGCGAAGATGAAGAAGTTGCTGATGGATGACATTCCTGCCGAATTCATCGAACGTCAGCTAAACGACAGCCGCTATATCAGCAAATTAGTCAAGGGACTTCTTTCACAGATAGTCCGAGAAAAAGACGAAGCAGAAGCTACGTCAAAGAATGTGATTGTTTGCAGCGGCAGTGTGACCGACCGTTTGAAGCGCGACTGGGGTGTAAACGATGTATGGAATCACCTCATCTTGCCTCGCTTCCAGCGCATGAACGAGCTGACTGCTTCCACCCGATTCACCACCACCAGCAGTTCCGGACATCTGATACCGGATATGCCTTTGGAGTTGCAAAAGGGATTCAACAAGAAGCGTATCGACCATCGCCATCATGCCATGGATGCTATTGTCATTGCCTGCACCACGCGCGAGCATGTCAACCTGCTCAGCAACGAAGCCGCATCGCCACGCAGCAACCAGAACCGTCACCAGCTTTCCCATAAGTTAAGGCGCTATGAGGATGTGATGGTAGAGCGCAACGGTGCCATGAAGAAACTTTCCGTTGCCAAAGAATTTGTGATGCCATGGCCCTCTTTTGTGGCAGATTTGGAAAGTACCTTGAAGGAGATTGTAGTCAGCTTCAAACAAAACTTGCGCGTCATCAACAAGACGACCAATCGTTCACTACGGTTCGTGAACGGGAAGAAAGTCTTTGTTTCGCAAACCTCCGGCGACAGCTGGGCCATTCGCAAATCAATGCACAAAGAGACTGTACATGGCGAAATCAATCTTCGTCGCATCAAGACGGTCACTCTCAAAGAAGCTTTGCAACAGCCTCTGCGCATCGTTGACCATGTGTTCAGAAAGAAGTTGAACGAGTTGATAGCTCTGCATTACAATGAGAAGCAGATAAAGACCTATTTCTCTGAGCACCAAGATGAATGGCCGGATATCAATCTAAAGAAGATAGAAGTCTACTATTTCACGAAAGAGACAGCAGACCGCTTCTTTGCCACCCGCAAGAGTGTGGATGCCTCCTTCACAGAGGAGTTCATCACCAACAAGGTAGCGGATACCGGCATACAGAAAATTCTGCTTCGGCACCTACAGCGTCATCAAGGGAAGGCAGATGTAGCATTCTCTCCCGATGGCATTGAAGAGATGAACCGCACTATACAAGAGCTGAATGAGGGGCATCCGCACCAGCCTATCTTGAAAGTACGAATCTACGAAAAAGCAGACAAGTTCTCTGTCGGGCAAACAGGGAACAAGTCAAAGAAATTTGTAGAGGCTGCTAAAGGAAGCAATCTGTTCTTTGCAGTCTATGAAACATGTACAGTGGATGAAGCGACAGGAAAGGCCATTAAAAGACGGAGCTATCGTACGATTCCTTTGAACGAAGCAATGAATAAGATGAAGCAAGGTTTGCCGCTCGATGAGCAGGCTCTCTTCATCCTTTCACCGAATGATTTGGTCTATCTGCCCACTGCTTCCGAATTAGAAAATGGTGAAATTCAAATGCCATTAGATAAGAGTAGGATATACAAGATGGTATCTTCAACAGGGGTTGATTGCCATTTTATTCAAGAAAGGGTTGCATCTGTAATAGTTGACAAGAAAGAGTTTTCTCCATTAAATAAAATGGAAAAAGCCATTACCGGTGAGACTGTGAAGAAGACCTGCCTCCCTATCAAAGTGGATCGATTAGGTAACATCATTCAAATAGGAGTATAGAATTATGATTAAGAAGACCTTGTATTTTGGCAATCCCGCATACTTGTCACTCCGCATGGAGCAAATGGTGATTAAACTGCCGGAAGTGGAACGCGCTTCGGATATACCCGACAGCATCAAGTCGCAATCTGTAGTAACCCGTCCCATAGAAGACATCGGCATCGTTGTGCTCGACCATAAGCAGATTACCATCACACAAGGCCTCCTTGAATCGTTGCTTGAAAACAACTGTGCCATTATTACCTGCGATACGCATCGGATGCCTGTCGGACTCATGCTTCCACTATGCGGAAACAACATTCAGAGCGAGCGGTTCCAGCAACAGATTGCGGCCTCGCTTCCGCTACGCAAACAGCTTTGGCAACAGACTATCAAAGCCAAAATAGAGAATCAAGCCAAAGTTCTCTCTCTGCTGACAGACACAGAAACCGGCTGTATGCGTAGATGGAGCAACGATGTAAAGAGTGGCGATTCCGACAACTTGGAAGCGCGTGCGGCTGCCTACTATTGGCGAAACCTATTCTCATCCATTCAGGGATTGGAGGATTTTACCCGCAACAGAGAAGGCACCGAACCAAACAATCTGCTCAACTACGGCTATGCCATACTGCGCGCAGTAGTTGCCCGGGCTTTGGTATGTAGCGGACTCCTGCCCACCTTCGGCATCCATCACCACAATCGCTACAATGCCTATTGCTTGGCCGATGACATCATGGAACCCTATCGTCCATACGTCGATGAATTGGTGTTTCAGGTGGTCAAAAATCAAGGCGTATCTCGCTTGCAGTTGTCCAAAGAAGTCAAAGCTCAATTACTCTCTATCCCTACCATCGAGATTGTCATTGCAGGGAAGCGAAGTCCTTTGATGGTGGGAGTGTCACAAACCACAGCTTCGTTAGCCAAATGTTTCAGTGGAGAATCGAGACGAATCGTATATCCTGAAAGATAACGTAATCAATGGATCGGTTTAGTGAATATCGCATCATGTGGGTCTTGGTGTTTTTTGATTTGCCAACGGAGACCATTCGGGACAAGCGCGAATATGCAAAATTCCGCAAACATCTCCAAAAAGACGGATTCAGCATGTTCCAGTTCTCGATGTATGTCCGCCATTGTGCCAGCATGGAGAATGCCGAGGTTCACACGAAACGCGTTAAAAATCACTTACCGGACTATGGTCATGTAGCTATCATGTGCATCACTGATAAACAGTTTGCCAATATCCAAGTGTTCCATGGTACCAAAGAAGCAAAAGTGTCTTCTCAACCTACTCAACTCGAACTTTTCTGATTCTTTTTTTATTTCTATTTGATTAAACAAACAACTGAATACAAGCAAGTTACTCATATTCAGTTGTTGTTTACCCTACAAAGGTATGAATTTCTAAGCAAATCACAACGAACTCTGACCCCGAAAGCGTAGAGGTGAGTTGTTGTTTACCCTACAAAGGTATGAATTTCTAAGCAAATCACAACATGACAGCGAATTTATGAGCAAACTAAAAGTTGTTGTTTACCCTACAAAGGTATGAATTTCTAAGCAAATCACAACAAAGGAAAACGGATTTGTCGAACCTATAATGTTGTTGTTTACCCTACAAAGGTATGAATTTCTA
>SAMEA3663297__coassemble_842_pt1 | contig 13358 bp, 6 predicted proteins | sample SAMEA3663297__metabat2_low_PE_003 | metagenome-assembled genome bin SAMEA3663297 (sample SAMEA3663297) | pig gut metagenome | biome: pig gut; feature: pig-associated habitat; material: faeces | place: China | collected 2013
AGCAGAGGGCGCGGTAGCCCAAAGCCGACCCAAGGCATTGCAACGCCTCAGCACTGGCCGCCTCTTCGTCCACCACGGATATGATGTTGTTGGCGTTATGGATGAAGCTATTGTAATAGAAATAGGAATAGTAGTACATGTAACGCAGCTCACTGGCTAGTTCCAAATGTAAGAAGCAGCCGTGTAAGAGGTCGTGGTGGTCAGCTGTCCATCCTTCTGTACATAGTAGAGTGCCTGTCCCTCGTCGTTCACTCCGGCATACTTGCGCAGCATCCAGGTGTAAAGCGGAAGGCCTTCGCCCACGAAATGACTGCCATTGGCATAGCCGGCATGACCGTCGAGTATGTTACCCCGGTTGTCCTCGTTCAGTTTCAGCACCTTGTTGACATAATGTGTGGCGTTGAGGTTGACGCTCCAGTTGAAGTTCTTCTGACGGAAGATGTGCCAGTTGAGGTCTATTTCTATACCCTTGTTGGACATATCGCCCACATTGTCGTAACTGCCGCCATAGCCTGCGGAGAAGGGCATCAGGACGTAGCTCAACATATCGGTGGTCTTACGGTAGAAGTACTCTACGCTACCGGTCAGACGGCTCTTGAACAGTTCGAACTCAAAGCCGGCATTGTAGTTGCTGTTGGTCTCCCAGGTAATTTTCGGATTGCCCACTGTGGCCTGCACGAAGCCCAGTTCACCACCGGTATTGGACACCTCGTAGGTATCGGTGTAGCGGAAGTCGCCGATGGCATCGTTACCCTGCTGACCCCAAGAGGCTTTCAGTTTCAGCATGTTCAGCCAATCGGCACTCAACCACTCCTCCTTAGTCAGAATCCAGGCACCACCAATAGAGTAGAAGTTACCCCAACGGTGGTCGGGATGGAAGCGCGAAGAGGCATCGCGGCGGTAGGAAGCGGAGAAGAAATAACGCTCGTCGTAGTTGTACATACCGCGGAAGAAGAAGCCCTCCGTGTTGTATTTGCTGGAGCTGCTGTTGTTGCTCAGGAAGGTGATGGCACTGTCCAGGTCCTGGCTCTGGAAGAACGAGAACATGTTGTTGCGGTCACCACCCAGCGTCTGGGTCTCGTAGTTATAATTCTCGTGCCCCACCATCAGACTCATGTTGTGCTTGCCGAAGTCGCGCGTATAATTGATAATCTGCTGGAAGTTCACGGAGTAATATTGATTGTTCTCTTTATAGATATAGCCGCCTTTATAGTTCTGGGCACCGAATCCGTAGAACGACTGCTGGGCGTAGGTGTAGTGGTTCTCGTTGTTGTTGACCGTACCGTTCAGCGTAATCTTCAGACCCTCTATCGGCGTGATATCCACATAACCGGTCAATCCCATCAGGTTGGTCGTGGTGCGCATGGTATTCAACCGATTCTCCTGCAAGAAGTTCACCTGAGGCAGTTGCGGACGTTGCAGGCCGGCATTGTTGCCTGCACCGTAGTCGTAGAGCGGGCCGTTCTCGTCCGTCAGGATGTTGCCGTCGCCGTCGCGCACATAGATGGGATAGATAGCCTAACGAAGCATAAAACGTAAATTTCTCGTCACCGCCCGTCAGATTGAGGTTATACTCCTGACGCAGGCCGGTGCGATAGGTGGCGTCCTTCCAGCTCTCGGGTATAATGGTGTAGACCTGTCCGTCGTAGTAATAACGGTTGCCCAGCGTAGCATTGGGATTCATCTTGCCGTTTGTGCCAATCAGGTATTCGCCGTCGGGTACGGAATAGCCGATATAGCCCAAGCCACCTGTTGCTGCCGACTCGTAGAGTGTGGCGTTGGGCTGCTGATGAGCCTGGAGGGCCGATGCACCATTGTCGCGTACGTAGTGATTGTACAGTGCCTTGTAGTGCATCTCATAGTAGGCTCTGGGATCCTCGATGAAGTCATACTCCACCTGGGCGTTGCTGTTGCCACCCCATTTGGCATCCAGTGTGATGGAAGCCTTGCCGGCCTTGCCCTTCTTAGTGGTAATCATCACCACACCGTTGGCACTACGGGCACCATACAGGGCATTGGAGGCGGCATCCTTCAGCACCGTTACATTTTCCACATCGTTGGGGTTGAGGTTGTTCCAGCCTCCATCGTAAGGAGCACCATCGACGATAATCAATGGGTCGCTACCCGCATTGATAGAGCTGAATCCACGGATGCGGAGTGTAGGGGTGGCATTGGGTGCACCGCTACTCTGCACCATCTGGAGGCCGGCTACCTGTCCTTGCAGACCGCTGATGACGTTGGTTACCTGTTTCTTCTCCAGTGCCTCACTCTTGATGACGGAGGCAGAACCGGTAAACGAGGAGCGTTTCTGCTCGCCGAAAGCCACCACCAACACCTCGTCCAACTGTTCGGAATCGGCATGTAGGGTGACCGTCATCTGTGGCTTTACCGCCACTTCCGTTTTCTTCATTCCTACGAATGAAATGACCAGCACATCTGTTTTCTTCAGGTTGGCAAAACTGAACTTTCCTTCCAGGTTGGTAATCTGCCCGTTCTGGGTATCCTTCACCACTACGGAAGCGCCGATAAGCGGTTCTCATGCTTCATCCGTTACGACACCTTGTACGCTGATGGTTTGTGCAAACAGTGTCGGCGAGACGCAAAGAAGGAGGGTCAGGAAAAGGCCAAGTAGCTTTTTCTTTCATAATCTCTTCTTTTTAGGGGTTAATAAAACTGGTGAAAATGGCATCTGTGTCGCTGCTAAGGCAAAACAGAATCCTGCACTCAAAAAAACAATACCGTTTTTTGAGCGTAACTGAACACTTCCGCACCTGCTTTCGAAGTTGTGCGGAAGGATGGGGCAGAAGAGACTTCCGCCCCATCAATTCCAATAAATCAATGTTTATTCATCCTTCGGCTTCTCGGTGATGCTACCGTAGCGGTGATACTCGAAGGCAATGCTCTGCTCCTTGATGTAGTGAATCAACTCTACACGGCCTTCGCGCACGGGGGCAGCGGTAGCAATGTAGCGGTCGGAGGCAGCAGCCTTCTCGTAGACGGCCATCGGCAAATCGGCCCGGCAAGTACGGATGCGGTCGAAGTTAGGTATAGAGGTGATGAAACTATCCAGACTCTCCTTCACCAGACGGGCACCCGTATCGGCCAGCTTGGCCGAGCGGTCGTCCGACGCATCGAAGCTGATGGTGAGCGGTGTGCCGCAGGTACGTGCAGCCAGTGCCACCATACGGGCCTGCTCGTCGGTATCGCCGGGGAAGAGGCGGAGCACCATGCTCTGCAAAGGCAGATAGCGGAACAGGTTCTGCTCGCCAAAGAGGTGATGGATGTCGCGCGGATGAGCGAACTCCTGTTCGTAAGCAGCCGCATAGCTCTTTCGATAGTCCGTCTGACTGCCGGGTTTGTCCGTGATATGTACAAAGCAGCTGCAGTAGTTGGGACCTCCTGCCTTCACACCGCCACCGAATGCCGAGAGTTTCATGCCGCCGAAAGGCTGACGGTTGACAATGGCACCCGTAATGCCTCGGTTGATGTAGAGGTTACCTGCCTGGATGGAGTCGCGCCAACGACGCTGTTCCTCCTCGTCCAAGCTCTGCAAGCCGCTGGTCAGGCCATACGGCAAGCTGTTTACCAGACGGATAGCTTCGTCGAGGTCTTCTACGGGACATACACTCAGCATGGGTCCGAACAACTCCGTACGGAACGAATAGCTGCCCGGCTTTACACCCCACTTCACCGTGGGAGCCAGGATGTATTTCCGCTTGTCCAGGAAGCGCGGTTCAACCAGCCAGCTTTCGCCCGGCTCCAGTGTCAAAGCCTTCAGCAACTTGTCGTTCTGGTTGGTAATCATCGGACCAACAATGTTGCCTGCATTCCATACGCCACCAGTCTTCATGCTGGTGGTGGCATCCTTCAGTTTCTCACGGAAGTCCTTGTCCTCATAGACCGAACGTTCTACCATCAGCAGCGAGCAGGCCGAGCACTTCTGTCCGGCATTGCCGAAGGCCGAAGCCACTGCATTCATGATGGCATGGTCTCGGTCGGCCGAAGCGGTAATGATCATCACGTTCTTACCACCGGTCTCGGCAGAGAGCGGAGTAGCGGGTGCGGCCTTGGTGATGGCCTGTGCCGTGTCTGTACCGCCTGTCAATATAATGTGTTTGATGCGCGGTGAGGTAGTGAGCAGCGACAGAGCATCGCGTTGGGTGATGATGACCTGCAGTGCCTCCTTCGGTACACCGGCCTCCCAGAATGCACGGGCGAAGAGCCAAGCCACCGGAGCGGCCACGGTGGCCGGTTTCAGAATGACGGTATTGCCGCCGGCCAGTGCGGCTACGATACCGCCCACGGGGATGGCACAGGGGAAGTTCCAGGGCGAGATGACCAGCAGCGCGCCCTTGGCCTTGATGTCCACACCCTTCAGTGCGGCAAATTTCTTCATCGTGGTAGTGTAGAAGCGTGCATAGTCCACACCTTCCGACACCTCCACGTCGCCTTCGGTCACCGTCTTGCCGGTGATGGCACACATACAACCTATCAGGTCGCCTCGCATGGCGGCCAGGCGATTGGCGGCATCATACATGATGCGGTGCCGTTCCTCCAGCGTCGTTTTTCTCCATCCGGCCGGATCTTCATCGGCTATACGCAGTATCTCTTCCACCTGTGTCTTGTCGGCCATTGACATTTCGCATACACACACATCCTCTTCCTGACTGCGGTCCATGTAGCGGTGACGTTTTTCCGTTACCACGGTCTTGTCGCCTATCTGCAGCGGCAGCACATCGGGTGTGTCTGTCGGACTCTTTTTCCACTTCTTGAAGATGTCGCGTTGCCAAGCCTGGTTCACCTCGCGGTCGAAGTCTGTATCCGGTTCGTTCTCCATCTCATCGGCCACGGGCACGGGTTTGTAGGGCAGGTTGCGGTCTTGCGTGCGGGTAGGTACATGTGTCAGCTTATCCTTCATTGCGTAGGCATCCTCAAACTGCTTCTGCAGGAAACGCCACGTATCGGTGCCCGGTTTCAGGTTGAACGAGTGCGTCAGGAAGTTGTCCGGTGCCGTGTTCTCGTCCATCCGTCGTACCAGATAGGAAACGGCATTCAGGAAGTGTTCGTCCTTCACCACAGGGGTGTACAATATCACGTGGTTGCCCAGTATAGACTGTGCACGCCATACGTGGTTGGCCATACCCTCCAGCATCTCGAAGCAGAAGCAGTCCTTCGGTGTACCGTACTTCTGCGTCAGCAGATAACCGTAGCTGATGGTGAAGAGGTTGTGCGATGCCATACCGATGTGCAGTACCTTGGCGTTCTCAGGCAGCAATCCACGTTCCAGCAGATGCAGGTAGTTGGCATCCACTTCCGTCTTGTCGCTGCGCACGGGGTTGGGCCATCCGCGCAGGCTGCTCACCACCGTCTCCATCTCCAGGTTGCATCCCTTCACGATGCGCATCTTGATGGGGCTTCCTCCATCGGCCACGCGGGCACGGGCGAACTCCAGCAATTCCGTCTGAAATTCGTAAGCGTCAGGCAGATAGGCCTGCACTACGATACCTGCCTCGTAGTTCTTGAACTGCGGCAAACTCAGCACGTGCTTGAAGAGGCGCATCGTCATGTGTGCATCTTTGTATTCCTCCATATCCAGGTTGATGAACTTGGCACGCTTCCTGCCGTTCTCATCCACATAGGGATAGTCGATGGCCTTCTGGTAGAGTGCGCTCATGCGGCGAACCAGTTCGGGGAAGCTCTCCTCATAGTTCAGCGCGTGCGTCTGTGCGTAGATGCCTGATATTTTCACACTGATATAGTTGATGTCAGGGCTCTCCAATGCCTCCAGGTAGTGGAAATAGCGGCGGTCGGCCTCGCCATTGCCCAGCACCACTTCGCCCAGCAGGTTCACGTTCTGCCCTATCTTCTGTTCGAAGCGGGTGGCCAGGTGGCGGGTCAGGTTGGGCCGTGCCTCGTCAATGATTACCTTCGAGGTATCCATACGGAGCCTCTTCTTGATGATGGGGATTGCAATGAAATCAAAGTGATGTCCGAAGGCCTGATACATTTTGAACAGGAACGCATCACGTTTGTTCAGGAATTCCGGCACGCCATAGCGGTCAATCAGTGTCTTGATGCGCTTGGCCAGTTTCTTACGGTCGCGTATCTGCGACGATTCGTCCAACATCTTCACCAGGAACTTCTTGTCCTGCGGGCGTTGCACCATAGTGGCATACTTGTGCTGCTCGCGTCGTTCTTCAGCGGTGATAGTCTTCTCACACGTGTCATAGAGGCGGAGTACCCACTCCTGCACCTCTTTCAAAGTCGGTTTGTCCATATCGTTGTATTTTTTTGGTGAGTATCATGTTGCATACCTCCTCTTGTGGGAGGAGGATGAAGAGGGACGGATGCGGGCGGGCGTACATCACACCACGCTCCTTTCGCCCTGCGCATAGGTTATAAGCCTGACACAGTAGCTGTACCCGCAGTTTCCAGCGCTCGGGAAGGCGGGGGTAGTAATGAAAGGGGATGATGCCCGCTGGCATCAAAGGGTCGGACTGAACATCACGGCTCTGTATCGATGCAATTCACTGAGTGCTTGCAAGGAATATTTGTCAAACAATTGCCGTTCCATACTACAAAATTGATAAGATTTGACTTGTTTTTTATTTTCTTATGCAAAGGAAACAAAAATTTTGGAATAACCAAACATTATATCATTAATAAATGTAAAAATAAGCACATTTGGTCTGTTACAAGTCATTTTTAGTGTTCAATTGACACTTTTTATTAGGAAAGGCTTACGAATTGACCGTTTCATACGGAGAAAGTGACTTCAAAGAACAACGATGAGAAGAACGGTTGTCTTCACAGGGGCGAAACGACAGGAGAGGGATGATTATTCCGCTCCGAAATCCAATGCCAGCTGGCCGTCTCCCAACAGATTGAACGTCATGCGATGATAGGGAGTGGTGCCCCATCGGGCAATGGCCTCGCGATGCTGACGGGTCGGATAGCCCTTGTTTTGATTCCAGCCATAGCAAGGATACGCTTCGTGCAATTGGTTCATATAGTCGTCACGATACGTCTTGGCCAAGATAGAAGCGGCTGCAATGGAGAGGTATTTGCCATCGCCTTTCACCACGGTCGTATGGCGAATATCGGGATAAGGGCGAAAACGGTTGCCATCAATCAACAGATGTTGAGGACGGATTTTCAGTCCGTCTATCGCCCGATGCATGGCCAGGAAAGAGGCATTCAGTATGTTGATGCGGTCGATTTCTTCGGGCGACACCACGCCGACCGCCCAGGCCAATGCTTCACGCTCTATCACTTCGCGCAAAGCATAGCGTTGTTTCTCGGAGAGCTGTTTAGAGTCGTTCAACTCCTCATTGCGAAAGTCAGCAGGCAAAATGACGGCGGCTGCATACACGGCACCGGCCAGACAACCGCGACCGGCCTCATCACAGCCGGCCTCTACGCACCCTTTATTTAAATATGGTAATAGCATACGGTAACTTTTTGCTGCAAACTTACACAGAATTCTCGATTCTACACCTTTGGAAGGGATAGTTTTTTCAAACGCTGAATGCCCTTACCATCCCCCGAGCATCCTGTTAGCATCCTGTTCGGATGCTAAGAGAAATGAAGGGAATGGAGCGGTCATCACCAGGCAGTCACCGAATCTACAGCAAAGGAGAAGGGAAAGAAATATCCGGACAAATCAAGGACGAATAGTGTACGGTTTTTAGGGTAATACATTCAGTATACGACTGAATAGGTTTCAGTATACAACTCAAATAGGTTATATATAACACACTAATTTTCCAATACGTTACAGAATCATATTTTGGGAATTATTCTAAATTGTAAAATTTAATAATAGTTTACAAAAGTATCCTGAGCGAAAGCAGATAGAAGGAGAGAACCGCTTAAAGGGAGGGTATATCTACTACCTATCATTTCATTTGCCGAGGCCAATCCGGAACTGGAGGTCGCCGCAGACTAAACAAATGTTAATACATGGATTTATCAGCACAAGCCGTTTGCCCTTTAGACGGGTTTGCGTACCTTTACCCCGCATTAACGACAATATCACAAACTTAGAAAGAACGAAACGTCAGCCATGAATCGCACCCTATATTGTCTCTTATTATCCCTTTTGCTACTCACCTTTCACAATGAAAGGGCCAGAGGCGCAGCAGACGAAACAGCAAGAGAAGATTCGCGCTACTTCAGCCGTTTTGCTTTTCATTACCTGGGCGAACAGGAGGGATTGCCAGACGGATGGATCAACAAGATGCTGGTGGACAGCGACGGATATCTCTGGATAGCCACCCGCAGAGGATTGGTGCGATACGACGGCTACCGATGCCTGCTGACGGACACCCAATCGGAGGGAGCCAAGCTGAAAGACGACTTGGTAACAAGCCTCTGCGAAGACGGGTTCGGACGCATGTGGATAGCCTCGCAAGGAGGATTGGATGTGATGGACCTGCGCACGCATACCAACCTGCCTCTGCCTGCACCGGCCGACAGTCCGTTGCACAAGCTGGCCGACGAGCCTATACAAGCCATACACATCGACAGTCAGGGACGGCTCTACATAGCCACGGGCAGCAGCCTGCATTGCCTGGAAGCGGATAGCCGGGGAGAACTGACCCGGCACTGGCGGTTGGCACCCGACTGCCAGTCAGCAGTAAGGGCACTGACCACCCTACCGGACGGCACCGTATGCGCAGGCATAGACCACCAGGTGTGCAGCCTGCAACGACTGGCCGACGGACGGATGACCGCCCGACCGCTGGCGGCCGCATTGCCTTCGTTCAGCCCCGACTGGCGCATACGCTGCATGAAGCAGCAGGGTGACACATTGTGGATAGGGACGAACAGGGGACTGTTTGGCTACGACTACCGCAGGGGCAACCTGAAACGATATCGGTACTCCACCCATCGGCCGGGTATGCTGAGCCAGGCTTACATCACAGATCTGGCACTGATGGCAGACGGCAGCCTGATAGCCGCCACGCTGAACGGACTGAACGTGTATCACCGCGAAACGGACAGCTTCAGCTACATCCGCCGCCGGGCTGACGGACTGAACAGCAGTGCACTGACCTGCCTGCTGACCACTGACGGACAGACACTCTGCGTGGGCACACAGGAGGCCGGAGCAGACCTGCTGACACCCAAGCGGATGGAGGCACGGCTGTGGCAACCACTGTCGAAGGAGGGAGAGGATGCCGCCATCCAGACGGACGGAGTGGCCGAGGACCGAAGGGGCAACCTCTATCTGGCCATGGCCGAACAGGGGTTGCTGAGATGCGACGACGGACTGAACGTGGTAGAGCAGTACCGCTTCCACCCGGACGATGCACGCACCATCAGCAACAACTCGCTGACAGGCCTGCTGGCCGACGGACAAGACACGCTGTGGGCCTACACCTGGGGAGTGGGAATCAATGCGCTGGACATGCAGCGTCCGGGCGAAAGGGCATTCAGGCGATTCACCCGCGAGGAGATGCCTTCGTTAGAGGGCGACTTCATCAAGAGTGCCTGCGACGACCGCACGGGCGGCGGCGTGTGGTTCGGTGCAACCCGCGGACTGTACTTCTATGACAAGCATATCGGGAAGCTCCGCCTCATCAGGCTGCAGGGAACGACAGGAGACCTGGAAGCCATCAGCACACTGATGGCCGACAACCGCCGCCGGCTGTGGATAGGCACACCACAGGGACTCTACATAGCCTCGCTGCTGGGATTCGGGAGGGAGAGCAAGGAACTGCCTTGCCAGGCCCTGCTGCACAAGCTGGACAATCCGCGCGACCGACGGACGGAGAAGGTCAACGCCCTGTGGCAATGCAGCGACGGAGAAATCTACATTGCCACAGGCAGCAATGGGCTCTATCGGCTGCAAGAGAAGGATGGCAAAGGACAAACATTCCATAACTTTACTGCACAAGACGGACTGCCCTCAAACAACGTGACAGGCATGACGGAGGACGGCAGCGGTAACCTCTGGTTAGTGACGGGCATGGGTGTGGTACGGATGAACCGTCCACAAGGCACCTTCAGCAGCTATACGACGGACGACGGACTGCCCGATGCACCGCAGCTGCGGGGAGCCATCGGCTACTCACCCCGCAGAAAGGCATTGTGGCTGACCACCAACAAGGGACTGCTGTTCCTCTATCCCGACACAGCCCGGCGACATCACGAGGCGCAGACCGTAAAGTTTGCCTCGCTGACCACGGCGGGCATCATCACAGCCTCGCCCGCACGCATCAGTCTGCACGAAGGGCACAGCCGCTTTGCAGTGGGGCTGACCACCCTGCAGTATGCCGACAGCCGCCGGGTGCGTTTCGCCTACCGATTGAAGGGATACGAGCAGGAATGGAACGAGACGGCTCCAGGAGATGCCACTGCGCACTACGACTTCGTACCGGCAGGACGCTACACTCTGCAAGCCCGTGCCACCGACGAGACGGGACAATGGATGGAGGAGACTACCGAGATAGAGGTGCACGTAGCACCCTATTTCTACAAAGCACCCTGGTTCTACTTGTTGCTGGCAACCCTCCTCGGCGCAACCGGATTCCTCTTCTACCGCCGGAAGACACGTACCTACCGCGAACAACGGGTCCGGTTGGAGCAGGAGGTGGCCCAGCGGACACAGGAACTGGCCCAGCGCAACCGCCAACTGGAGCAGATGGCCGAACATGTACGCGAGGTGACGGAGGAGAAAATCGCATTCTTCACCAACATCACGCACGAACTGCGCACGCCCATCACGCTGATACATGGGCCTATCGCCCATGCCTTGAAAGAGATGGACGACGGACCTCTACACGAGCAACTGCAGATGGCCGAACAGAATGCACGCCAGTTGATGGATCTGGTAAACGAACTGATGGACTTCCGGAAGATAGACACCGGCAAGATGACACCCGACATGGCTCCACTTGACTTCCCGGCCTTCCTCGAAGGCCTGCTGATGCCCTTCCAGGCATACGCTTCCGAACGGCACATCCGCATCCGCCCCTTCTTCCGTCTGCCTGCCGAGAAACTGATGATGGACGCAGCCCTGATGCGTAAGGCCATGGTGAACCTGCTCTCCAACGCCTTGAAGTTCACGCCCGACGGAGGCCGGATTGACCTCTTTGCCGTGGCACTGCCCCAAGGAGGGAAACTTTACATCAATGTACGCGACACAGGACAGGGCATCGTACCGGGCGAAGCCGAAAAGATTTTCGACCGCTTCTATCAGTCGGCCGGCAACCGGCAAGCGAAGGGTGACTATCGCCACCCGGCTGGTACAGGCATCGGCCTCTACCTCTGCAGGAAGATAGTGGAGATGCACGACGGCGACATTTGGGCACAAAGCAATCCCGGTCGGGGAGCCTCCTTCCGCATACTGATGCCGCTGCTGACGGAGGAGAAGGGCGAAGAGGGCGCACCCACCGTAGCGGGAGTATCCACCGTAGCACGCCCCCAAGGGACACCCTCGGCCGAGAAGGAGGAAGAGACACTCTCCGCCAAAAGGAGGAACGACACCATTCTGATTGTAGAAGACAATCCGGACATGCGCCGCTACCTGGTCTCTCTGCTGTCCAGCGAATACCGGCTATGGGAAGCATCCAACGGCAAAGAGGCACTGCAAATGATACACGAGCATCCGGTAGACCTGGTGATAAGCGACCTGATGATGCCCGAGATGGATGGTATGGAGCTATCGCGTCGCATCAAGCAAAACCTCTCCACGTCGCACATCCCGTTGCTGATGATCACAGCACTGCAATCCAACGAGCAAGAGAAGCAAAGTCTGGAGACAGGTGTCGATGAATTTCTGTGCAAGCCCTTCGACGAAGAGTTGCTCTTGCTGCGCATCCGTAATATATTGGAAACCCGCCGTCGCTACCAGCGCCATTTCTCCACCAGCGCCACCGTAGGCGAGCTCCCCCTGAAGGAGGACAACAAAGACCGCAATTTTGTAGACGCTGCCATCCGACTGATGGAGCAGAACTATGGCAAGGAGGACTACAACCTGGATTTGTTTGCACGCGACATGGGTTACAGCAAGACACTCATCAATAAAAAACTGCAGGCATTGACCGGCCAAACCACCGGCCAGTTCATGAAGAGTTTCCGTCTGAACGTAGCCCGCCGCATGATGGAAGAGGCCAAAGGCGGATTCAATGTTTCGGAGATTGCCTATGCGGTAGGATTTGCCGACCCCAAATACTTCACCAAATGTTTCAAGGAGCTTTTCGGCTGCCTGCCCAGTGATTTATTGAAGGGATGACACGAAAAATTTATTATCTTCCCCCCAAACTTTCTTATTTTCCCCCTCTATGTAGGGGAAAGGGAGTATTTTTGTGGAGTGACTTTAAATCTGAATGTATTAACCTGAAAAAAGAAATAGCATGCTGACCCTAAACGTACGAAACCTTATCACCTCTGCAGTTTTTGCCCTGCTGGCCCTCTGCAGCGGAACACTCTATGCCGACAACCCCATCCGTTCGCTTCTGGAACGTATTGACCCCGGAGCCTCCCGAAAATTTGCTATCGAGCTGCAACGGGGAGAAAAGGACTTCTTTGAGCTGGACCAACGGGGGCGCAAAGTCGTCATCCGGGGAAACACCTACGTCAACATCGCCACCGGCCTTCACTGGTACCTGAAGCATCATGCCGGCATCCAGCTGAGCTGGAACGGGATGAAGGCAACACTGCCCGAAGTGCTGCCCGCCGTCAAGCAACGGGAACGTCATGAAACCGACCTGAAGCTACGGTACGACTTCAACTATTGCACCTACAGCTATACAATGGCGTTCTGGGACTGGGAACGCTGGGAACAAGAGATTGACTGGATGGCCCTGCATGGCATCAACCTGCCACTGGCCGCCGTAGGCATGGAGTGCGTCTACCGCAACATGCTGCTCCGTCTGGGCTATAGCGAGCAGGAGGTAGGCAACTTCATAGCCGGTCCGGCCTTCCTGGCCTGGTGGGCCATGAACAATCTGGAGGGATGGGGCGGCCCGCTGCCACAAAGCTGGTATACCCAACAGGCCGAACTGCAACAGAAGATATTGAAGCGGATGGCCGAATACGGCATCCACCCGGTGCTGCCCGGTTACTCGGGCATGGTGCCGCACGATGCCGACGAGAAGCTGGGACTGAACCTGACGAAATCGGGACGGTGGAACGGATTTACCCGACCGGCTTTCCTACAGCCCACAGACCCCCGATACAGTGAGATGGCCGACATCTACTACGAAGAGCAACAACGGTTGTTCGGACGGGCAGAGTACTATTCAATGGACCCGTTCCACGAAGCAGCCACAGCCGAGGGGGTTATTTTTGACTGTACTAGTAATGGGAGGATATATTCTTAATGATAAGATTCTAATTGATAAAAAAAA
>SAMEA3663297__coassemble_845_pt1 | contig 13328 bp, 12 predicted proteins | sample SAMEA3663297__metabat2_low_PE_003 | metagenome-assembled genome bin SAMEA3663297 (sample SAMEA3663297) | pig gut metagenome | biome: pig gut; feature: pig-associated habitat; material: faeces | place: China | collected 2013
TCTTACTAAGATTACACTGGTACTCATACTAAGATTAATTCCGCCAATGGGTTAGACTATTCTTTGGATTGTATCGAGATTGCATGCCGAGCTCTATCAGGAAATCGACTTCCTTCTCCCTAATCTTGTCAATAATGTCTTTCCGCATGCGTAGGAAGAATTTGCATGATTCAAAAATTATGGATTAGTCCGAAAAGTCGGTTGTATTGAAGTGGAAATATTCAAGAAAGTGTGTCAGAACTCAGATTTTCCATCGAGTCTGTAAGGCGGATTTGTGTGTCCGCCTTGAATTTCGTTCGCGATGATGCCGCACCATGCACACGACGAATGAGCCTGTACATGGTGCGTATACCATCTTCGCTACGATTCTCCGGCATGACAGCCGGAGAGCAAAGGGTTGTGTCGGGGAGAATATCTTAAATCACTTCGATGGCCTCGGCGGGCACCCACCCTACCTTGCCGTCTTCCAGACGAATCTCCTTCCATTGGCGCATGGAGCCGTCTTTCACCTCTACCTTGTGACCTTCGTGCAGAATGAAGAGGCTGGTACCAGACTCGCTGGGGGTGCTACGCACCGTCACGCTGGGCTGTAGGACAATTGCATCGTTGCGATGAACCAACGACGACTTCTGCTGAGCAGCAAACAGGTTGCAAAGCACGGTCAGCAACAGGAAGAAGAGTCCGGCAAAGAATCCGCTCTTCTTCCACACTGCACGTTTGGTAAAGAAGAAGAGGGCACAAGCTGCCAGCAACAGCCAGAAGCTGAGGAAGCCACCGACGGCCCAAGCATCTGCGCTCAGACAGTTGATGAGCGACTTCATCCAAGAGATAAAGAAAATCTCCGGAACGGGCACTACCTTGTCCACCGTCTTGGCACGGGCTATCTCCAGATTGGCACGGATGTCGCCGTTGCCGGGCTGCAGCAGCAGGGCACGCTCGTAGTTGAGGATAGCTTTGGCTATCTCGTCCATCTTGTAATAGCTGTTTCCCAGGTTATAATAGAGTTCAGCGGCCTCGCCTTCACTCAACAACGTTTCATAAATCTGTATGGCCGATGCGTAGTCGTTGCGCATATAGGCACTGTCGCCCTGGGCTTTTGTCACCTGATTGGAGAAAGAGCCCAACGGTGCGCCCACTGCCTCCGAAGGGAGCGTTTCACCCGCAGCCACGGCCGTGGAATCTTGTGCGATGACATGCGCCGCAAGCAGCAGAGCCAATGTATATAACAGTATTCTTTTCATCCTTGCGTCCTCCTCTCTTTATGAATGTTTGATTGAATTTTCCATCTTGCTGATAACCTCCAGTGAGGCGCTGTATACCTTGTCCATGGCCTGATTGTCGTCACCCGGAGCAAAGCGGGCAAACTCGCAGTCGTTCAAGGCACCGAGGAACTCGTGTACCAGCGCATCGTCTACCCCATGTGCCTGCAACTCGTCCTCGATGTTGTCTTTCGACAGACGGGAGAGAGGGATGTTCAGTTTGTCGCTGATGTAGCCCCAAAGTGCCTTCAGAACTTCGTCGTAGAAGGCATCCTTCTGGTTGTCGGCCAACAGCTTGCCAGCCAGCTTCATCCGCTTCACAGCTACCTTGTTGGCTTTCTTGGTACGTACCCGGGCCACATTGGCGTTGGCGGCAATCTGCTTCCGATAGAGTACAAAGAAGAGCAGGAAGGCCAGCAGAGGCACGATGTAGAAAAGCCAGCAGGTGAGCGAACCGAAGAAGAACTGTCCGCGCGGATGCAGCTTCACGTCGTTCAGCTTGATGTAACGGATGTCTTCGTTGAGCACTTTCAAGTCTTCCTTGTTCGTGAAGTTGGCAATGGTCTGAGCTGCATTGCCGGCTCCCTTGGCCACATTCAGCGTGTAGGCTTCGGTACTCAACGTCTTGTATCTCTGCGACTTGATATCGAAATAGCTGAAGGTGACAGGTGGAATCTTGTAGGTACCCGCATTGCGCGGAATGGCCAGATACTCTATCACCTTGCTGCCTGTCAGGCCGGCATTGGTCAGACGGAACTTATTGTCCACCTTGGGGTCGTAGACCTCAAAGTCTTCGGGGAACTTGATTTCGGGGTCGGCCAGCAGCTTCAGATTGCCTGTGCCGGAAATGACCACCTTCACCGTCACGGCATCGTTGGTCTTGACATCGGTGCTGTTGATGGACGACGTGACGTCAAACTCGCCCACTCCACCCGAAAAGTCGGCCGGCTTGCCGGAGGGCAACGCCTTCACGTCGATGGTGAGCTTGGGTGTCATAATCGTCTTCTTCACCTCCACATAATTGTTTCCTCCGTTGAAGAAGGCCTCGAAGGGGTCGGATACCTGCGTAGCTTTGGCAATGGAAGCATCGAAGCGAGCACCATCGATGGTGAGCTTGCCGGCCTGTTGCGGGAAGAGCACAAACTGACGGAAGACGGTGGTCCGGTAGTTGCGTCCTTTGTAATGTTCCAGCCCCCAACGACGGTCGTCAGGCAGTTCCACTTCCTGTGAATGGAATCCTTTGAAATCGGGCAGCTTGACATTGTCGAACCGCTGCAGGTCTACCACAGTATATATCTTGTAAGTCAGCAGGAAAGCCTCCTGCTCATAGACCGTGGTCTTGCTGGCCGTACCCAGTATGAAGAGGTCGGAACTGGAAACCGCCGTACCCGAAGAGGCACGCCCTCCTCCCTGCTGTCCGCCATCAGAAGATGCTCCACCGGCTTGGTCGGCCGGTAGTACCTTAATCTGTACGCCATTGGAAACCATCTGATTGCCGGCAGCCGTGATAGTGGCACCGGGAATGGAGTAGCTACCCTCGGCATTGGCCAACAGAATGTAAGTGAAAGTGATGCTGCTGGTGGACGTAGTCTGTCCGTTGATCATCTGTACGCTGCTCTGCGTGGAACGGGTAGGTCCCATCAATACCTCGAACCCCTTGATGGAAGGGGCACGGAAATCTCTAACGTTCTGTGTAGTGACCGTGTATGAGAGCCTGAACTGGTCTCCAACCACCACCACATCCGGAGCAGATGCCGTAAAGGAGACTTTGTCGTCGGCCCGCACCTGCATACTGACGATTGCCATCGCAATCCATAAGAACAGTATTTTCCTCATATATTACTCTTTGTATTAATTATCGTTTTCATCAAAGACGTGCCACTCGTAACTCGTAGCTCGTAACTTGTAGCTCGTAGCTTGTAGCTCGTAGCTAAACTCACCAATCCTTCTCCAGACGTCCTCCCTGAATGACTTGTTGCTTCTTGACCTTGTCCTGTACGTCCTTCTCGTCCTGCATCACCGACTTCAAGAGCTGCTCGGCATTCTCCTTCGACATCTCATTCTCCTTCTTGTCATTCTGTGGCGGCTGTTGCTGATTCTGTTGCTGGTCCTGCTGCTGTTGCTGTTGTTGCTGCTGGTCCTGCTGCTGCTCCTGTTGCTGGTTCTGGTCTTGGTTCTGATCCTGATTCTGTTGCTGGTCGTTCAGCATCTTCTGCGCCAAAGCCAGGTTGTAGCGTGTCTCGTCATCCTTCGGATTGTTGCGCAACGACTGCTTATAGGCCTCTATGGCCTTGGCATACTCCTTCTGTGAATGCAGAATCACTCCCATATTGTGATAAATCTGGGCCAGATTGGCTTTGTCCTTCTCCAGATTGGCTGCATCGGCATACTCTTCCATTGCCTCTTTCAGCTTGTTCTGCTGGAGCAGCGTGGTAGCCAGATTATACATGGAGACGGTGGACTTGGGATTGACTTCCAACGCCTTCCGGTAATTGACCTCCGCATCCACAAACACGCTGTCCTTAAATGCACGGTTTCCCTTGCGGATAAAGTCCCGTTCGGCCTTCTGTGCCGATGCCGTTCCTGCCGTTGCCAACAACAACAGGAACAGTGCCATATATTTCTTTGTTACCATATACATATCACCCTTTCTTTGTGGAGAATAAATGAATGTTGCGGAAGAGCGGATTCTTGCGTTCCAATATCAGCATCTCTGCCAACAGCAGCAGCAGGATAATCCAGGCTACAGCCTGAAACTGCTCGTTGAACTCTGTGTAGACTTGCGTCTCTACTTCCGCCTTCGACATCTTATTGATTTCCTGATTGATTGCTTTCTGTGCATTGTTCGTATTGTCCACCCGTACATAGATGCCATTGCCAACCTTGGCTATCTCCTGACACATGGCTTCGTTCAGACGGGTCACGATGACATTGCCTTCACGGTCGCGTCGGTAGTCGTTGGTACCCGGCACGGGGATGGGAGCACCATCCGGCATACCGACTCCCAGCACATTCACCTGAATGCCTTTCTCTACGGCAGCCTTGGCTGCCTCTTCCACACCGCCTTCGTGATTCTCACCATCGGTGATGACGATGACCGCACGCCCTACCCCCTCTTGCGGTGTAAAGCTCTTGGTGGCCAAGTTGATGGCCGCTGCAATGGCGGTACCCTGCTTGGATATCAGCGAAGGGTCGATAGACTCCAGGAACATCTTGGCTGAGATGTAGTCGCTGGTGATGGGCAATTGGGTAAAGGCATCGCCGGCAAAGACAATCATGCCCACCTTGTCGTTCTGCATCTTATCCACCAGTTGGGCCACCAGCCGTTTGGCCTTTTCCAAGCGACTGGGCTGAACATCCTGTGCCAACATCGAGTTGGATATGTCGAGCGCAATCATCACCTCTACCCCCTGCCGCTTCACGGTCTCCAACTTGGATCCGAACTGCGGACGGGCCAGCAACAAGGCAAACAGGCCGATGGCGGCAGCCAACAGCCAGAACTTGACATCGGGACGATACTTGGAGACATCGGGCATCAGCTGCATCATCAGTTCCGGGTCGCCAAAGACGCGGATGGCCTTGCGCCGTCTGTAATTGGAATAGAGATAGAAGGCTACCAGCAAAGGTAGTATCAACAACAAATATAAATAGGCAGGTTCTTCAAATCGAAACATCGTTCTATTGCATTTTACAAGTTATATATTCAAGCCTTATCATCAAGGAATCTTCTTCAGGATGGAGTTGCGCAGCAAGACTTCCAGCAATACACACAGGAAGGCAACCAATGCAAACCAGCGGTATTCCTCCTGCCTCTTGCTATACTCTTTCACATTCAGCTTGGTCTTCTCCAACTTATCTATCTCCTCGTAGACCTCCTTCAGCTTAGAGTTGCTTGTGGCACGGAAATAGTTACCGTCGGTGGTACCCGCAATCTGCGTCAATGTCTTCTCGTCTATCTCGACAGGCAGATTGACATACTGCACGGTACCTCCTACCGGATAGGGATAGGGAGCCATGCCGTTGGTACCCACACCAATGGTGTAGACGCGGATGCCAAAACTCTTGGCTATCTCGGCTGCCGTCAACGGGGAGATATCTCCCTTGTTGTTGACACCATCCGTCAGCAGAATCACCACCTTCGACTTGGCCTTGCTGTCCTTCAGACGGGTTACCGCATTGGCAATACCCATGCCGATGGCGGTACCATCCTCTATCAGTCCGCACTTCATGTCCTTCAGCAGATTCAGCAGCACGGCATGATCCACCGTCAAGGGACACTGCGTGAAACTCTCACCGGCAAACAGCGTAATACCGATGTTGTCGTTGGGACGTCCGTTGATGAACTCGGCAGCAACCTCCTTGGCAGCCTCCAGACGGTTGGGCTTCAAGTCTTCGGCCAGCATACTGGTAGAAACGTCCATCGCCAGCATAATGTCAATACCCTCAATCTCACTGTTCTGCCAGCTGTTGGTGGTCTGCGGACGCGCCAATACAATGATTAGCAGCACAAGGGCCGCTACACGCAGCACAAAGGGGGCATGAAGCAGGTAGTTGCGATAGCTCTTCGGCGTATGCAGATAGACCTGGGCATCGGATACTTGTAAGGAAGCCTCCGAGTTTTTCCTCTTCATGATATACCATATTATATAAGGTATCAGCAGAAGAAGCAGAAATAAATATTCAATATTGGCAAAAACCATCATCTCAACATTTTATAAATTACGGTCGGGTAACCTGCTGTATCAGCCGGACCATCTGTGTCAGGCAAAATAATTGTACAGTTCCAGACCTATATAAATCAGTGAAGCAATCAACGCAGCGGCCACAGTACACACACCGATACCCAGCAGAATCTTGGTACGGAGCGAACGCTTCTCTACAATGGTTATCTCTGTAGGTTGTGGCTTGGCATTCTCGTCTTCCTTCTCCTTCGTCTCATTGATAAAGTCAATGGCACTTACTAAATTCGCATCGTTCTCGTTCAGCAAAGGGGTATGTTTGGCAAACTTTACCAAATCAGCCGTCACAAACAGCTCGCGCAAATCAGCAATAGCCTCCTTATCCTTGATTTCCAGCAGCTTTTCAATGATTTCCGAGGAGGTCATCTCCAACGCATTAAAACCAAACCGCTTGTTGATATAGGTGCGAATAGCATCGGTAAGTTCGGTGTAATACGCCTTCGATTCACCTTTCTGCCAGATTTTCTCACTCTTGATGCGTTCTATCTCCTGCATAGCCTGTAGATGGGGCGGCAACGTAGGCTCTACCTTCACCTTGCGTATAATCGGCTTGTTGTCGAAGATGCGTTTCACCAAATAGACCAGCAGGAAGGCAAACGGTGCCAGCAGAATCAGACAGGCAATCGTTCCATACCAATCCTTCCACACAAAGGGAGCCTTCATCACACTCTTCGGGCCGAAGAACTGCTCGGGGTTTTCCGGGTCAATCGGCACGTTCACCGAATAGACTTTCAGTGCCAATGCCTTCGAACGATAGGCCTGATTGTCAACCGTCACCTCCATAGGCGGCAGATAATAAAGGGCCGAATCAAACGAGGTAACCGTATACTCTTCCGTTATCAACATCCGTTTGCCACCATTCAGCAGCTGCGTATCCGGCTTGGCCACCTCCACAATCTCCACACCGCGAACCAATGTGTCGGTATAGAGCGGCAGGATGGCTCTTTTGTCTGCGTCTAAAGAGACCTGCAATGTAATTTTCGCCTGTTCGCCTATCAGAATCTGCAACGAGTCGATGGTGGCATCCACCGTCACCGATTGTGCCCGTCCCTGCTGCAGCGAGCATATTACACACAATATCAGTAATAATACAGTCTTTTTCATTTCACGCTCAATTTCGTTTCGCAAACAGATTCATTAATGCCTTCACGTAATCCTGATCAGTGCGTACCGACACATTGTCAACATTGCTCTTGGTAAATGTTTCATGCAACTCGGTTTGGCGTTCTACCCACCAGTCGTGATGAGCACGGCGCACAGCCTTGGACGAAGTATCAATCCACTGCTCGCGACCCGTCTCGGCATCCTTGACCTTCATCAGTCCGATAGCCGGAAGTTCTTCCACCCGTCGGTCGTACACCTGGATGGCTACCACGTCGTGCTTACGATTGGCAATGGTAAGCGCATCCTTGAATCCTCCACGGTCGATAAAGTCAGACAGGACAAAGGCCGTACAACGACGTTTCATCACATTCGTCAGATACTCCAGACCCAGTCGGATATTGGTCTGACGACTTTCTGCATGAAAATCAATCAACTCACGGATAATGTAAAGGATGTGTTTACGCCCCTTCTTGGGCGGTATGAACTTCTCCACCTTGTCCGAAAAGAAGATTACACCAATCTTGTCGTTGTTCTGTATGGCAGAGAAAGCCAGCGTAGCAGCAATCTCTGTCACCAGTTCTTTTTTCATCTGTTTGACTGTACCGAACTCCAGACTACCGGAAACATCGACCAGCAACATCACGGTCAGTTCACGTTCCTCTTCAAATACCTTGACATAGGGTTTGTTGAAGCGGGCAGTCACATTCCAGTCGATGTCGCGTATATCATCCCCAAACTGATATTCACGCACTTCCGAGAAGGCCATACCACGCCCCTTGAAGGCCGAATGGTATTGGCCTGCAAAGATGTTGTTGGACAACCCGCGCGTGTTTATCTCAATCTGGCGGACTTTCTTCAATAATTCAGTTGTTTCCATCAATAGGGATACTATCTCACTAACGAATCACAAACGGGGCACACATCAGGGCACCTCAACTTTGTTCAATATCTTGCTTACAATTTCATCGGAAGTCATGTTGTCGGCTTCTGCCTCGTAGGTCAGTCCGATACGATGACGGAGCACATCGTGTGCTACCGCACGCACATCTTCGGGTATCACATAACCGCGACGTTTGATGAAAGCATAGCTGCGGGCTGCCAAAGCCAGATTGATGGATGCACGCGGCGAACCGCCGAATCCAATCATATCCTTCAGCTCCTTCAAGTCATATTTCTCCGGATAGCGAGTTGCAAAGACGATATCAACGATGTACTTCTCAATCTTTTCATCCAGATAGACCTGACGGACAACCTTACGAGCCTCCAGAATTTCATCGGCCTTCATGATGGGGCGAACATTGAATTTGTCGCCATTGATGTTCTGACGGATAATCAGTTTCTCCTCTTCCAGTTTCGGATAGTCAATCACCACCTTCAGCATGAAACGGTCTACCTGCGCTTCAGGCAATGGATAGGTACCTTCCTGCTCAATAGGGTTCTGGGTAGCCAGTACCAGGAACGGCTCCGGCAACTTGAATGTCTCCTTGCCGATGGTGACCTGACGCTCCTGCATGGCTTCGAGCAATGCACTCTGCACCTTGGCCGGCGCACGGTTGATTTCATCTGCCAAAACGAAGTTGGCAAATACCGGGCCTTTCTTTACCTGGAAGGTCTCGTCTTTCTGGCTATATACCATGGTACCTATCACGTCGGCCGGCAACAAGTCCGGAGTAAACTGGATACGACTGTACTTGGCATCAATCAACGATGCCAGCGTCTTGATGGCCAACGTCTTTGCCAAACCTGGTACACCTTCCAACAACACATGTCCATCGGATAACAGACCAATCATCAAAGACTCCACCAAATGCTTCTGACCTACAATCACTTGGTCCATACCGGTGGTAAGATTGGTCACAAAAGCACTTTGCCGTTCTATTCGCTCATTCAGTTCGCGAATGTCAATAGTTTCTGCCATAAAATCTATCTATTATTTAGTTCGTTTTTCATTCATCGCCGGCGCTCTTGCCGGTTTTTCTCATTTTCGAGCCCAAAAGTACGGCAATTAATGTACCTTAGCAACTAAAATTTATTAAAAAACAATAGAGGCGTTTTAAAGTCCACAAAGAAAAGAAAAGTTTTTGCAGCATTTCCCTTTCAATTCATTTTTTTGACCAGTTTGGGTACCTGCACGGTCGTGCCGTAGGGCACATTGTCCGGGTTCGTGATAACCGTTGGATTGTGCTTCACGATATACGGCCACAACGCCTTGGTTCCATAGTAACGAAGTGCCACTTTGGTCAGTGTCTCTCCCTCCTTGATGGTATGGCGTGTCAGCGTGCCGGCTATCTCGTATTCCTCCGAAGGCGACAACACCTGTGACACCTGCGGGGCAGATGATTCTGTCTGAAGGGCGCGGGGGGCAGCTGGCTGAGATTGAACCGGAGGTTGGCCGGCCGGCTTCTCTTCACTCTTCACAGGTTCCGAAACGGGCAATGAGTCCGTCACGGTTTCCGTTTCCTTCTGGTTCGTCAGTTCTTCCTGGTCCGATTGGGATGGCACCTGTACAGCTACAGATTCTTCCCTTGCCTGAACCTCGTTTGCATCGAACAGGTCGGGCCAATACATATAGGCGACCGCTCCTACACAAAGCAGCATCAACAGGACAAGCACCCCGAAAAAACACTTCATGGCCGACGATTCAGACGACGAGGACGAGTGATTCGAAGTCGTTGCTTCCGCAACCGATGTCTCTCTCACAGGAGGATTTACTATGGGCTCTTTATCCACCGGCACATCACCAAGAGAGGATGTAAGGGAAACTACCGATTCTTCGGGAGCGGAAACAGGCTCTTCAGAGGGAATTACGGAAGGCTCTTCTGTTGCAGGCTGGAGCTCTTCGGGAGTCGTAACAATCTCTTCGGGAGTAATTATAGTAGGCTCTTCTGTTACAGGGAGGGACTCTTCGGGAACGGGAACAGGTTCTTCCGGAGCCATTACGGAAGGTTCTTCAAAGGTGCCAGGAGTCACAGAGAATGAAGGGGATTCTTCATCCTCCGAATCAGATTCCATCGGCACATCATCAAATACCGTATTTTCATTTAAAAGAACTGTTTCAAAATGAGCAAACGGTTTGTTGATGGTATTTTTGAGCGCAGGTTCTGGAGTAAATGATATTTTGGTATGTCCTTGAATCCAGAAACGTTCTCCTGTATTGACATTGATACTTTCCCTGCTTTCTACCTCAATCAATTTAAAGGTTCCCAGACCTTTTACCTTCACGTACTTGTCTTTCTCCAGCGCCTCCTCAATCAACGCAAAGAACGCCCGAACGAAACCATCCGCATTCTTCCGGCTCATCTGGTGCTTCTCACCCAGCCAATCAGCCAGACTCTGTATGTTCATTTTCTCACCCATAGCCACCACAACGAAGGTCCTATTTGAACTTATCCTTCAGAAATGCGCTGGGTCTGTAAGTCAATACCAACTTAGGAGGCACCAGAAAACGTTGTTTCGTATTGGGAGAAACGGAGATACGTTCCAGTTTCTTTTTCACCTCGAAAGTACCGAACCCTTGGACAGATACCGCATTGCCCTCCTCCAGCATCTGCGTCATGCCGCTGAGCAAGGAGGCCATCAACTCGGATGTGTCCTTCAACGTATAGCCCAGTCTTTGGGACAATTCAGAAGTAAATTCTTTGTTATTCAAAACAGTGCTTTTTTAAATACGGGGCTATATTAGCAAAAATTCGGCACTTGCACAAATATTTTGAGAAAAATCATGAAATCACTCGTCCAAAAAGGTCGAAATCATCGGACTTTTCTATCAATACCTGATAAAAGTTACCGATATGCAGCACCCGGTCTTCACAAGCAATCAGCACCTCGGGATCCACTTCGGGCGAGTCAAACTCAGTACGCCCTACATAGTAATCTCCCTCCTTTCTATCGATGATTACTTTCATTTGTGTACCGACCTTTGCCGCATTCAATTCGGAAGAAATGCCTTGCTGCAACGCCATCAACTCGTCCAGACGAGCCTGTTTCACCTCCTGCGGAATAGCGTCTTCATACTGCTCGGCAGAATAGGTGCCTTCCTCTTCAGAATAGGCGAACGCACCCATCCGATCAAAACGGGCCTTTTGAACGAATTCTTTCAGTTCCTCAAACTCCCCCTCTCCCTCTCCGGGATGTCCCACCATCAGCGTGGTACGCAAACAGATGCCGGGCACCTCCTTGCGGAATTGTTCGATTAATTGGTATGTTTCCGCCTTTGTCACATGGCGACGCATCTTCGTCAGCACCTTGTCGCTGATGTGCTGCAACGCAATATCCATGTAGTTGCACACATTGGCACGTTCGCGCATCACACGAAACAGGTCTGTAGGGAAATGTGCCGGATAGGCATAGTGTAGTCTGATCCATTCCACTCCGGGTATATCGGAAATCCGTTCGATCAATTCGGGCAGCATCTGCTTCTTATACAAATCTACGCCGTAATAGGTCAGTTCTTGTGCAATAACCTGAAACTCCTTGACTCCCTTGCTCACCAAGAACTTCACTTCGTCCAAAATCTCTTCCATCGGACGGGACACATGAGGTCCTGTAATGATGGGGATAGCACAATAGGAGCACTTCCGGTCACATCCTTCCGAGATTTTCAGGTAAGCATAATGTTTGGGAGTGGTCAGCGTGCGCTCGATATGCAAAGCATCACGATACTCTTGTCCCAAATCGCGCAACAGTTCCGTCCAATTGAATTTCCCATAGAACTTGTCCACCTGCGGTATCTCCACGGCCAGTTCCTTCAGGTAACGTTCAGAGAGACAGCCCATGACGTAAAGCTTCTCCAAGCGTCCTTCCTCTTTGGCCTGCGCAAATTCCAGAATCATATTAATGGACTCCTCCTTCGCATCGCCGATGAATCCGCACGTATTGATTACCGCTATTTCCCCTTTCGGATGAGCGGCATCATGAGTAACATGGAAGCCAACCTCCTGTAGCTGTCTCAACAAACGTTCCGAATCCACCAGGTTCTTGGAGCAGCCCAGCGTAATGATGTCGATTGTCTTCCGTCTCATGCGTTGTCACCAAACAAAGATTCTACGAACTCTTTCTTACGGAACAGCTGAAGATCTTCTATGCCCTCTCCCAAACCGATATATTTAACCGGAATCTTGAACTGGTCGGATATACCGATGACTACGCCACCTTTAGCCGTTCCGTCCAATTTGGTCACAGCCATAGCCGTTACCTCTGTAGCCAAAGTGAACTGCTTGGCCTGCTCAAAGGCATTCTGTCCGGTAGATCCATCCAGCACCAACAGCACTTCGTTGGGCGTATCAGGCACTACCTTACGCATCACATTCTTGATTTTCGTCAGCTCGTTCATCAGGCCCACCTTGTTATGCAGGCGGCCAGCCGTATCAATGATAACGACATCTCCATTGGCCACAGCCGAACTCAACGTATCGAATGCCACAGAGGCCGGGTCGGCTCCCATCTTCTGCTTGATTACAGGTACGCCTACCCGTTCGCCCCAAATCATCAGCTGTTCCACCGCAGCAGCCCGGAACGTATCTGCCGCTCCCAGATAGACCGACTTACCAGCCTTTTTGAACTGATACGCCAGCTTGCCTATCGTAGTAGTCTTTCCTACCCCATTGACACCGACAACCATAATGACATAAGGCTTCTTCGCAATAGGAGCATCAAAGTCATCCAAATCCATTGTATTGTTTTCGGTCAGCAATGCCGCAATTTCATCGCGCAGAATGCGATTCAACTCGGTGGCATTCATATATTTGTCTACAGCCACTCGTTTCTCAATGCGTTCTATAATCTTCAGAGTTGTCTCTACTCCCACATCCGAGGTAATCAGCACCTCTTCCAGATTGTCCAGTACTTCGTCATCCACTTTCGACTTACCGGCCACGGCACGGGCTATCTTCCCGAACACGCTTTCTTTGGTCTTCGACAATCCCTTATCCAACGTCTCTTTCTTTTCCTTAGAGAAAAAACTAAAAAATCCCATACGCGCAATGTTTTCTTAAATATCGGTTATGCAGGCAGATGGTCCTCAATGCCACCCCCTACTTTCTGTGCAAAGATAATACAAAGTATTGAATTACAAGAAACTATTTTCTACAAATGTGTGAATAAAAGAAATCCTCTCATCGGGATGAACCGAAAAGAGGATTTTTATGAGACAATTTGCCGTTTGACCGGCTTGCTTTGTACATCAATTATTTCTTGAAGAAGCTCTGTACATCTTCGTTACGTACCA